>OLWL01001761.1_pt1 | contig 11296 bp, 13 predicted proteins | sample 1674151 | NCBI WGS metagenome assembly OLWL01 (sample SAMEA103958148, study PRJEB25191) | human gut metagenome
AATCGAACCCGCGTTACCGGCGTGAGAGGCCGGTGTCTTAGCCGCTTGACCAACGAGCCATGGTGCTGAAATAATCAGCTTTTATATTATAACCAGCCATCGCCCGGTTGTCAATACGCTTTCTGCCGTTTCCGCATAAAAATTTGCGCAGCAAAAAAGGGAGCCTTTTCGGCTCCCTTGAATGCGGTTTTATACGGTGGGGGTACCACAGTAAGGGCAGAAGTTGCCGCGCACCATTTTCCGGCACTTGGTGCAGAAGCGATCCTCCAGGCCATCGTTGGGGGCAGGCGCTGCCTGCTGCTGGTTCTGCTGGCCCAATTGCTGGGCAATCTGCGCGCCAATGGCGACTTCGGCACCCAGGCCGGCTACACCGCCGCCCTTTTCCATGCCATCTGCCGCCGCCACGGTAACATACTTGTTGGTATCGGTGATGAAGGACTGTGCCGCCACCTTTTCCGCCATCTTCTCCACCTCGGGCGGATAGCTGACACTAATGATATTCACATCCCGCACACCCAGGCCGATATCAAAGAGCTCCTTATCCAGCTCCTCAGCCATCTTCTTCCCCAGGGTACGGTTATTAGCCTGCAGCCCTACCAGGACATTGAGGCCAACAGCCCGCTCACCGTTCAGAATTGCTTCGGCCACAACACCGCTCATCTCACCACGGATACGCTCCGAAACATCACTGAGGGAATAGGTATCCCGAATCCCGGCCACCTTGGAAATAAAGGCCAGATAGTCCCGGAAATAGATGACCATGTTGCCATTCATGCCCACCGGAATTCCGCTGGGGACCTCTGGGGTGGGAATCATAATGCGCTGGGTGGTGCCCCAGTTTAGGGTCAGGTCCTTGCTGTTGACAAAGTAAACCTCTGCACGCTCGCCGGTATCGCTGCGCAGATGCAGCGCCGCATTGATGTGGGTGAGGAACGGAATGATCTGGGTATCGATATCATAGGTGCCCTCATTTTCAAAAATGCCGTGGATACGGCCGCCGGAGTAGAAGATTGCCTTTTGACCGGCACGAATGACCAGACGGCTGCCTTTCTTGATCTCACGATTTTTCCATTTGTAGAACAGTACATCGGGGCGGTATTCGATCCACTCCACTGTATCTTTTTTCTGATTAAAAAGTCCCATTATTCATCTCCCTTTCCCGGGGTGGCTTACCAGTCGCCGCCCCAATCGTAGCCGTAATCGTAGCTGCCGTAGTCAATATCTCCGCTGTCGTAACTGTAATCATAACCACCGCTGTCCCAGCTATCCCAACTACTGCCAGAATCATAACTGTAGTCATATCCACCGTAATCGTAACCACTATCATAGCCATAGTCATAACCGGAACCGCCAGAGTAGCTGTAATCATAGTGGCTGCCACCGTAATCGGAAGACCCGCTCTCCAGCAACATCAAGCCGCCAAAGAACACTGCCAGCGCCAACAGAATAACCAGGATAATCTTCCCGACGCTTTTAGGGTACTGAGCGGAAACCTTGCCATTTTCGCCATTGATCATGTAGTGATAGGTTTTGCCGGCATAACCGTAGCGGGCCTTCCACAGCGGCACCAGCACCTGCTTATAGCGCACTATATCATAGTGGGTGTTCATACCGGTGACCTGCGCCTGGCTGTACCCATGCCCACGGATATCACTCTCTGCCCGGCTGCGCTGGTCACGGTCAATGTAGCTTTCCGCAACCTTAAATCCCTGGATACCATCTATCGTATAGCACTCCGCCTGGTAACCCGCCAGATACTGCGGATGATAGGGGTTGGTATTGCCGATGGTATTGTACGGCAGCACCTTTTGAATGAGATTACCGCTGGCGGTTTTGCTGGCACACACCTGGATATCATTATAGTAGCCCCGCACCACACCGGAAACAGGATACCACTGAGTATAGGTCTCTGTCTTGCCATCCCGGCCACGGCGGGTATAGGTGCGGCCACCACGCCCGCAGTACTGGGTCACAGCATCGGCATCGTAGGTCCAAAAGGGCACATACATGCCCACCAGCTCCCCTTCAGCAAAGGTGCGCTTTAGGCTGGCAGGAGCGAACCATCGCTTGCGGATTCACTGGCCGAAACGCTTTTGAGCCTCATAACGGTCGATAGCAAATGGTACAACCCCTTCTACCGGAATCCCGTTGTGCTCCTCTTCCGGTTTGATTTGCGGAGAACCGCACATGGGGCAAACCGTCGCGGTCCCTTCCGCCGGCTGGAAAAACTCCGCTCCGCAGACATCGCAGCGCAGAGCGGTTTCGCCGTTTTCCAGCATCCGGTGCCCTTCGCGCTCGCGGTACTCCGCAAAGTCGTACTCCTCAACGGTATCTTTCCCTGGGGTCACTTTTTGGATACTACCACAAGAGGCACAACGAAATTGCTGTGCCTCCGGATCAAATACAATATTTCCGCCGCAGGTAGGGCACCGCAGGGCGGCATTGGTTTGCTCCGATGTGGTCATAACTGCTTACTTGCCCAAACGAGCCTTGAGGGCGGCCAGATCGGCTTCGACGGAAGCGGAAACTTCAGCAGCTTTCTCACTGTACTTCTCTTCCAGCTTCTTGATGTCCATCTTATCGGCCAGCTCTTCATTCAGGGCCACCTTGGCATCCACGGAATCGATACGCTTCTGGACGGCTTCCATCATGTTCTCAAAGCCGGACATATCGGTACGGCCCGCTACCTTGTGCATCAGGTCATCCATCTTCTCCTTGTGCTCGGCAACGGTCAGCTTGGCGCGCAACTCCACCATCTTGCCCTCAGCGGAAGCGATATCCTCCATGAGCTTACGGGTCATCTGGCGCATCTTATCGCTGTTGCTCTTGGCCGTCTCATAGGCGGCTTCCAGCTCAGCCTTCTTGGCCACTAGCTGGCTCTTTGCATCCAGGAATTTTCTAGCGTCATCATCATTGCCGGCCAGGACTGCCTGCTCGGCATAGCGGTCGTACTTGGCGATTTCTTCGTTATTGGCAGCTACACGGCGGGCAGCGGCCATTTCATCCGCAATAATAGCGGATGTTTCGGACTTCAGTTCTTCCAGGTTGGCGCGGGCGTCAGCCAGATATTTTTCCAGCAGCTTGCCGGCATTCTTCTCCTCAGCACCGCTGAGCAGGCTATTGATGTTTGCACTCATAATGTCACTAAATCTCTGCAGAATACCCATTATTGTTCCTCCTGATGTTGAATCTCATATTGGGGGTGATAACGCCACTCCCCTAAGTTAATTTTATAGCACCGCTACAAAAAAATCAAGAGAGCAGCACGATCTTTAAGAATAATTCATGAAAGCTTAAAAGCAGTGCCACATTTCCCTCCGGTCACACCTCAAAATCGAGGTAGGCCGCTCCGATGATGCCGGCATCTCCGCCCAGCGCTGCCCGGCGGATAGGACAGGTGGGTGCCCGGTGGCCACCATAGCGGTTCGCCCGGACATAGTCATTGAGCGGACCGATCAGGGCCTCCCCCGCGTTGCTGACTCCGCCGCCGATGAGGACGACCTCCGGGGCGAAGATGTTGACAAAATTGACAATACCTGCCCCAACATAGGTAATATACTGTTCCACCACAGCCTTAGCGGTTTCATCCCCCTCCGCCGCGCAAATAAAGGGAGCACTGCCATCGGCGGGATTAAAACGCTTCATAGCGGTTTCGGGGTGGGCCAGCTCCGCGCGGTGGCGCTGCCGCAGCAGACCGGTAGCGGAAGCATACGCTTCCAAGCAGCCGCGCTGCCCACAGGTACAGGGCTCTCCGCCAAGAATGAGGGTGGTATGGCCCATCTCAGTGCCGGGACCAATATCCCCTTCGTAAATTTTCCCATTGAGGATAACACCGCCGCCTACTCCGGTCCCTAGGGTAATCATGATGGCACTTTTGGCGCCCTTCGCGGCACCAGCAAACACCTCGCCCAATGCGGCACAGTTGGCATCATTGGAAAGGCGCACCGGCACGCCCAGCTCCTGCCGGAGCTCATCACACAGGGGAACATTTTTCCAGCCGAGATTATTGGCATAGACAACCAAGCCCTCTGCGGCGCGGCAGTAGCCTGGCGAGCCGATACCGACCGAAACGCAATCCTGCAGGGTAATTCCCGCCTTTTTTACTGCTTCTTTTACACAGCATCCAATATCATAGATGACATCATCCAGCATCCGCTCCGGGCGAGTCTTGATAGACGCGCGCGCAATGATTTGTTTGTTCTCATCGACCACGCCGACCGCTACATTGGTACCACCGAGATCAATGCCTACACGATATTCCATTCGTATCGTCCTCCTTTATGGGGTTCTGCCCATAGTATAGCGCACTTTGTGGGAAAATGGAAGTGAAAGGCGGCGGTTTGCAAAAAATCCAAGCAGACGGCCCGCCGGACCGGCCGTCCCCTGCATGGCAAAGGACCCGCCACATGGCGGGTCCCTGAGTAATAAGATCATGTATCAATCTTTAATCGCGCGGCGCAGAGGCGGCACCAGCAGCATAGCCAGCACACCGCCAATGGCCGCGGTGATGAGCTGCGGGAAGGAGAAGCTGGCGGAAAGCACTGCGGTCTGCTTCTCATTCAAGGTAAGCACCATGGGCACCAGCCATTTTACAATGACAAGGTACAAAGTGAGAAATTTAGCCACGGCGGCAACAACCAGTGCGATAGCCTGACGGGCAATGGGGGCATTCTTGGCGCCGGCAATAAGCACCCACAGCAATACCAAAACAGCATTGCCCAAAGCAACGGCGGGGACAACCTGGGGGAATGCCGGGCCGATGCCGATGAAGAAGGCACAGATGGGAGAAAGAACCGCGACGGCCAAGCCGCCCCATAGACCGCACATCAAGCCAGAAGCGATGAGAATCAGATTGACGAGAGAGCCGGTAACATACTGACCCATGGAACGGGTAACAAACTGCACAGCGATAAGCAGCGCCAGAAAGATAGCGGTACGGCACAGTGTTTTCAGGCTGCTGCTAGTTTTGGTATTGCTCATGATGTTCTCCTTTTGGATAAATGTTGGCTGAAGCGCAAAACGCTTGCTTTTTCTTTTATATTATACTACACTGGTAGATGTAACTCTGTTGCATTTGCAACGAGCCGCAAGAAAGGCGACGATAAAATGATTATTCGAATCCGACTTCCCTCCTGTCCATTATTTGAGGGGATCGCTCCAGAGGCACTACTGGAAGAACTGGCCCGCCTGCAGGCAGCAGAACGAAAATACAAGGCCGGGGAAACACTGCTGGCGGCTGGTTCTCCCACCAGTCGGATGGGGCTGGTGCTGGAGGGGGAACTCCACGCGATTTTGCCATTACCGCAGGGACGGCAGCTGCTGCAAAGCCGGCTGCTGCGTGGGGAGCTTTTTGGACAGTTGCTGGCACTGGATGGAGAGCGGGAAAGCCCCGTGACCGTAACTGCCCATACCCCCTGCCGCGTGCTGTGGATCCCGATGAAGAACCTCCTGACCGGTGGAGGAACGCCTTCTTCCGCACGGCTTCTGAGCAATCTGTGCCGTCAGCTAAGCAGCGCCTATTTCTCCTTACAGCGGCGGCTCATCTGCCTAACACAGCCTACTCTGCGGGAACGCTTACTGTACTACCTGCGGACGGAATGCTATACCCAGGGGAGTCGCACCGTTCGTCTGCCCTTTGACCGGGCTGGTTTGGCGGACTATCTTGGGGCCGACCGCAGCGCCCTTTCCCGGGTTCTTTCCGGTCTAAGGCAGGAAGGCTTGCTGGATTTTGACCGAAAGCACCCGGCCACCATTACACTGCGGTACCCACTGGAGGACTGAATTCCTCATATTTTCCCCCACCGTGGGCAATTCGGGGCTTTCCTCCTTCGCAGGAGTGTGGTATAATAATAGCCGGAAAACGGCAAAAAGCCGTTAAGACAGGCGAATCCCATCATTTACAGGGAGGTTATTTACTGTGACGAAAAAATTTGTATTGAATTTCATTCTTTCCGCTATCTGCTATGTGGCGCTGGGCATTGCTCTCATCGTGTGGCCCGCAGCCTCCATCAATGTCTTCTGCTATGTATTGGGCGGCGTAACCGCTGCCTATGGCCTGTGGCAAATATACCGCTTCATCTCTCATCGGGAGGAGCGCTATGCTACCCTGTCGCTGATGGTCGGCATCGTGGCGCTGGCGCTGGGCATCTGCTTCTTTGTCAAACCGGAGCTGTTTGTTTCCATCCTGCCCTTTATCCTGGGGCTGTACCTCATCTTTGATGGTGTAGTAAAACTGCAGGCCGCCATTGATATCAAAAAAGAGGGCTACCAAAAATGGGGCATCCTGCTGCTTTTGGCTGTCTTGATGATCGCTCTTGGCGTAGTCATCCTGCTCAATCCTTTCCAGTCGGCACAGGCACTCATCACTTTTATCGGCATCTGTATGCTGCTGGATGGCGTTATTAACCTGTGGAATGCCTTTGTCGTTTGGCAGCATCTGCGGGTGCTGAAAAAAGCCGCTTCCGCCGCCATTGATACCATCGCCGCCGCAGTGGATGCCGCCAATGGCAATGCTCCCGCTGATGTAGTAGTGGATGCCGTAAGCACTGCCGATGCCCCTGCGGAGGAACCCACTGCGGAACAACCCGTCGAAGAAAATACCCCCAACGAATAAACCTGAAAGATAAAATTTTCCCTCCGCCGCAAGACGGAGGGGATTTTGTTATTTGTTCTCCTGCTCTACATGGATGGCTGCCAGCCCCAGTCGCATAATAATATGCCGCACCCATGGGGTATACATAAACCAGCGTTTGATGGTCTTAAGCCACAGCTTCAGACGCAATGAAGTCGTTTTTCTCCGGTAAAAGCGGGCAAGTTCGCGGTCATCATCGGCTTGGCTCATGGCCTCCGCCAGGGCGCTGCCGCTGCGGATGGCGCTGCTGATTCCTTCGAAGGAGCTGGCGCTGATAAAGCCCGCCGCTTCCCCAATAAGATATACGCCATCCCGGCCAGTGATAAAATCCGAAAAGCCGCGTGGACGCACCGCCTGGCAGGCCTCGGTCTTAATGGGGCGGCCCAGCGAATGCCCCAGGTACTCCTCCAGTCGGCTTTTCTGTCGATTATAGGCTTCCCTGCTGTCCTGTGGAGAAAAGCAACCGCCAAAAATCAGGGTGTCGTCTTTCCGTATGATCCAGGAACAGCTTTCGCTGGTGACCGGATCGAAAATACAGGAATAAAAGGGCGCGCGATTCTCCCCGGCCGGGAACCACTGCTGAATAGCCGTGTAGCGGGTCTTCGGCTCCCGGTAAAAGGTGCGGCGCACCAAAGAAGACGCACCATCAGCGCCCACCACCCGGCGGGCGGTAAAATGTCGCTCCTTCCCATCCGTCCTTACAGTCAGGGAAAAGCTGTCCTCTCTGCGGGCAACTGCTGTGCAGCGGCCGGGGAGTATCTCCGCCTGCGACGGCACAAGCGATAGAAGCCAACGGTCAAAGGCGTAGCGGTCCATATTGAGATAGTAGCGCTGGTAATAACGCACCTGCCGGCTGCAAAGGTCAATGGTCTGCACCGTGAAGATCTGCGGATCGACCAGCACCTCCTTGGGCAAGGTGAGATCGAAATGCGCCAACGCCTTTTGGGAATCGGGGGCCAACAGGCCGCCACAGGGCTTTTTATGCTGCTCGTTCTGTCCATCTATAAGGAGCAGCGAGGCTCCTGGACAAAGAATCAAGTATCGACGGGCAAAAGTTGCGGCGGCAGGGCCTCCCCCCACCACCGCAATGTCATAAATCATATTGTTTCCTCACGATGAGTGTGGGGATTTTCTTCACTGCGGCGGAACGGCACCAGCTTGGCACGGTCCAGCGCCACCATGATAGCCGGGATAAGCACCAGTTGCAGAATAATACCGGGAATGGCATTGAGGAATGCGCCGGAAATAAACATCTGCCAGGTAAATGCACCGCCGGAAAGCCCCAGCAGTACAATCATAGCAGCCGCCCACACTATACGCCCAGCAATCATGGCGATGATAAGGGAGCGATACAGCATGCGGGTGCACTGCCAGCGCGCCCGACTATAAAGGAAGCCCGCTACAAAGGCATAGGTTGCCATCTCGAATGCCATGGCCAAAGCAGTAGGCATGCGGGGCATGGAAAAAAGCGCGAAGCGCAAAAGCGGCATAATAAAACCAACAGCGGTGCCATACTGCCAGCCACAGATCAAGGCGCAGAGGAACACCGGCAGGTGCATGGGCAGCAGCATGTTGCCGATCTCCTTGATCTGCCCGGTGAAAAAGGGCAGCACCAAACCAATGGCCAGGAACATAGCCGCCAGCAGCAGGTTTCTCAGTGATTGATTTTGATGCTTCATATTTTTATTCCTCCTTGATGGGTTTGATAAACGGGGCATAATATTCCGCTAACTGCAGTGGCAAATCATTCCGGTTCTGTTCCGTCACCGTTATCAACTGTACCTTAGGGTGGTTGCGAATATCCTCCAGCCAGCCCATGGCATCCTGCCGCATAACACCCAGTATAGGGGTATCGCCATCCAGCAGTTCCAGTACCCGCGCCCGGAAGCGGGGAAGCTTTTGCTCCAAACGGCCACACTCATCCAGCACAATCAGTGGATAAGAGGACGCTTCCGAGAGATATTGGAGCCCCAACTCCTCAAAACTGGGCAGGATGGTGCGTACCGGGGCGCCATTCTCATCCTGGCCGAATTTTACGATGGCATGATCCGGTGTGAAAGCACGGGGTTCCGCGGCGCTGCTCATATACAGGTACCGGCAGGGAGATTTGCGATCTTCCCCGAAGTAGGAGCGAAAGCCGCCGGGGGTAACCTTCAGCAGCTCCAGCGTTTTATTCAAGGCAGTCGTTTTCCCAATCTGGACGCTACCGGTCAAAAACAGATGCATATGATCACTCCTTTTGCTGGGGGGTGGGTACCCTGCCCTACCACTTTTGCTATTTTACCACAAAAGATGGCTGACGACAACACAAAAGCGCCCGGCCGAAATGGCCGGGCGCTATGCATTTTAGCTATGACTTGCAATTACTTGTGAATAGCGGTACCAGACTTACCTTCCAGCGCCAGGGCAGCATTGTGCAGATCAGCAATGATGGCACGGCCGCCGGACTGAGCAAAGGCAATGGCAGCCTGAACCTTGGGCAGCATGGAGCCGGGAGCAAACTGGTTCTCACCGATGTACTTCTCTGCCTCGGCAATGCTCATCTCCTCCAGGCTCTTCTGATCGGGCTTGCCCCAGTTGATGGCGACACGATCCACAGCAGTGAGAATGAACAGAGCATCAGCATGTAGCAGCTCAGCGATCTTGGAGGAAGCAAAGTCCTTATCAATAACCGCGGGAACACCTACCAGTTTGCCGTCCTTCTTGATAACGGGGATACCGCCGCCGCCTACGGTGATGACTACGGCGCCGGAATCGACAACGGCCTCTACTACATCCTTCTCCACCACATCAACAGGCTTGGGGGAGGGAACCACGCGGCGATAGCCGCGGCCGGCATCCTCTACCATGGTAAAGCCCTTGGTAGCTGCGATCTCATCAGCCTGCTCCTTGGTATAGAAAGCACCGATGGGCTTAGTGGGCTTCTGGAAAGCGCCGTCATTCTCATCTACCAGAACCTGAGTAACAATGGTCGCTACGGGCTTATTGATGCCGCGCTTGACCAGTTCGTTGCCAATGGCATTCTGCAGGTGATAGCCGATGTAGCCCTGGGACATAGCACCGCACTCAGGGAAGGGCATATCGCTCTTTACAGCGCCGGCTTCAGCCGCAGCGCTCATGGCCAGGTTGATCATACCGACCTGGGGACCATTACCGTGGGCAATGATAACTTCGTTGCCGGCCTCGATGAGGTCAACAATGGGCTTAGCGGTCTCGGTTACGAGCTCGAGCTGCTCATAAGGGGTGTTGCCAAGGGCGTTGCCGCCCAGGGCGATAACAATTCTGGACATAGCAGTTTCTCCTTTTGTATGTTTTTTCTATGGTTCTTCCGGCGTAATTCCCCAAATTGGCTAAAATTCGGGGGTTGAATACAGAAATATCATAGCAAATGGCCGTTATTTTGTAAAGAGTTTAGGAGAAAAATTTTAGAAGCAATTTTTCAGTATGTAAAAAGTTCACAAAGCGCTTTCCCCTATTCCAGTCTGTTTTTCGTCGTGGCGACAAAGGGGCGGCTTCTCCACCGGTTTTGGTTCTTCATTTGGCTGCGTTTTGCGCTATGCGGGGATAAACTCTTTTTTGCCGTTTCTGTCTTGACGGTGAATTGAAAGCGCAAAAGCCCCCGGTCTTCCACCGGGGGCTTTCTTCATTCTCTCTAAAACTTACTTTTGGTTATTTACCGAAGTAGCGCTTCAGCAGACAGGCAAAGGCACGGCCGTGACGGGCTTCATCGCGGGCCATCTCATGCACAGTATCGTGAATAGCATCCAAATTGAGAGCTTTAGCCTTCTTGGCCAGCTCGGTCTTGCCCATGGTTGCGCCGTTTTCAGCTTCCACACGCATCTTCAGATTCTTCTCGGTGGAGTCGGTTACGACCTCACCCAACAGCTCGGCAAACTTGGCAGCATGCTCAGCCTCTTCCCAGGCTGCCTTCTCCCAGTACAGGCCAATCTCAGGATAGCCCTCGCGATGGGCTACACGGGCCATAGCTAGGTACATACCAACTTCGCAGCACTCGCCGTTAAAGTTCTCGCGCAGGCCCTGCAGAATCTCAGGATCACATCCTTGGGCAACACCCACTACATGCTCAGCGGCCCAGGCCATCTCGCCTTCTACCTTCTGGAACTTGGAAGCCGGAGCCTTGCAAACGGGGCAGAATTCGGGAGCCTCATCGCCCTCATGAACATAACCGCAAACAGTGCAAACATATTTAGCCATAGTATAATATCTCCTTTTTAGTAATAATTATCGTTTCTGTATCTTTATTATAACATATCCTATTTATTTGTCAAGCCTAATCTGAAAAATTTTTTTGCATTTTTTACGGCTGTTTTTTATCGTATAAGATGGCATTGTGGAGCGCATAATATTTCCACAAAGGAGGTGAATTCAAATGAGTAAAAATTCTCAGAACAACGCTAAGAATAATGCCCAGAACGGCACCAATAACACGCAGAACAATACTCAAAACAAAAACAGCACGGAGAACCGCAGCGAAAAGCAGAACGCGGAAAATCGCTGCGACTGATTCGTCATCTTCCACAAAAAATACCGGCCTGTTTTTCCACCTTGGATCTCACAGGCCGATATTTTTGTTTTTGAGTCTATTTTTCACGCCTTGTTCTCGTTTTGGTGTTAGAAAAATTATCTCAAATTTTATGGAACATG
>OLWL01001764.1_pt1 | contig 11282 bp, 6 predicted proteins | sample 1674151 | NCBI WGS metagenome assembly OLWL01 (sample SAMEA103958148, study PRJEB25191) | human gut metagenome
CTGCCGAAAAATCTGACGACGCATCTTACGCACAAGCTTTATGCAGTGTTTCCTTAGGAGAAGTGACACAGAGGCGTGAAGCTGTCTGGAATACTTGAGGCAGTGTTTCACTTATATAGACACCGTTCCGGCGAAAAGGTCACACTTTTTTCGAAAAAATTTGCAAAAAAGGCTTTTCTCCTGTTTGGGGAGAAAAGCCTTTTGCATAATGCTTTGCGGACTACTTACTGAAACTTTGCTACAGCAGCCTTCAGTGCATCGACCTTGTCCTTGCGTTCCCACGCAACGCCCAGATCTTCACGACCCATGTGACCATAAGCAGCCAGCTTCCGGTACTGTGGCTTCCGCAGATCCAGCATGCGGATAATGCCGTCCGGTGTCAGCTGGAACACGTCCAGAACTGCCTTGGAAAGGGCTTCCTCGGAAACTGTGCCGGTGCCAAATGTATCCACCAGAACGGAAACCGGATGTGCCACGCCGATCGCATAAGCCAGCTGTACTTCACAGCGTTTTGCCAGACCGGCAGCCACGATATTCTTGGCGATATACCGTGCAGCATACGCACCGGAACGGTCCACCTTCGTCGGATCCTTACCGCTGAATGCACCGCCGCCGTGACGAGCCGTGCCGCCGTAGGTGTCTACGATGATCTTCCGTCCGGTCAGACCGCTGTCACCCTGCGGACCGCCGACAACAAAGCGACCGGTGGGGTTGATGAAATACTTGGTGTTTTCGTCCAGCAGTTCTGCCGGAATCACTGCCGGAATCACATAGTGCATCATATCGCGGCGAATGGTTTCCAGCGATACATCTGCGGCATGCTGGGTGGAAATGACAACGGTGTCCACACGAACCGGCTTGTCCCCGTCATATTCCACAGTCACCTGTGCCTTGCCGTCCGGACGGAGATAGGTCAGTGTCTTATTCTTCCGCAGTTCTGCCAGCTTCTTGCAAAGCTTATGGGACAGCGAAATTGCCAGCGGCATCAGTTCCGGTGTTTCGTCGCAGGCATAGCCAAACATCATGCCCTGATCTCCGGCACCCGTTTCGGTAGATTCGCCGCCTCTGGTTTCGATAGCATCGTTAACGCCCATAGCAATATCCGGTGACTGCTTGTTGATCGCCTGCAAAACGGAGCAGGTGTAGCCGTCGAAACCGTACTTGGCTCTGTCGTAGCCGATGTCTACGATCACGTCCCGTGCGATCTGCTGAATGTCCACCTTGGCAGTGGTGGAGATTTCGCCCATGCAGAGCACCATGCCGGTTTCCACAATGGTTTCACACGCTACGCGAGCCTTGCTGTCCTGTTCCAGAATTGCGTCCAGCACTGCGTCAGAAATCTGGTCGCAGATCTTATCCGGATGTCCTTCTGTTACAGATTCTGATGTAAATAAAGTTCTTGCCATAAAATTCTTCCTTTCTGTGTCGTTGGGAAAAGTATCAAAAAAAAGACACCCGTATAGGGTGTCCAAAATTTTTTGTACAAACCCCTCATCTCTCGGTTATACCGCAGGAATTGGCACCGTATCGCATCAGCGATTGGTTGCCGGGCTTCACAGGACCTGTTCCTCCACCACTCTTGATAAGGTATAAGGTATTTTGCAGAGCATTGCTCTGTTTTTATTATACAAGATTCGCGTTGATTTGTCAATAGGAAATTTCGACATTTTCCGCAGACAGCAAAAAAGGCACCGCAGCCATGCAGCCGCAGTGCCTTTTTTATTTGTGAAACTCGTTTAGAATAACGATTTCATTATGCGTTCATGCTGGAGTTTTCCGGCAGGCCCTTCAGAATGTGAACGAGGAACTTCAGCAGAGCTGTTGCGTCGTTGCCGTCGATTTCACCGTTCTGATCGTAGCAGTCACCATTCAGCATCTGCTGTGCGTTGAAGGTTACAACATTTGCAGCCTTCTTGTTCAGCAGAACTGCGTCTGTAACGTCTACAGCGCCGTCCAGATTGGTATCACCAAGCAGCAGCTGACCCGGAGTGATGGATGCAGCAGTTACGCTGGTGGTGGTAGCATTGCTGTCAGTTGTGGAAGCGTTGCTTGCATCTGTAGTAGCATCGCTTGCATCAGTGGAAGCTGCGGTAGTAGCAGCGGTTGTTGTAGTTGTATCCTTTGTGTCGGTAGAAGAAGTAGCTGTAGTAGTAGAAGATGGATCACGTTCGATGTACGGAGCTTCGTCATCCAGGAAGGAAGCAACCCAGCACAGCGGAGAGTTCCAGTTGATGGTGCACTCGTTTACAGACCATGCTTCTACGTTATCCAGATAGCACTTCATCGGAGCGATAGAACCTACCTTGTAGCCCTGACCCTGAACCATCGGGTCTTCCATGTTGGAGTTCGGACCACCGGACAGAACGCCGTACGGAGCATACGGGAAGTCGTCGCTGTTCAGCTGACCAGACCACCATCTGTGGTGCGGGTAAGTGGTAGAGTGTTCACCGTAACCGGTTACATAACCCTGTTCCAGCGGGTTGCGACCCATCAGGTAGTCCATTGAAGTGGTAACACCGTCAATGTACTTTACTTCCTTAGATGCGTCATATGCCAGAGCCAGTGCCATAGAGTTGTTGATTACCATGGAGTTGGAACCCCATTCGTAACCGCCACTCAGAGTCTTGGTTTCAGAATCGCCTGTACCGGAAGCAGCATTGTACTTCCATACAGTGGTATCATAGTCATGACCTACATACGGGATACCATATGCAGATTTGTCCTGTACTTCCAGAATGGAGTCAGCTGCCTTCAGAACTTCTGCCTTCAGGGTGTTTACTTCATCCTGAGTCAGCAGGCCCTTATCCAGCATAGCCTGAGAATTTACATACAGGGAGATAGAACCAACGGAGTTCAGAGTACCCCATGTGAACAGGGAGAATGAACCGTTGTTTTCACCACCAACCAGAGTTGTGGAGATTTCCAGAGCCTTTGCGTTGTCAGTACCATAAGCGTTGGTACCATACTTCATCAGTTCATCATAATAGGTCTTGTCGCCTGTTGTGATGTACAGTTCGCAAGCTGCCCAGTAGAATTCGTCGCTGACTTCGGTGTCACCGTACGGGCCACCGCCCTTGTTCTGATCCAGCGGAGCATACATGAGGTCAGCAGAGATACCGCCTTCACCCTTGGTGTCGCCACCCCAGCCAGAGAACTTCTTGAAGTTCTTCTGTGCTGCTGCATAGGTCTTGATTGCTGCATCTTCCATGGTCTTTGCATAAGCTGCATCGTAATCCTTGAACAGACGAGCTGCCTGTGCAAATGTTGCAGAAGCGTTCAGAGTTGCTGCATAGGTAACCGGCTTAACGATTCGCATCGGAGCCTTGTTTTCCTTGTCGCCTTCGTTCTTGTCATACGGAGCAACAGCCAGACCGGTCCACTTGTAGTCGTGAGCCTTGTGGTATACCATACCATCGTCACGCATCATTTCGAGGAAGAAGTCCAGTTCTACCTTGCACTCGTCCAGAATATCCGGAGTACCGTTTCCTGCTTCCGGAATAGACATAACGGTGGAGTTATCGCCGAACTTGTCAGCCTTGCCTACCATGAGGGATCTCTCATACATGTTCATCAGAGTCCACAGAGAGATACCGCCGTTTACAACGTACTTACCATAGTCACCAGCGTCGAACCAACCGCCAGCTACGTTAATGGACTGGCTGTAGGACGGCTTGGAGGTGTAGATGTAAACCCACTTGTCTGCGATGTAAGCGTTATCAGTCGGCCAGTGCTGAGAATCCTTACGAGCCAGAGTCTTCTTGCTGCCTTCCTGGCTCTGCGGAGACGGAATGTACTTGTCTTCAGTATCCATTGCACGGTTCTGATAGAAGTAGTTCAGTGCATAGGTCAGCATGCTCTTGTCGTGGTGCTTTTCATACAGGTTCTTGTCGATGTCAAAACTCTTAGAAGTCTTGCCGGCAACAGTCAGGGTGTAGCCCTTGCCTTCTGTAGTGAAATCTGTGAAGTCGATCTGCTGGGTGTAATCCCAAGCACCAAGTTCATCATACTTGGTGTTGCCGTCGGTAGTGCCGCTGTAAACAACGCTGCCGCTTGCGTCCTTGATCTCGTAGTCATACTTGGTAGTATCACCTTCGGACAGAACAACAGTTGCAACCTTCTTACCATTCGGATAATAACCAACCTGGTTTACTTCAACGCCGGTCGGCTCATAAGCAGCTTCTGCCTGATAGTCAGATGCATCATCGGTCATATCGATGAGTGCCAGGTTGTCGAACCGGATGATGGTATCCTTCGGGAAGCAGTCCATCTTCGCGTAGTTACCCTGACCGCCCATGTGGAAGGTCCATTCTGCGGTACCCTTAACGGTTTCAGTAGCCTGGAATTCATAAGCAACTGTGGTCCACTGGTTTGCCGGATATTCCTTGTTGTACCAAGCATCCCAGCCCTGACCGTAGTCTACCTTGTTACCGGTCTTGGAAGCACTCTTCAGCTTTTCTTCCAGCTGTTCCTGTGTCAGACCTTCTTCGTAAGACAGGGACAGTTCGTCACCATTGCTGTGCCACAGTTCCTGATCATCTTTGGACATGTTGCCCAGTTTTGGGTACATGTGACCGCTGTTAGACGGGTTTACGCTGTAGGTAATACGATAGGTGTGACCGCTTTCAATGGTCAGATTTCTGTGACGGAACTGGCAGTCCCAACGGCTTTCACCGCCGTTTGCAGTACCACCGATGTTTTCCAGCTTGATCGCATAGATACCGTCGGTGATGTCGAACTTCATGACAGCAGTTGCGTTTTCACAAATGTGCCAAGGCAAGCCCTTTCCGTTTTCGAAGGTACCTTCGCCCAGCTCCTCGCCTGCGAACGCTGTCATAGACAGTGCAGTCAGACCTGTAGCGGTAGCAGAAACTGCCATCACTGCAGCAGAAGCGAAGGCAAGTGCCTTCTTGCCGAGTTTTTTCTTCAGCATAAATATCCTCCTTGAAAATTAGAGATTTTTTGATGTTGGAACAAGGGTACGCATGTTCCACTTTCAACGATTGTTTTCGCCGAACACGCCGGCAGATATACGCCGCACCGGATAGGATTCAGACGCAACTATCCCTTACAGGGCATATCTTTCTCGTTTCATTTATTATAGCACATGAAAAATTCATTGTAAAGTGGATTTTCAAATTTCAGTAAAACATGCTAAACAGTTTCCATGCTTTTTGTGCAACTTGCCATATGTAACGACAGATTTTTCGGAAAAAACAGAAAAGAAAAAGGATACAGGCAAAATTTGCCCGTATCCTTTTTGTGAAAATTGCCGATTTTTGACAGAGATTAACCCTCAGCCGGCAGAGTCTTTACGATCGAAACGAGGAACTGGAGCAGTACCGTCGAATCTGCCTGACCAACACCGTCATCGGTGCAGCAGTCGGCATTTGCATACTGCTGGTCGTTCAGGATTACCACGCCGGCAACCTTCTTGTTCAGCAGAACTGCGTCTGTGATGTCCACACGGCCGTCCAGATTTACGTCACCGTACAGGCTTGCCTTTACGCTCGGCTTCGGGCCGTTGGTAGCGGTGGTTGTCTTCTTGGTGGTAGTTGTGGTGGAAGCGGTGGTCTTGTTGGTAGTTGCCTTGGTTGTAGATACAGTGGTAGTGATCTGACCGCTGCCGTTGTAAGCGTCTGTGTAAACTGTGATAGAATCGATAGTGAACTTGTTGCAGTCGATCCACCATACGCCGAACTTCAGTTCGCCGCCGTACTGGGTCTGAATGATCGCAGAAGTTGCAGAATCTACATCCCATACGATGCTGCCGGTCTTTCCGCTGATGGTCTGTTCCATATCCTCGGACTGTGTCCAGTAATCCGGAGCCACGCTGGTAGAAGAACCGAATGCACCCTGCCACTTGCCGATCTGCTTCTTGCTGGTGGAGAGGTTGATCTCAACCTTGGTGACCTTTTCGCCTGCCGGAACGCCCAGATCGGACCACTTCCAGCCCAGCATCTTATCGCCTGCCGGCAGCTCATCATAAACAATTGCCTTATTAATATCCTTGGTATACTTACCGCCGCTGGAAGGCTTTGCAGTAGTAGTGCCCGGTGTTACGTTGCCGTAGTGCAGAACGACCTTGTCGATCTTGACACTGCTTGCATCCGGATAGAAGACCATTGCCTTGACAGTCTGACCTACATTGGACGGAATGTTATAAGTTGCCTTGCACTGACCATTTGCACCAACGCTAACCTCAAAGTCAGTCTGTTCCCAGGAGCCGGTCCATGTGCCGAATGCACCGCTGGAGTTGGTGTCCTTGGTAGAAATGGTGTAGTACAGCGTTGCAGACTTTGCACCGTTGGGAGCAAATTCTGCATACATCTGCTTGTCACCGTCAGTACCAACCTGTGTACCGGTGGTGATGTTTGCAGTCTTACCGCCGGACGGAGCGGCAGTGGCAATTGTAGTGGTTGTGATATTCCGCTTGGTAGTAGCCGGTGTTGTGGTTGTAGTCACCGGCTTATTGGTGGTGGTAGTTGTTGCCTTGGTGGTGATAGTTGTTGCCTTGGTGGTGGTAACAATGCTGCCGCTGACACCTTCAATGCTGGAGTCTACAGAACCGGTTTTGTAAATAGAATACAGACCTGCTGCTGCACCGACCAGACCTGCGTTATAGTCCAGGGCAACTTCGTTTGCCTGATAGTCGTTTACAGAGTCAGTATAAGTGAAGTTGGAGTCTGCCGGACCGCCGACCAGAGCACCGACCAGCGTGTGGCCATTGCTGCTGTAGTCGGTTCTGCCCTTCATTTCGTCAAAGCTCTGATAGCCGGATGCAGCTCTGTGGTGCGGATACTTTGCAGAATTGCTGTCCATGCCGACAACGAAATTCACATTCTTCGGGTTGTTGCCCAGGATCATGCCCATCTGTGCCTTGCACCAGCTGGAATAATCCATGCCGCTCTTTGCGGAATATTTCGTGGTAGCCAGTGCTGCCATCTGCAGTGCGGTGTTATAACGTGCACTGCCCCAGTCGCTTTCGCAGTAATATGTGCTTTCGCTGGTGCACTTGCCGTTCAGATATGTGGTGACCTTTGCCCAGTCCATTGCATCGCCGGTGATCTCACTCTGGAGGATCGCAGCACCGAGGCTGACATTATTCCAGCACATGGTGGAGTATACGCCCCACTTGCATCCAGACTGACCGGACTTACCGGCATTGGTGTCGTTCATGAACTTGTCCAGGAACGAGCTGTAGGTGCTGTCCTTGGTTGCCAGATACAGCCAGCCAGCTGCCCATGCCTGATCGTCATAGTAATCGTAAGATCTGTAGAAGTTTTCAGCCTCCGGACAATTTGCCTTATTGGTCTTGATAGAATAATTGTACAGTGCCTTTGCATACTTCAGGTCTTCTGCGTTGCCGAAGTTGATGTAGTTGACAGCCAGTGCTGCTGCATATTCTGCGGCAATGTCGCTGGCATCATCAGAAGTCCAGTAAGCAGTACGCAGACTCTGATCGTTCTGGGACTCCGGAGAGCACCAGACATCGTGGTCAGCCTGTCCTACGCCTACCTGATAGCAGAAGCTGGTTACGGTATCGCCGCTCAGCTTTGTGCTTGCCTTGAAGAAATTACAGAAGCGATCGGTCAGTGCCTGCAAATGAGCCGTCTGTCCCAGTGCATCATAGCTGTCCTTGAATTCATAATAGCCCCAGCCCAGAGTAGAAGCGGTGTAGCCAGCCGGCAGACCAAACTTTACGTGGTCGCCTGCATCGTGGAAGCCGCCGTCCACTTCATCGCTGCCGTGGCAGTTATCTCTCCAGTCAAACTGAGAGGCACTTCCCACATCAGAGCCGCACATATTGCCATCGTAAAAATACATGGAGTACTGCAGCAGCTTTGCGTAGTTGTCATAAGACGCAGCAGATGCCGCCATACTTCCCAGCGTTGTCAGTCCGGACAACGCTGTAGTTCCGGTCAGTAACGTCGCAGCACTGGCAGCACATGCCAATACTCGCTTACCGAGCCCAAGTTTCTTCATAAAAAAACTCCTTTCGTAGTTCGCATTTTTCTGCACCGTTCTGCCCCAACTTCAGGACAATTCTCAAAAAGTGCAGACATGCCCGAAATTTATTCTATCATACCTCACAAAAAAAATCAACAGTTTTTTCCTTTCATACGAGAAATCTATGAAAACTGCCCAAACGACATCTTGATTTTTTAGCCATAATGTCAATTTGCTTCCGAAATCATGCTGATTTTTCAAATGCATACACGCCCCAAAAGTGCTGCATCGGTCAGATTCGCGTTTCCACGTCACGCAGCTGTTCCTGTAACTGTTTCCAGTCCGGCAGTTCTGCGGCGATCTCCGCATAAAATGCCGGCGAATGATCCGGATGGAGAAAATGGGAAAACTCATGCATCACCACGTACTCCATGCACCGCACCGGTGCCGCCAGCAACCGCAGATTAAACGTCAGCACGCCGCGGGTAGGGCGGCAGTTGCCCCACTGGGAAACCATATGCCGGAACCGGATCTCAGGAAATGCCACGCCTTTCGCTTCAAACACGGGATAAACTGCACGGCAGAGATTCCGCACTGCCTTTTCGCAGGCGTTTTCCCACCAGCTGTCGAATACCTGTTTCCGAACCTGTTCGTTTTCCGGCTGTTTCACCAGCAGCCGGAGCGTTTCCCCCTGCACCAGCACGCTTTCCCGACTGCCGCGTTCCACCGCCAGCCGACAGGATTTCCCCAGATACAGTACTGATTCTCCGGCGGTATAGTGCACCGGATACTGTTTTGGCTTTTCTGCGGCAGCGGCGTATTGGTGCAGGGTCTGGAGAATTTTCGCGGCATGCTGCTGTAAGATCTGTTCCACCCGTTCTGACGGTACATGCATCGGTGCAGAAACCAGCAGACCAGTTTCCGGACGAAGCCGCATGTTGATATTTTTGACGGCTTTCCGTTCCAGCGTGTAGGAAATGGTTTCGCCGGCAAGAGTGATGTTCCGCTGTTCTTTCATGGGTCGGTGTCCTCGCTTTCGGTGAGATGCATTTTTGCAGCACTTGACAGATCCTGCAATCCGATGTATAATGTATATAAATCAGGGAATGATGTTCTCCCTTGGGATTCCAAAACCGCTTGAGTGCTGATGACATCTGCTTTTTAGAGTCTGTTCCATATTTTTTTATCTGCCGAAAAGATATGCAGAAAAAGATATAAAACAGGTTCCTAAGCAGATATTGTCAGCTTTTTCTTTTTTCGGAGGTATTGTCTATGCAAAAAATCAAACTGCAACTTATTTTTCCCACTCTGCTGCTCTGTGTGCTGGCGGCAGCTGCCGGCTGTATCACCGGTGCACTCACCGCCGGATTCGGGCGTGTGCTGCTGTGGATCGGTACATTCCGGACAGAGCACCTGATCTCGTGTGTTCCCTTTCTGCCCATTGCCGGTGTCTGCATGGTATGGATATACCAGAAATACGGCAGGGAAAGCAGTCAGGGCATGAGCCTGATCTTTGATGCTGCGGACGGCACTGCAAAACGCATTCCCCTCCGGCTGATCCCGCTTCTGATCGGCAGCACGTGGCTGACACATCTCTGCGGCGGCAGTGCCGGACGAGAGGGTGTCGCTGTACAGCTGGGAGCTGCGGTTTCCCACAACATCGGCAGCCGGATTCCGTGGTTCCGGAGCATTCCCGATGCCGTTCCCATTCTGACTATTGCCGGAATGGCTGCCGGTTTCAGCGGGCTGTTTCACGCACCGCTGGCGGCAGTCTGCTTTGCACTGGAAGTGCTGGCAATCGGGAAACTGGAATATCGTGCCCTGCTGCCTGCCGCCATTGCCGCAGTAACAGCAAACGGGATCTCCGTCGCACTGGGGCTGGAAACCTTTCAGGTGGCACTTCCCGAAGCCGGCTTTGCACCGCTTTCCGTGCCGGTTCTGCTGCTGGGGATTTCCTCCGGCATTGTGGGCGGCATCTTCACCCTGCTGCTGAAACAAGGAAAAATCTATGCCGCCAAGCTGCTCCCCAACCCTGTGATTCGCATTGCCCTCTGCGGTTCGGTACTGGCAATGTTTCTCTTGCTCTCCGGACACGGCAGATACACCGGACTGGGCACCGATCTGATTGCCCTCGCCTGTGACGGCGGAACCATTTACTGGTTCGACTTTCTGTGCAAGCTGCTGTTCACCGTCTGCACCCTTGCCATTGGATTTCAGGGCGGCGAAGTCACACCGCTGTTTGCAATCGGTGCCTGCCTTGGTGCAGCACTTGCCCCGCTGTTCGGTATCTCTCCGGTATTCGCCGCCGCACTCTGCTATGCCGCCGTTTTCGGCAGTGCTTCCAATACATGGCTCGCTCCGATCTGCATCGGAACCGAAGTGTTCGGATTCGCGTACCTGCCCTATTTCGCCGTTGTCTGCACCGTTTCCCGCCTTTGCAACGGCAACCGTTCCATGTACGGCAGACAGAAACCGGCTCCGCTGTTTTTGCAGGGGCAAAAATAAGACACGTTTTCAAAAAGCCGTACATGATCGCTCATGTACGGCTTTTAAGGAAGCAGATTTCTCAAAGAGGGTTGCGGGAGAGCCGCTTCAGCAGCGGAATGCACACACCACCGCACAGATTTCCCAGAATTGCCACCGGGAAATAACACAGTGCACGAAGCGGGTCCGGGCAGCCAGCCATGCAGTAATAGAACGCATCTGCCACGCAGTGGTTGAAGCCGGACAGAATGAATACCATGATCGGCATTACCACAATGAACACGCCGCCGATGAAGTTCTTCTTTTCGTTGCAGCGGCGGGAGCCTTCTACAGCGGAGAACATCAGAATGCCGCAGAAGAACGCCAGCACAAAAGAGCTAAGCAAGCTGTCGTCCAACTTGGCGGACATGGTTGTCTGTGCACGATCCATCAGTGTCACGTCCATGCCGTTTACCTTGGTTTCCGTTGCGAACCGTGTCAGGTGCACGATGCCGGCAGTCAGGCCGGCACCGATCGCATTCGCCAAAAAGGTGAAGAACGTTTCGCCCAGATACGCCTTGTCACGGTCGAAAATGTATCCCACCTTGCCGGTGTACAGTCCATACTGGAACTGCACAATGCAGAACAGTCCCAGCGAGAACAGAAATGCCCCCAGATAGCGGTTTTCACAGGACATGCTGACGACACAGCCGATGCCGATCATCAGACCGGACAGCATACCGTCCGCCAGAAAGGACAGCCACTTATTTTTTTGTTTCTTTTCCATTTTTTATTTCCTACACTTTCTATACTTTATGCAGTGTTTCCTTTAGGCAATACCGCACAAAGAGCGTCTGGCGACTTTGCACGCC
>OLWL01001770.1_pt1 | contig 11258 bp, 20 predicted proteins | sample 1674151 | NCBI WGS metagenome assembly OLWL01 (sample SAMEA103958148, study PRJEB25191) | human gut metagenome
AAAACCAAGAAAGATCCAGGCTTTTAAACGGATGTCGCTGTTCTGAAGTAAGAGTTACTATTCACCGATAAATGATGGCAAATAAAAGCTGTCAATAGGATTTATCCACAAAATAAAGAAATTTCATTTAAATGCACATACCTCTGTAAGCTTTTTTAAAGCTTATACAGGTGTGCGTTTTTTTAATCTTCAAAATCTTTATTTTTTCTGTTCCACTTATTCTAGGTGGTTTTATGCAGGAAATATAGCTTTTTCTGTATTGAGCCTTGCTTCTATTCTGATCGGTAATGTATAAAAGTTTTCCACATCTGCCACTTTCAAAACATGGTGTATCATATCTCTTGGAGATAAAAGTATATGAATACAAGATCTAAGCACACTCTTGAAATTATTGAAAAACATAAGGATCATTTCGATCAGAGACTGATTGAAATTGTTGACGAGTTGAAAACCCAGAATTCTAATCTTCTTGACTCTGTAGCTTATAAGAATGCACAGCTTTCCAGTCAAAAGCAGTCTATTGTTGGATTTAAGAAAAAGATTGCAGATCTTACTGCTGAAAATCATAATCTGAAGATGGCTAATAAAAAGGCAAATATGACTGTTGAAGATATCGAAGAAGCCTTGAAGAAAATGCAGAAAGAACTGGACAGACTGACAATTGAAAATGAAAAGGCTATTGAAGAAGTAAAGAGACAGAAACAGATTTCAGAAGAGCTGAATAAGATACTAAACAAAATGAAAGGTTCTAATTCAAGCAATTCCAATATGCCTTCCTCTATGGATATTCTTTCCCATTCTGTTCCACAGAATAAGAAACCATGTAATTCCAGAAAAGAAAGTAATCGTAACAGAGGCGGTCAGATTGGACATACAGTTCATAGATCTCATCTGGATTCTTCGGCAGATGAAATCAGAAACTTGTATGTCAAAAAAGCTCCAACTGGTGCAGAAGCAGTTAAGGATAAAGACGGCAATGTTCTTTATTATCGAACACATGAAATTGATTTGTCAGTAAAGACAAAGAAGATTGAAACAAGATATTACGTCACAAAAACAGAAGCAGAAATTTCTGAAGAAGAAAAGCAGAAATACAAAATCAATCCTGTTACTTATTCAGCCCATTTTAAAAGTGCAATGATATATCTGAATCAAAGAGGAACAATTCCATACGAAAGACTTTCTGAAATCATATCAGAATTGTCAAATAATGAGATCAGAATACAACCATCTACAATGGTAAAGTGGGCTAATGAATTTTCTGAAAAAAGCATAAAAAGATCAGAAGAAATATTGAATGACATTAAGAACGGGAAAGTAATCAATGTGGATGAAACAGGATTAAAGATTGATGGTACACAGAACTGGATTCATACAATCACAAATGAGTCAGGTACTTACTATGTTGTAACGGAAAGCAGATCGGATAAAGAAAATGGACCAATAGGTCTGCTGTCCGATTATGAAAACACATTAGTACATGATCATTTCAAGCCATACTATGGACTGGAAAAGTGTAATCATGGCGAATGTAATGCACATATAGAAAGATACCTGCAGGAAGGGATAGATTTTGAAAACAGTGAAGCTTGTAAAGAAGTAAAGGAAATACTGCAGAAAGCTCTTGCAAGAAAACATGAACTGGAAAGTAAAGGCATTCATGAAATGGACAGTGCGGAAATAGAAACAATCAAATCCGATCTTTTAAGAGTTATGAAAGCAGAACTTGAAAGGTATGATAAAGAACATACGAGTATCTCCAAGAAGCTGGAAGCAGATTATATCAAACTGTTCAGAAGAATGACGGAATATGTAGAAGAGCACTTACTGTTCCTGAGAGATTTTGATGTACCTTACACAAATAATGCAGCAGAAAGAAGCTGCCGAAAAGTGAAAACAAAGAAGAATGTCTCACACCAGTTTGTATCAAAAGCAGGAGCGGAAAGCTACGCGAGTGCAATGACAATCATAGAAACAGCCAGACAAAACAAAGAAAGTGCGTTATCTGCAATCGAGAATATCATGAAATAAGCAAAGAGAATGACAGTTGACCCAGGTAAATAGAATACCTGTAACAGTCATTCTCTTTTGTAATGCTTATTCAATTATCGGTGAATGGTAACGATTTTTCGTGCGTAGTTACTAAAAGTTTGAAAAAAGGCTTGCAATAGGTGTTTATCAGTAGTAGTATATTCAAGCACTCGCGTAGAAGTGGGAGGTTGCCGGCACGCTGAAATGCGTTGTCACGCTAGCGTGATAACCGGGGAATTTCCACTGAGCGATCCCGCAAGGGAGTGAATATAAGGAGGAAAAATTCATGGCAAAGAACTCTGTAAGAATTCGTCTGAAGGCTTACGAGAACAGAAGCTTAGATGCAGCTAGCGAAAAGATCGTCAAGACTGCAACAAGCCACGGCGCAAAGAAGATCGTCGGACCTGTTCCGCTGCCTACTGAGCGTGAGGTTATCACAGTACTTCGCGCTGTACACAAGTATAAGGACTCTCGTGAACAGTTCGAGATCCGTACACACAAGAGACTGATTGAAATCGTTGGCCCAAGCGCAGAAACAATCGACGCACTGTCCAGACTGGATCTGCCTTCCGGAGTTGACATTGAAATCAAACTGTAAGAAAGGAACAGGGTGAATTTAAATGAAAGGTATTTTAGGACGTAAGCTTGGTATGACCCAGGTCTTCACGATCGAAGGAGCTCTGATTCCTGTAACAGTCGTAGAAGTTAAGCCAAACGTCGTACTGCAGAAGAAAACAAAGGAAACTGATGGTTATGAAGCAGTTCAGCTCGGTTACGAGGATGTAAAGGAACATCGTTCCAACAAGCCTGCAATCGGACATGCTGCAAAGGCTAACACAGCTCCTAAGAAGTTCATCAAGGAATTCAAGTATGATGAAATGCTCAACCTCGAAGTTGGTGCTGAAGTTAAGGCAGACATCTTCAAGGCTGGCGATGTAGTCGATGTACAGGGTACATCCAAGGGTCATGGTTACAACGGCACAATCGTTCGTAACAATGGTCACCAGGGTCCAAGATCACACGGTGGATCCAAGAACATCCGTCATCAGGGTTCCCTCGCTACTAACGGACGTAACAACGGCGTTATTAACAAGGGTACAGTAATGCCTGGTCACTATGGATGTGAAACAACAACAAACCAGAACCTCACAGTCATCAAGGTTGATGCTGAAGAAGGTTACATTCTCGTTAAGGGTAATGTTCCAGGTCCAAGAAAGGGTCTTGTAACAATCCACACAACAGTTAAGCCAGTCAAGGAAGTTACTCCAGTTGAACTGATTTCCTATAAGGGTGTCTCTGTTGAAGAAGAACTTGAAAAGGTTGACGAGACAATCAACAGCGAACTGGCTCAGGAAGCTGCAGTTCAGGAAGCAGCTGAAGCTGCAAAGAAAGCAGCAGCATCCGCAGCTCGCAAGGGAAAGTGAGGATAAACAATGTCACAGATTGATGTATTAAATCAGGAAGGCAAGGCTGTCAAGCAGATTGAACTTGCAGACGCTGTATTCGGTATCGAACCAAACCAGCAGGCAATCTATGATGCAGTCCTCGTCTATCAGGCTGGCTTAAGACAGGGAACACACAGCACGAAGACAAGAGCTTTTGTTTCCGGTACAGGTAAGAAGCCATTCCGTCAGAAGGGTACTGGTCGTGCTCGTCAGGGTTCCACACGTGCTACACAGTGGAGACATGGTGCTATCGCTTTCGGACCTCATCCAAGAAAGTATGGCATGAAGCTCAACCGTAAGGTAAGACAGCTTGCGCTCAGATCCGCATTAAGCGAAAAGAACGCAGAACAGAACTTGGCAGTTCTTGAAAATCTCAGCTTTGATGAGATTAAGACAAAGAAGGCAGTTGCATTACTTGCTGCTCTCGGTTTTGAAAGAAAGACATTATTCGTAGCTGATGCTTCCGAAGATTTCGATAATGCATTCCTTTCTCTGAGAAACATTCCTAATGCAGCTCTGGTAACAGTTTCCAGCCTGAATGTCTATGACATCGTGAATGCAGACAAGATCGTATTCACAGAAACAGCAGCCGCTAAGGCAGGGGAGGTATTCGCAGCATGAGTGCACGTGATATCATCGTAAAACCAATTGTTACTGAAAAGTCCAACAAGCTTCAGGCAAACGAAAATAAAGTAACATTCGTTGTTGCTAAGAATGCCAACAAGTCCGCTATCAAGCAGGCTATTCAGGAAATCTACAACATCAAGCCAGTTGCAGTTAACACTGTAAACGTTCACCCTAAGAAGAAGAGAGTTGGACGTTTCACAGGTATGACATCTGCATACAAGAAGGCAGTTGTAACTCTTCCAGAAGGTTCTTCTATTGAACTCTACAAGGAAGACTAATAAATAAAGTATCGGAGGAAATCGCTATCTCCGGATAAATGCGAAAGGATAAAGGAAAATGGCAATTGTAAAGTACAAGCCTACCACAAACGGACGCAGAAACATGTCCACTCTGGACAACAAGAGCAGACTGACAAAGTCTACTCCTGAAAAGTCTCTGCTCGCTCCATTACATGGTAAGGGCGGCCGTGGTAATACAGGCCGTATCACATCCCGTCATCAGGGCGGTGGTGCTAAACAGAAGTACAGAGTAATCGACTTCAAGAGAAATAAGGATAACGTTCCTGCAAGGGTTGCAGGTATCGAATATGATCCAAACAGAAATGCTAACATCGCTCTGCTCCATTATGCAGATGGTGAAAAGCGTTATATTATCTGCCCAGCTAACCTCAACGTTGGTGATACAGTTGTTTCTGGTGAAGCAGTTGATATCAAGACAGGTAACGCAATGGAACTCAAGAACATTCCTGATGGTACATTCGTTCACAATGTTGAATTGAAGGCTGGTAAGGGTGGTCAGCTTGCAAGATCTGCAGGATGCTCCGCTCAGATCCTCGGTTCCGAAGGAGGATTCGTTACACTTCGTCTCGCTTCTGGTGAAGTAAGACGTGTACATGATAACTGCCGTGCTACAGTAGGCATCGTTGGTAATGGTGACTACTCCCTGATTAACTGGGGTAAGGCAGGACGTGTAAGACACCTCGGTGTTCGTCCACACGTAAGAGGTTCTGCTATGAACCCTGTTGACCACGCTCACGGTGGTGGTGAAGGTAAGCAGCCAGTTGGTCGTAAGTCTCCAATGACACCATGGGGCAAGAAGGCTATGGGTGTCAAGACACGTAATCCTAAGGCTCAGTCCAACAAGTACATCGTAAGAAGAAGAAACGGAAAGTAAGTTGAAAGGAGATATTGAGTAATGTCAAGAAGTCTGAAAAAAGGCCCATTCTGTGATGCTTCCTTAATGAAGAAAGTTGAAGCACAGAACGCTGCTAACAAACATGAAGTTATCAAGACATGGTCACGTCGTTCAACGATTTTCCCAAACTTCGTTGGACACACATTCGCTGTTCATAACGGTAAGGAACATGTTCCTGTATATGTAACAGAAGACATGGTCGGACATAAGCTTGGTGAATTCTCACCAACAAGAAAGTTCGGCGGTCACGGCGACGATAAGGCAACTAAGTAATAGGGGGAAGAACAAAAGATGGATGTAAAAGCAACCGCAAAGACTGTTCGTGTTACTCCTCGCAAGGCTCGTCTTGCCCTGGATCTGATCCGTGGAAAGAGCGTTGAAGAAGCACTTGCAATTCTGAAGTTCACACCGAACAAGGCAGCAGCTGAAGCGTACAAGGTAGTTAAGAGCGCAGCTGCAAATGCAGTTAATAACAATCAGCTGGATGAAAACAGCTTATACGTCAAGGCATGCTATGCTGACGAAGGTCTGGTCATGAAGAGATTCATGCCTAGAGCAAAGGGAAGTGCATCAAGCATTTTCAAGAGAACAAGTCATATCACTGTTGTAGTCAGTGATGAAAGATAAGGGAGGAAGATCGGAATATGGGACAGAAAGTTAGTCCAATCGGTATGCGCGTCGGCGTCATCCGTGAATGGGATTCCAGATGGTACGCAAACAAAGCTGATTTCGGAGATCTTCTGAACGAAGATAACAAAATCCGTACATTCCTGGATAAGGAATTAAAGGATGCGTATATTTCCAGAGTTGAAATTGAACGTACAGGCACTAAGGATGTCAAGGTTATCATCCGTTGTGCTCGTCCAGGCGCTGTCATCGGCAAGGCTGATGAAAACGGCAAGGACAATGCTGCAAAGTTAAGAGCTAAGCTTGCCAAGCTCACAAATGGCAAGAATGTAAAGATGGATATCGTTGCTGTTGGCAACCCAGATCTTGATGCACGTCTTGTTGCCAGAAAGATCTGCGAACAGCTCGAAAACCGTCAGTCCTTCAGAATTGCTCAGAAGAAGGCAATTCAGCAGACAATGAGATCCGGAGCTAAGGGTATCAAGACTCTTGCAAAGGGAAGACTTGGTGGTGCTGAAATCGCTCGTTCCGAAGGTTATTCCAGAGGTGTCGTTCCACTTCATACATTAAGAAGTGATATCGACTATGCTTGTGAAGAAGCTCATACAACTTATGGTAAGCTCGGTGTTAAGGTTTGGATCTGCCGTGGAGAAGTTCTCCCTGGACAGATGGTTAAGGAACCTGAAGCTCCTGCTCACGCTAAGTCTGACAGAAGAAACGGACGTCGTAACGACAGAAGAAACTCCCAGAGAGGCAACCGTCGTAACGATTCCCGTAGAGAAGCACCAGTTGCTGAAACAGCACCTGCTGCAGAAGGAGGTAACGACTAATTATGTTAATGCCTAACAGAACTAAGTACAGAAGACCTCACCGTCTTTCCTACGAAGGCCGTGCAAAAGCAGGTCGTGACCTTGCTTTCGGTGATTACGGCTTAGTAGCTGACGAAGGTTCTTATGTAAGCAGCAACCAGCTGGAAGCTGCGCGTGTTGCCATGACACGTTATATGAACCGTGGCGGTAAAGTTTGGATCAAGGTTTTCCCACAGTTATCCAAGACAAAGAAGCCACTCGGCGTTCGTCAGGGATCTGGTAAGGGTGCTCCTGATCATTGGGTAGCAGTTGTCCAGAAGGGCAGAATTCTCTTCGAAGTTGCTGGTGTAAGTGAAGAAACAGCTCGTGAAGCATTAAGACTAGCAGCTAACAAGCTCTGCGTTAAAACCCGCTTTGTAAAGAAAGGCGAGGAGGCTAAGTAATCATGAACGTTAAAGAAGTCAGAGACCTCAGCAATGAAGAGCTCGAAAAGGAAGTTGTATCTCTGAAAGAAGAACTGTATGATCTGAGATTTGCTCAGGCTACAGGAACTCTGGAAAACCCAGCACGTATCAGAGATATCCGTAAGACAATCGCTAGAATCAAGACAGTTATTACTGAACGTAAAAACGCTCAGTCTGCTGAATAAGGGAGGGCTAGAAAATGGCAGAAAGAAACAGACGTAAGGTCCTTCGCGGAGTAGTAGTTTCCGATAAGATGGATAAGACAATCGTCGTAGAGATCGCTACATCTAAGGCTGATCCTTTATATGGCAGACATGTAAAGTTCTCTACAAAAGTTAAGGCTCATGACGAAAACAACGAAGCTAAGAAGAACGACGTTGTTGAAATCATGGAAACAAGACCTTTATCAAAGGATAAGCATTTCCGTCTGGTAAAGATCGTAGAAAAGGCAGTTATTCTTTAATAGGCACAGGGAGGAAGAAAGCATGATTCAGAACGAAAGTAGATTGAATGTCGCTGACAACACTGGTGCCAAGGAATTACTGGTAATCAGATGCTTAGGCGGTTCTAAGCGTAAGAACGCTACAATCGGTGACGTCGTAGTATGTGCAGTCAAGAGTGCTTCTCCTAACGGATCCGTAAAGTCCGGACAGGTTGTTAAGGCAGTTATTGCTCGTACAGTATATGGTGTTCGTCGTGACAATGGTTCTTACATCAAGTTTGACGACAACGCAGCTGTCATCATTAAGGATGACGGTACACCGGTCGGAACACGTATCTTCGGTCCGGTAGCAAGAGAACTCCGTGACAAGGGTTACATGAAGATTGTTTCCCTGGCACCGGAAGTACTATAAGGAGGCCGGATATGAAGATCAAGACAGGCGATACAGTTAAAGTTATCAGCGGCCATTACAAGGGAACAGTTTCCGAAGTAAAGTCCGTAGATCGTAAGAATAACAAGATCATCGTTGAAGGTGTCAACATGATCAAGAAGTCCTTAAAGCCAAGTCAGGTTAACCCTGAAGGTGGCATCGTAGAAAAGGAAGCACCAATCGATGCATCCAACGTTATGCTCTACGATAAGAAGGCAAAGCAGGCCGGAAGAGTTGGCTACAAAGTCAATGACAAGGGCGAGAAGGTAAGAGTCTTCAAGAAGTCCGGCAACGAAGTCAAGGAGGCTAAGAAGTAATGAACCGTCTTCAGGAAAAGTACAATGAAACAGTTAAGCCTTCTCTGATGAAGGAATATAACTACTCCACAGTTATGGAATGTCCAAAACTGGTCAAGGTAGTCATCAACATGGGTGTTGGCGATGCTATTGCAAACTCCAAGGCTCTTGATGAAGCATATGAAGAACTGACACAGATCTCCGGTCAGAAGCCAGTTATCACAAAGGCTAAGAAGTCCATTGCGAACTTCAAGCTCCGTGAAGGTATGTCTATCGGATGTAAGGTTACTCTTCGTGGCGAAAGAATGTATGAATTCCTTGATAAGTTATTCAACATCTCCCTTCCACGTGTAAGAGACTTCCACGGTGTAAGCAACACAGCATTCGATGGGCGTGGTAACTACACACTTGGTGTTAAGGAACAGCTGATCTTCCCTGAAATCAACTTCGATAAGGTAAGCAAGGTCAGAGGTATGGATGTTGTCATCGTCACAACAGCTAAGACAAACAATGAGGCACAGTCCTTATTAGCAGGACTCGGCATGCCATTTGCTAAATAACAGGAGGAGAACCAAACATGGCTAAGACAAGTTTAAAAGTTAAGCAGTCCCGTCCTGCAAAGTTCTCCACACGCGAGTACACTCGCTGCGAGAGATGTGGACGTCCGCACTCAGTATTAAGAAAGTATAAAGTTTGCCGTATCTGCTTCAGAGAACTCGCTTATAAGGGCGAAATTCCTGGAGTAAAGAAGGCAAGCTGGTAATTAAGGAGGAAGCGCGATTATGAATATGACAGATCCTATCGCAGATATGCTCACTAGAATCCGTAATGGAGTTCAGGCACACATGTCCGCTGTTGATGTAGCTCCAGCTTCCAAGGTTAAGGTTGAAATTGCAAAGATCTTAAAGAAGGAAGGCTACATTGAAAATTACGCCGTTGAAGGCGAGGGTATCGAGAAGAAAATCGTCGTTACTCTTAAGTATGGTGCTCATGATGAAAAGGTCATCACAGGCATCAAGAGAATCTCCAAGCCAGGTCTTCGTGTTTATGCACAGGGAGACAATCTGCCTAAGGTATTAAATGGTCTTGGAATTGCCATCATTTCTACATCTAACGGAATGATGACAGACAGAGAAGCAAGAAAACAGCATATTGGCGGTGAAGTCATCGCTTATGTCTGGTAATCAGGGAAAGGATAAATTGAATGTCACGTATCGGAAATAAAACGATTACCATTCCTGAAGGCGTTGAAATCAACGTTGCTGCAGGTAATGAAGTGACTGTAAAGGGACCTAAGGGAACTCTGACAAAGACATTCTCCCCATTGATGGACATTGTCGTCGATGCAGGTATCATTACAGTTAAGCGTCCTAATGACGAAAAAACAACAAAGCAGTTACACGGCACAACACGTGCTTTACTCGCAACTATGGTTGAAGGTGTATCCAAGGGATATACAAAGACACTGAAGATTGTCGGTATCGGTTATCGTTGTGCATTAAAGGGAAACACACTGACACTGAACGTAGGTTTCTCTCACGAAGTTAACATGGAAGTTCCTTCCAATCTGGAAGTTACAGTTCCTGATAACACAACAATCAATGTCAGCGGTATTGACAAGCAGGATGTTGGTCAGTTCGCTGCACAGGTAAGAGCAGTTAAGAAGCCAGAACCATACGGTGGAAAGGGTATTCGTTATGTTGACGAAGTTGTCCGTCGTAAGGAAGGTAAGACTGCTGCTAAGAAGTAATGGGAAGGAGAGAGTAAGAACATGCTGAAATTACAGAATAAGAATGCAGAACGTATCCGTCGTCATAAGCGTGTACGTAGAGTAGTCAGCGGAACTCCCGACTGCCCAAGACTGAATGTGTTCCGTTCCAACGCTAACATCTATGCACAGGTCATCGATGATACAACAGGAACAACACTCTGCGCTGCAAGCTCCCTTGAACTGAAGCTTGAAAACGGTGGAAACATCGAAGCCGCTAAGAAGGTTGGCGAGGCTGTTGCCAAGAAGTGCCTCGCTGCAGGTATCGAAGCAGTTCGCTTCGACCGTGGCGGTTATGTATATCACGGAAGAGTCCAGGCTCTGGCAGACGCTGCTAGAGAAGCAGGACTGAAGTTCTAAGGAAGGAGAAGATCAATGCCAACAGAAAACAACACAGCACGTCCAGAAAAGAATGCTGATCGTGCACAGCGTCCCGCTCGTAAGCCATTTAAGAAGCGTGAACCAAAAGAATTCGACAGCGTAGTCGTCTCCATCAACCGTGTATCAAAGACTACTAAGGGTGGACGTACAATGCGTTTCGCAGCTCTCGTAGTTGTAGGTGACCACAAGGGCCGTATCGGATTCGGAATGGGTAAGGCAACAGAAGTTCCTGATGCAATCCGTAAGGCTGAAGAAGCAGCTAACAAGAACGTATTCAGAGTTAACCTCGTTGAAGGAACAAGAACTGTTCCTCATGCAGTAAAGACAACTCACGGTTCAAGTACAATTTTCTTAGCACCTGCTGCTCCAGGTACTGGAGTTATCGCCGGTGGTCCGGCGCGTGCCGTAATCGAGATGGCAGGAATCAAGAACATTCGTACAAAATCTCTTGGTTCAAACAATAAGCAGAACGTTGTTCTTGCAACTGTTGAGGGATTACGTCAGGTAAAAACTCCGGAAGCAGTAGCTAAACTTCGCGGTAAATCAGTAGAAGAAATCTTAGGCTAAGGAGGAAGAGTGAAATGGCAGATTTAAAAGTAACATTAGTAAAATCTACAATTGGAGCTGTTCCGAAGCATAAGAAAACTGTTGAAGCTTTAGGTTTAAAGAAGCTTAATAAGACAGTAGTTCTGCCGGATAACGCAGCTACAAGAGGAATGATCAAACAGGTTCAGCACCTGGTAA
>OLWL01001772.1_pt1 | contig 11246 bp, 11 predicted proteins | sample 1674151 | NCBI WGS metagenome assembly OLWL01 (sample SAMEA103958148, study PRJEB25191) | human gut metagenome
CTCTGAGTCTTGGTCAAAGTAATACATATACACCTTGCCCTTGCCAGTCTTACTTTGCAAGTTTGCCCAGGCATACGTACCCCATGCAAAGGAGCCGTCACGGAAGATGTCTGATTGGGCGAAGTAGGTTTCTTCCTCTGTCTTGGCAGGATAGATGCTCAGTACTTTATCAGCCCAGCTGCCATATACCTCATGGATTCTTTTCTCGTAGTCGCTCACACTGATAGGGCGGCAGAACATGCTTCCTTCATCGCTGTTAGTTCCGATGATAATATTCACGTCATTGTAGTTCCCCTTCTCATAAAGCTTGTACTGGTCATCTGTGATGCTGTAGCCATCCACATTAGGCCAGAAGGATTCTATGGCGGTATTCTTCACGATGTCCATGAAAGGAACTTTTCTGAGTTGCTTAATGTTCTTTACTTTAAGTCTCTTTTGAAGTGCCAGTCCGCTTGCCTCTGCTGCTTTAGTTGTGAGCATGGCGGTGTTGCCGTTTCTTGCTTCACCCACTGGCCAGAAAGAACCGCCGCTTTCGCTGATGGCTCCTCTGAAGAGTCCCTTGGCAAGTGGAGAGGCGCATAACATACTTACCGAGATACCACCTGCTGATTCGCCTGCAATGGTAATCTTGTCAGGGTCTCCACCGAAGGCAGCGATGTTGTTGTGTATCCATTTCAAAGCCATCACCTGGTCAAGTATGCCATAGTTGCCTGATATGTTCTTGCCAGATTCCTTGCTAAGTTCAGGATGTGCCATGAATTCCAAGGCTCCCAAGCGGTATTCTATGCTACAATAGATGATGCCTTCCTTGACAAAGCTTTCCTGGGTTCCACTATAAGAGCCTGTGAGGAAGCCTCCTCCATGAATCATGACAAATACCGGGAGTTTGTCATCCTTGTTCTTGGCAGGTGTTTCCACACTGAGGTAAAGGCAGTCCTCGCTCATGCCCAGCTCACCACCATTCTGGTTCGGGTCGATGGGCTGTGGTGGACGGTCTCCCCATTTGTCTGCCTTGAATACTCCCTTCCAAGGCTTCTTGCTCACTGGGGCTTTCCATCTGAGGTTACCCACTGGTGCTTCTGCGTATGGGATTCTCTTGTAAAGGGCGAATCCTTCATGTTCCACACCTTCTATTTCTCCTTGCTCCACTGTAGTTTTTTGCAGTTGAGCATTTGCTGCCGATAGACAAAAGAGTGCCAGAGCGGCTGTAAGTAGATGTCTTTTCATTCTCATATTTGGTTATTCTTGTTAGTTCACCATACAAAGGTAGTGATTTTAGAAACAAATCATCCTAAAATTTCGTTTTTTTTTAGGAAAAGTTATACCTTTGCCTTTAAAAAGGACAAATACAAGGAAAAGTTATGAGAATTATAGGTAACTTATTATGGTGGCTCTTTGGTGGCTTAGTGAAGTTCATTGTTTCCGCTTAATAAAGATTTATTCAAGCAAGTTAATTGCCATTGACTATAGGGAAACACCTTTGAAACATAAGATGGAAGAAGCTTCAAGCTTTACTCAACATGTGATGAAGTTTAACGAGCAAGTGTCGGGGGCTATAGAAAGCTTCCCCATAGATAACCTGACAATGAAATGAGTTTAAAGTCATTCTTTAGTTCTGATGTCATCAAGGGTTCTGCCATCAGCAAAGCGATTCAAGTCCACCCAATTCCATACGCCTGGCACTCTGCCATGACGGCTAAATTGCCAGATGTCATAATGTGGTTTGCCTGGTAATACAGGCTCATGGTTGTAGCTGGCTATCCAGAGATAATAGCCATCAAACTCTGGGCTGAGGTAATCCTTGAAATAACTCTCACTACAGTAGATGATTGGGGAGTGACCATAATAGGTCTTGCAAAGCTTGCAGAAGGTCTTGCTTATCCTCGTCATACACTGCCCGAAAGTTCTCAAACTGTAAGGCAGCAGGTGCTTTGGACAGGAAATGATAGGAACCAACAGGTATCTGATGCTTTCGGGCATAGCTAATGTTGCTCTCATACCAAGGATCCTGGATGTTGGTTCCCTCCGTGGCTTTTACGAAGACAAACTTCAATCGCTTCACTTCGCCCAGTTCATCCCAATGAATTCTGCCTTGATGACGTGAGATGTCGATACCATCATAAGAGCCAGAGTACTGCCCAGAAGTGAGGTCATGCTGTGGCCATTGTTTATCAGAGGCCCTCTTGATGATGTAAGATGATACCATCCGATATGCCTCAAAGCCAATGATGAAAAGGGCGATGAGGGCAATGATTATATAAAAGGCTTTCTTGCCATAGCTGTTTTGTTTCTTTCTTTTTGCCATAATAAGATAATGGAAATAGCTTCTTGTTCTCTTAAGAGATACAAAATTACAGTTTTTCCTGTAGATAGCCAAATACTTCTACAATTTTCTGTTTCATCATAAACATAGAAGTGTCAAGAAAAAATTATTAAAACAAATATCGCTAATTTTAAAATTAAAATGCAAATATTTCAAAAAACATATCATTATATGAGATTAATTGATTATATTTACAGAAAAAAATATTGACTATGCTACAGGAAATTAAAATAAAGAATTTCAAATCCTTCAAGGAAGAGGCAGAACTTAGCTTCGAAGCATATTCTGATGACACAAACCAATTATCTTGGATAAATTGAGTTAAAAACTTGTTTAGAAATTATAAGATGAAGGCATATACATATATAAGACAAGGTGAATTTGGCTTCACAGAAAAGGAAAAGCCTGTTATATTGGATGCACATGATGCCATCGTGAAGGTTACTCTGAGCAGTATCTGTACCAGCGATCTCCACATCAAGCATGGTAGCGTTCCTCGCTCTGTGCCAGGTATTACCGTAGGGCATGAGATGGTGGGCATTGTGGAGAAAGTGGGTGAGAATGTAACCCATGTGAAACCAGGTGACAGGGTAACAGTGAATGTGGAAACCTTCTGCGGAGAATGCTTCTATTGCAAGCACGGCTATGTGAACAACTGCACATTGGAACATGGTGGTTGGGCTTTGGGATGCCGCATTGATGGCGGACAGACAGAATACGTAAGGGTTCCATACGCTACCACAGGACTGAACAAGATACCCGATTCTGTAACTGATGAGCAGGCTCTTTTCGTGGGAGACATCCTTGCCACAGGATATTGGGCAGCCAGAATCTCAGAGATTACAGAGGGAGATACAGTTCTCATCATTGGAGCCGGACCAACTGGCATTTGCTGTCTCTTATGTACCATGCTCAAAAAGCCTGGTAAAATCATCGTTTGCGAGAAATCCAAGGATAGAAGATATTTTATCAAGCTGCATTATCCTGATGTGCAGGTTGTTGAGCCAGAAGATTGCGAATCTATCGCCAAAGAGCTGAGTGCCCATGGTGGAGCAGACGTGGTAATGGAAGTGGCAGGAGGCGAGGACACCTTCCAACTGGCTTGGAAATGCGCACGTCCAAACGCCATAGTTACCATCGTGGCCATGTATGACAAGTCTCAGGTGCTTCCTCTTCCTGATATGTATGGCAAGAACCTTACCTTCAAGACTGGCGGAGTAGATGGTTGCGACTGTGAGGAAATCTTGAAGCTGATAGAGCAGGGCAAGATAGATACCACTCCTCTCATTACACATCGTTTTCCTCTTTCTATGATAGAGGAGGCGTATGATGTGTTCGAGAATAAGAAAGATGGTGTCATCAAGACAGCCATCTACTCAGGATAAGATGTTGAAAAGAAGAAAGTTTACCTCAGTTCGTTATCCCGAACTGAGGTATAATATGGAAGGTTTGATTATTATTCTGGGATGGTCTGGCTTTTTGGCTTCTCTATTTTTGCTATGGATGACTCTAACAAAGTCTGGAAAGAAATTTCCTATTTTCTGTTAGCTCATCCATCCCAGAAGTGCCACCAAGTAGGCATTCCAGTTGATGGCGATTTCATTGGAAGCATAGCTGCCCGTATTGTCTTGATAGCACTCGTCAGGAGCATCTGATGGGTAAGGGGGCACGAAGGCTGCGTCTTGTTTTCCTGCGTTGGCTCCACCAGCCAAGAGACCCGGTATTGGGGCTGCGATGCTATCTGCCGTGGAGATTCTGTGATGAGGGTGTATTACTGGCTGAGTGCCGAATCCTGTGAGGTAGCAGTAGCCAGTGGCGTTCCTTCCAAAGAGATGGTCGATGGTGGAAAGGGCAGCATCCTTATATCGGTTGTCTTTGGATAGGGCATACTGGTACATTTGGGCGATGCCTCTTCCGGCGCACTTTTCTGAGTTGCTACCCCAGATGAAATCGCTTGCCTTGTTGCCGAATACGCTATGGAAGGATGATGTGCAGAGGGCTTGGATATCCTGTTCACACTGCTCTTTGAGGGATTCTTTGATGGCTTCTATTGGGAATTTGTCCTTTTCTGGGGTGCTCAAGATGTCTTGGTTTAGCCACTGAAGGAGCCCCAATCCCTCCACCTGTCCCCAGGAAGGGATAGAGAAGCGGGTAGGGGCAAACTGCTTGGCTTGCTCTAAATAGGCATTTTCCTTTGTGGTGAGGTACATTTCTGTGGCTGCCCAGAAGAACTCATCCTCAGCATGATTGTCACCATAGGTTCCGGTACTGATTTTAGGTGAGAACTTTTCATTGATACCGTCTTGGTCATAATAGACAGTTGGGTTCTTGACAGCCCAAGCGTATGCTCGTTCAGCTGCTTGGATGGCTTGTTGGCAGAATTTTTGGTATTGTGGATAGGCGTTATAGATGCGTGCTGCAAGAGCCATGGTAGCTGCGAAATCAAGTGTGGCTGCCGTGCTCTTTTGCACCACGTATCTTTGCTGATGGCAGTCTTTTGGCATCACGAATCCCTCGAAGTTAGGAGTGGTGAGCTTATGATACACCCCTCCATCCGAAGGGTCTTGCATCGTAAGCATCCATTCTAGATTGTACATGATTTCATCGAGAAGATCAGGAATCTGGTTGGTGGATTCAGGGATATTGGTATGAATGCTATTGAAGTAATTCTGGTTGAGTTGGTAGGATTGCAGCATCAAGCCAATGGAAAAGGCGGAGTTGACGATGTACTTGTTGTAATCACCTGCGTCGTACCATCCTTTTGGGGAGGATAGGATGGTTCTTGCTGGTCTCTCTTTGGAAGCGGCAGATGGATGAACCATCACTTCTGTGTCTAAGTGAGCGGCTTCTCTTGCGTAATCACCAGCGTATTGCTTCTCGATGGCCATACCAGAGCGTTGCAAGTAGAACGCTTTGATAGCGGCTGTGAGGGCATCTTGGTATGGTTGCTCTTTGATGGTGATGGGTTGGGAGTATTTGCCGGCTGTCAGCAAGTAAGTGCCTGGTTGGGTGATTTTACTGAAGTTGATGGTTTGGCGTTGCTTCTTGGAGAAAGGTGAAGTGGTGGTTTGAATGGCTTTGCCCTTCCACACGATGTGTCCCTTGGCATCCCTTATTTGGAATGTCTTGGATTTTGCTAATGGCTCGATGGTGGCATACTTAGCTTCTTGTGGATAGTAGCCCACTTGGTTTACCTTGATAGGGTTTTGTGCATGGCTGCCTATGACAGAAGACAGTGCAATGCATGTTAAGATGAGTTGTTTCATAAAGGCTCCTTATTAGTGATTCTTTTGGGTAGCGATATTCTCCTTTTGGATAGTTCTCTATATCGTCACCTTAAAATCTTTTACAGTACTCCTTAATTATTTGTTTTCTGATTGTGTCAATTCTAGGACTTTTTCACCTTCCGTTAATGAATAACAAATGAAGTTTGTCTGCTGGCGCTTATCTTTTAGTTTTGACTCAATATTCTTTAGTGTACCCTTGTCTGCATTTTTAACGATTTCGATGAAAAAGCGCAAGACTTCATTGTCGCCTCCTTTTTCGCTTTCTAGCTTTACTAAATCTTTGTGGTAATCAAACTTTTTAGGATTCCCAGCTTTAAACTCTAGCAAAGCAATCAGGTTGAAATTATTGTCGCCTTTAGCGTATATAGCTAAATCAAAACTAGCAGATTTTCCTTTCCCTTCTTCTGCAACTTTTGGGTTCTTTTTATCCGAAAAGTCATATTTGATTTTTGTGGGTACTTCAACTGCGTAATACCAATCTTTCTTTTTCTTCTTTACATATTTAAGAAACTCCTCTACGAAAGCAAAGCGTAGTTCCTGTTCACTTACTCGAATGTTCTGTTCACTTTCTCGAATGTTCTGTTCACTTACTCTGATAGACTCATCACGTTTCTTAGGAAAGATGAGGCGACTATCCTTTGATGAATTTGGTTCTTTCGAAAGGTCATAAGCATTCTTGACATGCTTAAATGCTTCAGAGATGATGTCTAAGATAATCTCTTTGTTGTCTTTTGTAGTTTCTACCATAGTTTAAATGTTTTAAAAATGTTACTTATATCGATTAACTGCATTTTTGAGTCTATCAGCGATTTTGTCACGAAGCTCTTTTGGCTCCAGAACCTCGATGTTTTCTCCCATAGCCAGATATATCTGTTGATAATCTTGCTGGTCATAAGTTACTTTATTTGTGTTTAAAGATTGTTGGATACAAATGTAGCAAAAAAAAGTAGAAATGAGGTGAATCAGGTTTCATATTTAAATATTTTTGGCTAAGTGGGCTGATGCCAAAAGAAATGTTTTGCAAATTATTTGGAGGTGTCGAAAATATTGTGTAGTTTTGCAGTAAATTGAGATTTTGAAGAATGATATTAAGACGATTCTTGCAATTCGGAGGCTTGCGCTTGGTATGGCAATATGCCAAGATGGGTGTGCTATGGAGCGGTGGAAAAGCATTGCTTCATTGCGCATGGCATGGGCAATCCCTGAAAACGGCTTATGCGCTTGTTACCCAAAAGGTGGATGACATCCTTTTGGATCGCTACCAATATGTCTTGGATGAAGCGTTGGCTAAGTTTGGGGAGTGTAAGATTTCTGAGGCAAACAGACTAGAGAGTAAGTCCTCTGAGGCAGATGGACAAATATCGGATTCTCAAACTCGTGTTCCCAAGGTGGTTTGGTTTTCATGGCTGCAAGGTATGGAGCAAGCGCCCGACATCGTGAATGTCTGCTTGCGATCGCAAAGGAGGCATCTGATGGGTTATGAGTTCCGCATCGTTGACTTGACGAATTATCACAACTGGGTGCAGTTGCCTCAGTATGTCGAGGAGAAATTCCGAAAGGGGCTGATTCCACCAGCTTTGTTTAGCGACTTGCTGCGTTTGGCTCTGTTGAAGCAATATGGTGGCGTGTGGATGGATGCTTCCGTGTATTGCTCAGGTTTTGGCAATGAGAAGTTGCGAGAGCGATGGGAGCAGATCATGGGTAGCGAACTGACCTTGTTCAGGTATTTCCAGCGAGGACGCAAGGAGGCGGTTGGGTTATCGACATGGTTCTTTGCCGCCATTCCACAGCAGCCGGTCATCTCCATCGTCCTTGACATGCTCTTGGCTTATTGGAAAGATTTTGACTGCACGGTGGATTATTACATCTGCCACTTATTCTTTGGCAAGGTACTCAGTAAGTTCCCGGATGTTTGGGCAGCCATGCCTCGTGCCAACAGTAACCATAGCATCTTGTTGGGTTCTGCGCTAGGCAAAGATTATCAAGAGGCTGCCTGGCAGGACTTAATAGCCCATGTGAGCATCCACAAGATGAACTATCGAAAGGTGGGTGAGGCGATGGAGAATCCCAACAGTTATTGTAACCATATCATGAATGAAGGGTGCTGATGTATGTCTTCGCTTTTTAATAGGTATCGTATGAACAAATTATATTTTCGTTTTATCCGTTTCTCCTTGGGCATTGAGGAGGGAAAGGAGTTCCTGGATGGTTCTACTTTGAAGAACTTCGATTGGCAAGCGTTTTATGAGTTTGCTGGTCAGCAGACATTGCTAGGTATCATCATGGATGGTGTGCAGCGGTTGCCAAGAGCGGTCGCTCCCAAGCAGGAGCTTTTGATGAGGTGGTTCTTCGTCAGTCAGAAGTTAGCCAAGCAGAATGTGATTCTAGACAAGGCCACCACGGCGATCTATCATAAGATAGTCTCTGAGGGGTATCAGTGTTGCATCTTGAAGGGGCAGGGGAATGCAGTGCTGTATCCCAATCCTGCCGCTCGTACGCCTGGTGATGTCGATGTCTGGGTGAATGCCAGCAGGGAGGAGATTCGCCAGCTTGCCCAGAGACTTGCCGATAACATGGGCAAGGTGGAGGAAGAGAGCCTCAACCACGTGGTGGTGACCATCAAGGGCATCTCCGTGGAACTCCATTCGACTCCTGCCATCATGTGTAATCCGCTTCATCATCATCGCATGCAAAAGTGGTTGAGGGCGAACGTGGAGGAGCAATGCAGCCATATCGTTCCGCTGGCGAGTGTAGTTTCAGATAGAGTATGCGAGGCGGCGATTCCTACGGCTTCCTTCAATGTGGTGTATCAGCTCTATCACCTCTATCACCATTACTTGTATGAGGGAATCGGGCTGAGGCAGTTTCTGGACTACTACATGCAAGTGAAGAGTGAAGAACGAAGAGTGAAGAAACAAAGTTTGGTGCCTGAAGGGAAAGCCAATTTGAATGACGCTATGCTGCAAAAGACATTGCGGCAGTTGGGGTTGTGGAATTTTGCCGGGGCGGTGATGTATGTGTTGCATGAGGTGATGGGATTGTCGGAGGCGCAGATGATTGCGCCGATGGAGGAGAAGCGAGGCAAGATGCTGCTCGATGAGATATTGCAAGGTGGCAACTTTGGCCATCATGCGGAGAATCGAAGTGGCGCCTTGACATGGCGGCACAACATCTATCGCTTGCAGAAGGACTGGGAACTGATGTGGTATTATCCTGGTGAATGTATGGTGGAACCATTCTATCGGCTTTGGCATTTCTTCTGGAGAATGAAGCATCGGCAATAGGAAGAGGTTTTAAAGCATTGATAATCCATCACTAGTTCTTTCTCCAAGAACATCAACATATAGATAGGCATATATCAACCTTTTGTGTACAAAATCATCCACCGCTGGCTGATGAATTGCAAGTATCAGATACAGAAAGTGTTATCCCATTAAAGGAACTTATGATGTTAAATCGTCAGCCATTGGCTGATGATTTGGATTGGCATGATTTCTTCTCTGTTAGTTTTACTCATCACTGTGAGATTCTTTTATGTATGTTTATATGTTTTCTCACGTAAAAATGGCCCATTTTGGATATATCAAGTCGGCTTAATCCATATCAAATTTGGCTGTTCCAATAATTCCGGTTGAAGCCTTATTTATCATTCCGAAAGCAGTTGTAGGAGTGGATGATAAATGATAATTTACCGTGGCTTGACCGTTCATCAGCAATGGCAAAAGCTCGTCGCGCTGCTTAGTTAAAATATCATTTTCACTAATATTGCGCTCTATCATTTCTACAATAGGACTTGCAACCTTATTATACTCATGCAAAACGCTTGAATGAGGGTAAGGTATTTCAATAAAAGAAATTTCAGGTACAGTAAGTTGTTGCTGAACCGAACCATTTTTCTTAAATTTCATACCTCTAATCACTTGATGTAGATAGATGTAAGCTCCGTCTTCTTTTGGTGTAATTGCTAAAAGTCGAATGATAGGCACAAATGGCATTAGTCTTCTTTCACAATATCCAATAGTTCCTCTAGCTGCAACTGTTATGCTATGCCCTTCTATATTGGCTTTATTTGTGAAGCCATAAAGCCCTCTGTCTTCTGTTCCGTTTGAAAATATTGGAATATTACACTTTTGTGTTCTTGTTTTAGAAAATGTAATTGGACAATCACCACCAGCTTTTACTGTAGCAATTTCTCCAATTCGTTTCTTTTCAAGATTTGGACAACTAAAAATATAACGTGATGTTATAAGGCGAAGTTGCGCCTCTAAATTATCATTTATTGTTTTCTTTCGTTTATTACCTTATATTATATATATAGGTATAACGAAATAGAATTATGAAAGAAAAATTGATTAAAACAGTATTAGACAATATGAATGGTATGTTGTCTGAAGACCAAGTTGAACTATTACATTATGCAATGGAAGAGGCTTTGGCGGAATTTGACGTCTGCCAAAAGATGTCTGATGGTGAAATTCGTGAGAAGGAAAATGCAGAGTTGCTTGATGTCTTTATTTCTGCGAAGAAAATTGAGGGATGCTCTGATAAAACGCTTCATTATTATAAATCATCAATAGAGAAGTTGATGGTGGCTGTAAATAAGAGAGTACAGGAGATAGTCACTAATGATATTCGATGCTATCTTGCTGAACAACAAGAAAATCACCAACTTAGTAAGGTGACTATAGATAACTTGCGCCGCATCTTTTCGAGTTTTTTCTCTTGGTTGGAGGATGAAGACTATATTGTGAAAAGTCCTGTGCGAAGAATACACAAGGTGCGCACTGATACTTTGGTTAAGGAAATTATTTCTGATGAGAATATGGAGGTGCTGCGTGATAGTTGCCAAGAATTACGTGACATCGCTATGATTGACTTGCTAGCAAGTACAGGCATGCGTGTGGGGGAGTTGGTAAAGATGAATCGTGAGGATATTGATTTTCATGAGCGTCAATGCGTTGTGTTTGGTAAAGGTAACAAAGAACGAGAAGTCTATTTCAATGCTCGAACTAAGATTCATCTAAAGAAATACTTGGATGAGCGAACTGATGATAATTCGGCATTGTTTGTTAGTCTTACCAAGCCGCATACTCGTCTTACTATCAGTGGAGTAGAAGTTCGCTTGCGAAATTTGGGAAAGCGAGCTTCCCTATATAAGGTACATCCTCATAAATTTAGAAGGACATTGGCTACTATGGCCATAGATAAGGGTATGCCAATAGAGCAAGTACAAAAGCTTCTTGGTCATGTAAAAATAGACACAACCTTGCATTATGCTATGGTGAATCAGACAAATGTGAAGATGGCACATCGAAAATATCTTAATTAAGGTTTAGAAAAATGAGATTCTGCTTGATTTTAAGTACCTTTGCATCACAAAATTTAAGAAGTATATGAAATTAGCAGATATTATTGACACATTTATAACGGGAGATTGGGGCGAAGAATCTCCTACGCAAGATACCCCTAATGCAGCATATTGTGTTAGGGGCGCAGACATAGTGCCTATAACCAACCACAATTTTACAGACATACCTCAACGATATGTTTGTGACCGCACAAAAGAAACAAAACTTCTGGCAGCAGGTGATTTGGTGATTGAAAAATCGGGAGGTAGTCCTACACAATCTACAGGA
>OLWL01001776.1_pt1 | contig 11234 bp, 8 predicted proteins | sample 1674151 | NCBI WGS metagenome assembly OLWL01 (sample SAMEA103958148, study PRJEB25191) | human gut metagenome
GCCGTGTTCGCGGTAGTAGCTCATGAAGAGCGACTCGGCGCAGCGTTTGCCTTCGTCGTAGCACGAGCGCAGTCCCAGCGGGTTTACGTGTCCCCAGTAATCCTCCGGCTGGGGATGGATCAGCGGGTCGCCGTATACTTCGGAGGTCGAAGCCTGCAGGATTTTTGCGTGGTTGCGGTTGGCGATGGCGAGCATGTTCATGGCGCCTATGACCGAGGTCTGCGTCGTCTTGATCGGGTCGTGCTGGTAGTAGATCGGCGATGCCGGGCAGGCGAGGTTGTAAATCTCCTCGACTTCGGCCATATAGGGGTAGACGATGTCGTGGCGGATGACTTCGAAGTTGGGGTGTTTCAGCAAATGGCGGATGTTGCTCTTGTGTCCCGTGAAGTAGTTGTCGATGCAGATGACGTCGTTGCCCTCTTTAAGCAGGCGTTCACACAGGTGGGAACCGATGAATCCGGCACCACCGGAGATGAGTATTCGCTTCATTGGCACGAAATAGTTTTGATTAAGGCGTGTAAATGTACGATTTTTATTTTGAATAAGTTATATTTGCACGCACAAATCGTTACAAGATAACACAAAATGGGTCGAAAAGCCGTCTTTTGTCTGCTCTATTTTCTGGCTGTCGTCTTTACCGGACTGCTGCTTGCCGCCGCTGTGCTGAGCTGGCGCGCGTCGTTCGTTTCGCCGGAACAGGGCGGGTTCTGGGCTACGATCGCCCTGCTGCTGCCGGTCGTCCTGCTGGCCAATCTGGCCGCATTGGTCTGGTGGCTGATCCGCCGCAGGTGGATCGTCGCGCTGATGCCGCTGGCAGCTTTGCTTCTGAATATGGGCTACGTCTCGTCCATGATCCAGCTGCCCGACTTCAACGCGCCCGCCGGGTCGCATGACATCCGCATCGCCACGCTCAACGTCAACGGATTCCGCCAGCTGGGCCCTAAGTCCATCACCGCGGCCGCCGTGGCCGAGATGATGCGCCACGAGCAGGTCGATGTGTTATGTTTGCAGGAGTTTCTCGACGACGGCGAGTTCCCGGCCGACAGCATCGGCGCACTCTTTTCGCGCCGGATGCCCTATTTCGTTTCCGAGGGCAGCGGAGCCGTCGCCAGCCGCTATCCGATCCTCGACTGCAAATACGTCCGGTTTCCCGATACCAGCAACGACTACCTGCGCGCCGACCTGCTCGTGGAGGGAGACACGCTGCGCATTTTTTCGGTGCACCTCCAGACTTCGGGCATCGCCCAGCTGCGCCGCCGCTTCCAGAAGGACTACAACCGGGAAGCCCCGGTCGATTCGATGCTCGGCGCCGTGGACCGCAACAGCCGGATTCGTGCCGCGCAGGTGCGTGAAATCCGCGCCGAGACGGATGCGTCGCCCTATCCGGTAATTCTGGCGGGCGACTTCAACGATACGCCCTCGTCATATACCTACCGCGAGATGAAGGGTGCTCTGACCGACGGTTTCCGCCGGTGCGGAAACGGGTACGGCGGCACTTTCCGCTATCTGGGCGGATTGCTGCGTATCGACTATGTCTTCTATGACGACACTTTCGAGTGCGTTCGCTATTACATGCCCTCCGAAGTGGTCAGCGACCATAAGGTCGTGATCGCAGAACTCCGGTTCAAATAGATTTCGGCTTTCGCGGCTTTCCCCGTCTCTGCATCGGTCTGTATCGGCGCGGAGTGGCGGGCGTTTGTGCGGCTGGTCTTATTGCTGGCGATGGCCGGGGTGGCGGTACGTTTGTGCCGCCGCTTTTCGGCCGGGGTGCAAAAAACAGACGCGGAGCGCGGTTCGGGCCGGGCTTCGCGTCTGCTGTTGCATATCGGTTTCGTGCGCGGAGTGCGCCTCGGCGCGTTACGGCCGGGCGATGCCGCCGCTGGTGTCCTCCACGGTTTCGGATCGGGGCTGCTCCTTGGCGATCGTGAAGGTGAAGGTCGAACCCTCTCCCTCCGCCGATTCGATGGTCAGCTCGCCGCCGTTGCGCCGCGTGAGGTCCTGCACCAGTTGGAGACCCAGACCCGATCCCTCTTCGTTCTTGGTGCCGTAGGTCGTGTAGTGGATTTCGGGGTTGAGCAGCTTGGGGATGTCCTCCTCCCTGATGCCCGTGCCGAAGTCGCGGACGCTGATGCGTGCGTGTGTCGGCGTCTCGCGCACCGAGATGACGATGCGTCCGCCCTCGTTGCTGTATTTGATGGCGTTGGACATCAGGTTGCGCATGATCGTCTTGACCATGTCCACGTCGCAGTTCACCGAAATCGGACCGGGAATGTCGTATTCGACGGAGATGCTCTTGACCTGCGCCACGAGGTCCGACATTTTGCTGGCGAAGACCACCACTTCGGAGATGTCCACCTCCTGAAAGACCGAATTCATGCGTCCTGTCTGGCTCTTGGTCCATTTCAGCAGGTTGTCCAGCAGCATGAAGGTGCTTTCGGTGATGTTGTTGCCCATGGTCACCATTTCGAGGTTTTCCTCGCCGATCTGCTCCGGAGTGAGGTTCATCAGGAGCATGTTGAAGACCATCTTGAGCGTCCCGATGGGCGAGCGCAGGTCGTGGGCGATGACCGAATACATTTTGTCGCGCGCATCGACCGTGGCCTGCAGTTCGTCGCGCTGCTGCATGATGGTCCGCTGCGCCGCGGCCAGATAGATATGGTGGGTTACGCGGGTGATCAGCTCTTCGTGGTTGAACGGCTTGGAGACGTAGTCGCTGGCGCCCAGCTTGAAGCCTTTGACGATGTCTTCGGGGTTGTGGAGCGCCGTGAGGAAGATCACCGGAATGTCCTGCGTGACGGGGTCGGCCTTGAGGTGCTTGATCACTTCGTAACCGTCCAGATCGGGCATCATGATGTCGAGCAGGATCAGGTCCGGAGTCTCTTTCGACGCTTTCTCTATCGCTTCGTAACCGCCCGATGCCGTGACGATCTTGTACTTGGCGCGGCTCAGCACGGCTTTCAGCAGCATGATGTTGGTCGCGATGTCATCGACGGCGAGGATCGTGTAATCCTCCGGTTTTATGGCGATGTTTTTCATGGGGAACGACTTTTTACAATGCAAATATAGTATTATTTTTCGCTCGTTATCAAAAACTTCAGGCCCTTTTGGCTTTTTCCCAAGCGCCCCGTCCCCGATGGGTTGCGAGGTAGGTCGTGCCGCGGAACACGTTGAGGTTCATGAAGAGAAAGTAGTAGGGGATGAACAGCAGGCGGCTGCGGCGTCCGCTGCGTTCGAGCGTCCGGCCCGCGAGCGCCGCGAGGTAGAAGGCGCACTGCAGGCCCAGCGTCACGGCGTAAAGCGTCGGATGCCCCGACCACAGCAGGGCGACGTTGAGCGGCAGCAGGGCGACCAGCACCACGGGCGTCAGCGTCCAGCGCAGCACCCGGTGTGAGACGTACTGGAACCAGAGCACGCCGTAGCGGAACGGATTGAGCAGTTTGCGCAGCCGCCAGACCGACTGCAGGCCGCCGGCCGCGATGCGTTTCTTGCGCTTGCCCTCCTCGCCCATGTCGGCCGAGGGTGTCTCCAGCGCGTACGCCTTCTTGCAGTAGGCGATTTTGTAACCCTGCGCCGCGATCAGCATCGAGCAGACGAAATCGTCGAGCAGCGTGTCTTCGGGCAGTGTCTGCCACAGTCCGCGCCGCACGGCGAACAGTTCGCCCGCGGCCCCGACGGCCGAATAGAGCCGGTAGTCCAGCTCCTTGAGTTTCGATTCGTATTTCCAGTAGACGCCTTCGGTGGCGGCGGCTCCCGCTCCGCCTGCGTCGGCCACGCGCTTCTCGCCCGCCACGCACCCGACCTGCGGGTCCTCGAAACAGCGGACGATCTCCGTCACGGCTTCGGGATTGAGCATCGTGTTGGCGTCGGTGAAGACCACGAGCGGCGTGCGGATGTGTTCCAGCGCGCGGTTCAGCGCCGCGGTCTTGCCGCCGCGCCGTGCGTCGTGCAGAACGGTCGCGTCGGGGTAGGCCGCCAGCAGTTCGACCGTCCGGTCGGTCGAACCGTCGGTGATCCACGTTGTGCGGAGTTTGCCGGCGGGATACTCCAGCGCGCGGCAGTTGGCCATCTTTTCGGCCACGATCTCCTGTTCATTGTAGGCGGCGATCAGCAGCGTCACTTCGGGCGCCTCGGCCGGAACTTCGTACCGGCGCGCAGGGCGCAGGGCTTCGCGGATTTTCACCAGCGTCCACAGCAGGATGCCGTAGCCGAGGTAGGTGTAGAAGACGAGGAAAACCCCCGTCCAGAAGAGTATGGCTATGGTCGTCATGCTTCGAAAAGTTCGGTTAATACCTGTTTCATCTGTCTGTCCCACGAGAGGGTGCCTTCGACCGACGCGCGGATCTGCGCCGGAGTGAGGTTCACGCCGTCGCAGAAGCGGACGAGGGCCGCGATGTCGAGCGGCGTATCGTCGGCCGGGGCCTTCATCACGTAGGGCATGCCGTCGAAGTCGCTGTCGTTCTCGGAGTAGACGAACGGGATGCCGCGTGCGGCGTATTCACGGTTTTTGAGGGTCTTGATGCGGGTGATGCCGTTGCGGTGGCGTCCCAGACTGGCTATGCCCGCGTCGCACCACTCGAATTCGGCGTCGAGTTCCGCACCCGAACGGGGTCCGATCACTTCGGCGTATTCGCTCAGCCCGTACTCCTCGATCGTGCGGCGGTAGCCGTCGATGAGCGACTCGATGCCGTCGCCCGCGATGCGCAGGCGGACGATGCACTGGTGGGGACCGGCGTAATAGACTTTCAGGCCCTCGATCACGCGGTCCAGACCGTGCCAGAAGTGAATGTTCGCCACGGCCAGCAGCCTGATTTCGTGGGGGCTGCCGTGCCGCTGCGTCTTGAGCGGGATGCTCCGGAAGTCGATGCCGTTGGAGATGCGGATTGTCGGCCGGCCGAAGATTTCGGGGTCGTCGGAGAAGGTCACGATGCGGTCCACCCAGCGGGCCATCCGGCGGCGGAAGGTGCGGTCGATGCGCAGTTTCAGCCTGCGCACGAAGGGTGATTGCGCGAATTCTGCGTCGTAGGGGTAGGTCGGTATTTCGAGCGCGATGCGCACGCCGAGATTTTTGACTTTGCGCAGCCAATGGATCAGCACCGGGCTGGCGTTGTGGTCGTGGCGGATGTAGAGGAACTCCACGCCCTCGTCGCGGATGTGGCGCGTGATGTCGCCCAGCGACACCCGTTTGGCGATCTTGGCCCGCAGACCCTGCCCGAACGTGCGGATCGCACGCCCGCCGACCATACGGCGCTGCGTGCCGTCGGCCGCGATTTCGAGGTGGCACAGCTCGACGTCGGCGCCGTTCCGGCGCAGGGCGTCGCATTGGGAGAAAATCTTCTTGCTGATGCCGCTATGGGCCGAGAAGCCGTGGAAAACGACGAATAATCCTTTCATTGAGTTATCGGTTTTTGCGGGAGAGGAGACGGAGGGCGGTTCCTTTCAGGTCGTATTCGCCGCTGAACTGGATGTAGAGCAGCCACACGGCCAGCGCCGCGGCGCCTTTCGCCGCAAGCGACACGAGCATAGGCATCGGCGGCAGCAGCCATTCGACGGCCGCCAGCGGCAGGCAGACGAGCGCCGAGAGCAGCAGGGGCGAGAGGAAACTGCGCCAGAAGGCGCCCCACCCCGTGCGCAGCGTCAGGCAGAACAGCGCGTGGTAGCACTGGATGAAGTTGATTGCGAACGAGATGCAGATGCACCACGCCACGGCTTGGGTCGTGCCGAAGGCGAAGATGCCGGTGCAGATGGCCGCCGTGTTGAGCGCTGCCGAGAAGAGGCCGCAGAAGAAGAGCATCCGCGTGGCGTTGGCCGCTTGGAAAATCGAGCCTGAGGTGGACATGACGATCTGGATGCCCACCGAGAGCGCCAGAATCCGGAATACCGGGACCGAAGGCTGCCATTGGTCGCCGAAGATGATGAGGACCAGCTCCTGCGCCGTGAACCACAGCACCACCGAGAGGGGCAGGCCGATCAGCGCCAGCAGGCGGACGACTTTGCGGTACGAGTCGGCCAGTTTGCGCAGGTCGTTCTGCATCTCCGAGAAGATCGGGTGCATGACGGGCGATACGACGTAGGCGATATTTTGCAGCGGCAGCATCATCAGGCGGTACGATTTGTCGTAGTACCCCAGCTGCGAAAGGCTCATGTAACGGCCCATCAGCAGCTTGTCGAGGTTGCGGCTGAAGTAGTTGAGCAGCTGGAACGAAAACTGGTAGGCCGAGAACGAGAACACCTTGCCGACGGCCGCCTTTCCGGGTTTGAGGTGCACCGAAAGCGGATTCTGGCGGTAGTTTATCACGAAGAGCATCAGGCTCGAAAAGACCGGATTGATCGTCAGCGCGTAAATCCCCGCCCCGGCATAGGCGGCGGCGATGGCCGCCGCGCCGCCGACGACCTGCACCGAGAGCGACCGCACGGCGGCGAACCTGAATCGCTTCTCTTTGAGTATGAGTCCGTTGGGGACGATATTCGCCGCGGCGAAAAAGAGGTTTGCGGAGAGTATGCGCAGGATGTTGCGCAGTTCGGCCGAATCGTCGTAAAACGAGGCGATCAGCCCCGATGCGGCGAAGAAGAGCAGCGCCATGACGGCTCCGGACCACAACGTGAGCGAGAAGATGCCGCCCAGATCGCGTTTGTCGAGATTCTTGTGCTGGATGACCGCCGGGCCGATGCCCAGATCGCTGAAGATGGCGAAGAAGGCGATGACCACGGTGGCGATGTTCACCACGCCGAACTCTTCGGGGGTGAACAGGCGCGCCAGCACGCCCGACACCACGAGCGTCACCACGATGCCGGCGTATTTCGCGATCGAGGTGTAGAAGACGCCCGAAGCCAGCTGACGCCCTACCGTATGGGGTTGTTTATTGTCGTTTTCCGTCATAAAGTCGTTCGTAAAGCCCGCCGTACATTGCGGCGATGCGTCCGATGCCGAAGTGTTCCTGCGCATAGGCGCGGTTGCGGGCGCCTTGGTCCGTCGCCGAGAGGCGCGCGGCCCGTTCCAGCGCGATATCCACCGACCGCGGGTCGGCGGGATCGAATGCCGGGTTGCCCGTCTCGGCGAGCAGGCCGCCGATGTTGCCGCTGGCGGGACCCGTCACCACGCGTCCGAAGCTCAGCGCCAGCGGGACGTTGCCCGAATTGAGGATGTCCGTCCGCTGGATGAAAACTACGTCGGCGGCGGCGAGGTAGCAGGGCAGCTGTTCGTCGGGAATCAGCGGTTCGGGCGAGGTGATGCGGCTGTCGAAGAAGCCTTCGACGCTATGCGCCGCGGCGTAAAGCAGGCGTCCGGCGAGCCGTTTCAGCCCTTTGAACCGCGATTCGCGCCGGGTGTAGGGCCACAGGCGCGGCGCGAGCAGGAATTTGGCCGGGTAGTGCAGCCTGCGGAACGCGCCCCATACCAGCCTGCGCTCCTCCGCGTGGCGGAACGCCCCGAAGGCCAGCACCACCAGCCGGTCGGCCGGGATGCCGAGCGCGCGGCGGCCTGCGTCGCGCGTAATGTCCATGTCGTACAGCCCTTCGTAGATGTGGTGCGGGATCACGACCTGCAGCTGCTCCGAATCCGGATGCGCCGCCGTGAATTCCCGGAGGCTGCAGTCGCCCAGATGCACGATGGCGTCGGCATACCTTTCCACCAGTCCGTAAGCCTCGGCCACGAGCGGATTGCCGTGGTGCGGCAGGGTGTTGTGACGGGTGTATATCAGCGGTATTCCGTTGTTTTTCAGCGTCTGGAGCTGCTGTTCGAGGGTATCGACGTCGGCCGGAGCCGGAGCCTTCCAGCGGAACAGCTCTTCGGGCCATTGGAGGTGTACGATGTCGTAGTCCGCGGCGTTGCTGCGGAACTCTTCGACCGAGCACACGACCTCGTATCCGCAAGCGCGGATGCCGTCGGCGAGCAGCCGCACGAAAGGGTTGTCCGAAGTGCCGGAAGCCGTATAGACGATCAGAATCTTCATGCGCCGGTTAGATTTTCACCCATGTCTGTTTTTCGGGGTCGTAGCGTTTGATGACGCGCGCCGGGTTGCCCACGGCGACGCTGTAGGCGGGAATGTCCTTCGTCACGACGCTCCCGGCGCCGATCTGGCAGCGTTCGCCGATCGTGACCCCCGCCACGACCACCGAATTGGCTCCGATGTGCGATTCGCGGCCGATCACCACCTCCTTGCGAACGAGCTTCTGCTCGTTCGAGTCGCGCGTGCCGTCGGCGTAGCCGTGGTTGAAGCCCGATATGAAGACGTGCTGTCCCAGTCCGGCGCGGTCGCCCATGCGCACGGGGCCGATGACCACCGACCCGATGCCGATGCGGGCCGCGTCGCCGATCAGGACGTCTCCGGCGCCGTTGTTGACGACCGCATAATCTTCGATCAGGGCGTCGCGTCCCACTTCGAACCGCCGCCACGGAAAAACGTCGAGCCGCGCATGACGGCGGATCAGCGCACCCCGGCCCTTTTTGTGAACAAAAGGGTTTACGAACCAGCGCACCCAAAGCCGCGGCCGCGGGTGTTTGTGAGGCGAAATCAACCCGATGACGAACTTTTTCAGCCGGGGATTGTCTTTGATTTTGTCAATCATAACCACAAAGATAGCAAACTTCTGCGATATACGTAACTCCGTTGTGCGAAATCCGGTGTGTTATGGCGCAGTTTTTGGCATATTTCCATAAAATTCCGGGCTTTTTTGTTTGAAAATTTGGCGGAATTGAATATATACGCTACTTTTGTTCCAGCGACACTTTTATCGGATGATCCGACTTTTTGAATTATGAAAAAAATTCTCCTTTTCGCCGCCGCTGCACTGAGCTTTGCAGGGTGTGCCGAAGATGCGCCGACTCCCGGACCGGCAGACGATGCCGGGAAATTCGCGGAGATGAGCGTCCCTTCCTCGTTCGGTTGGAAAACGACGGCTTCGGTCGCCTGTAATTTCACCGCTCCGCAACCCACCCGCGTATATGTGGCTGCCGAGCAGGGGGCCGAGCCTTTCGCTTCGTTTATGGTCGGCGGCGACGCCGATCCGGTGAAGCTCGACGTGCCGGCCGCGACGCGGACGCTCTATGTGAGCTGCCGGACCGAAAGCGGCGTTTCGCCGCAGGTGGCCGTTCCCGTGACTTCCGACGGCGCTTTCTGCTCTCTCGATCCGAAAGCGGCGAGCGGCACCCGCGCCGGAATCGGTAATGACGACGAAGCCAGCGTCGATGAGGGGCTGATCTACATCCCCGCCCGCAGGAACGGATGGGGCACGCTGATGTTCGAGGACCTCTGGCCCGCTTACGGCGACTTCGATTTCAACGATTTCGTCGTCAACTACAAGATCCAGCTCTACATGCAGAACAAGAACAAGGTCGATGCGATGCTGATCGGCGTCCGTGTGAAGGCGGTCGGCGGTTCCATTCCCTACGATTTGTGTCTTGCGATGAAGGGCGTCAAGGGCGGCGAGATCGACCAGATCGAACCCTACAACAGCAAAAACGCTCCCGAAGCGGAGTTGGTCGCGCTCAACTCTCCGAATTACGTCAAGGAGCCGGCGGTGCTGAAGTTCCTGAACATCCGTGAAAACGCCAACCGCCCTGCGGGTGCCGCCTATGTAAATACGGAGAAAGGCTATGAGATGCCCGAAGACCGGCTTGCCGAGGCTTCGTTCATGGTCTATTTCCGCAATTCGATCGCCATCGAGGATGTGGCTTTCGATACGTTCGATTTCTTCCTGACCCGCGACCGGGAATCGGACGGCCGCCGCATAGAGATCCACCGGGGCGGTTTCGAGCCTACGCCCGCCGCGACGGCCGACTACAATGCGCTGGCCGGACGGAGCGCCTATACCGACAGAGCCGGCCGCTTCTACTATTCGAACGACGGGCTGGTCTGGGCGATCAATATTCCCTTCGACATTCAGCATGCCTACGAGAAGACCGATTTCCTGAAGGCTTATCCCCAAATGCTCGAATGGGCGCAGTCGGGCGGCGCGGTGGCGCAGGAGTGGTATCTGCACGGCGTGGAGAAGCACCTCGTGAAGAGAAAATAAGACCGTGAATACCGGAAACGGAAAAGGAAGGGCAACGCCCTTCCTTTTTTTATCGGCCGCTTCGGCCTGTTCCGACAGCCGCTCCGCCGATTCGGGGCGGCGGGCGGGTTTGCGCTCTATCTGCCGAGCGATTCGTAAAGCGCCAGCAGCTGCCGGGCCGTCTGTTCCCAAGAGAAGAGTTTGACCCGTTCGAGTCCGTAGGCGACCTGTTCGGCGCGGAACGCCGGATCGGTTTCGAGGCGCAGCAGGGCGTCGGCGATCGCCGTCGGCGAAGTCGGATCGACGAGAATCGCTCCCGGACCGGCCACTTCGGGGATCGCCGAGGTGTTCGACGTCACCACGGGCGTGCCGCAGGCCATCGCTTCGAGCTGCGGAATTCCGAAACTCTCGCGCAGCGAGGTGTAGAGGAATGCCGATGCGCCGTTGTAGACGGCCGGGAGGTCGCCGTTGGGGATATACCCCGGCAGGCGGAGCATCCCGCGCAGTTCGGGCGCGCCGATCTCGCGCAGAATCTCCTCCGCGGCCTGCTCCCTCAGGTCGGCGACCAGCAGCGGCAGGGGTTTCTCCGAGCGGCGCACGTACTCGGCATAGGCGCGCAGCGTGCCGGACGTGTTCTTCTTGGGATCGGTGTTGCCCAGAAAGAAGATGTAGCCGGGATCGGAGAGGTATTTGCCGACGGTCTGCGCTACATCGTCCAGCGGCCGGAACCGTTCGTTGTAGCCGTTGTAGATGGCCGTGATCCGTTCGGGATCGAGACCGAGGGCCGTGCGGATGCGGTCGCATTCGAATTGCGAGACGGTGATGATCTTCCGGCACTTGGGCAGGATGCGCGGCACGACCAGCCGGCGGTAGATGCGTCCCAGCGACTGGTAGGACGACTTGTTGCGCGAAGCCTGCTTTTCGAGGAAGATGATGTCGTGCAGCGTCAGCACCAGCGGAGTGCGGCCCCATACGGGCGCCGTGTTGCTCGTGCAGTGCAGCAGGTCGGGTTTGACCCGCGCCACGGCGCGCGGCAGCGCCCACTGCTCCCAGAGCGGATAGGTCGGGCAGCGGAGCGTCTCGATGTGCATGTTGGGCGTCTCCTCCAGACAGCGGTCCCCGCCTTCGCCCGTGAAGATGAAGTATTCGTTTTTCGTGTCGATCTTCTGCAGGCAGCGGATGGTTTCGAGCGCCACGAAGTCCATGCCGTGTTTGTTGGGGCGGAAGATGCGCTGTGCCTCGAT
>OLWL01001777.1_pt1 | contig 11233 bp, 10 predicted proteins | sample 1674151 | NCBI WGS metagenome assembly OLWL01 (sample SAMEA103958148, study PRJEB25191) | human gut metagenome
TCATCAACGGCGCGGAGTGCGAGCCCTACATCACCGGCGACCATCGCGCGATGCTCGAGCGCACCGAGGAGATCATCGGCGGCGCGAGCTATCTCGTCAAGATGTTCGGCGTGGATAAAGCCATCATCGGCGTGGAGGACAACAAGAAGAACGGCATCGACGCGCTCAACAGGGTCATTGCGGAGACCAAGGCGCCCGTCATCGTCGTGCCTCTGCACTGCCGTTACCCGCAGGGCGGTGAAAAGCAGCTCTGCCAGGCCATCACCGGCAAGCAGGTGCCTCCCGGCGGCCTGCCCAGCGCCATCGGCTGCGCCGTGTTCAACATCAACACGACCATCGCCATCTTCCGCGCCATCACGACCGGTATGCCCGTTGTGAGCAAGGTCGTCACCGTGTCCGGCTCCGGCGTGATCGAGCCGAAGAACGTCGAGTGCCCCATCGGCACCCCCGTTTCCTGCCTGTTTGATTACTGCGGCGGTCTGAAGGACGAGACCTTCAAGATCATCGCGGGCGGCCCGATGATGGGTATGGCGCAGTACACCTGCGATATCCCCGTCGCCAAGGGCACCGGCGCGATGCTTGCCTTCGCCGCCGACGAGGACAAGACCGTTGAGAACCCCACCTGCATCCGCTGCGGCCGCTGCGTGGAGGCCTGCCCTGTGCATCTCGAGCCCCTCTATATGTATATGTATGAGCAGAAGGGCATGATCGAGGAGCTGGAGGCCGCCAACATCATGGACTGCATGGAATGCGGCGCCTGCGCCTACATCTGCCCGGGCCGTCTGCACCTGACGCAGACCTTCAAGACCGGCAAGCAGAAGGTCAAGGACGCTGCCGCCAAGAGAAAAGCCGCCGCCGAGGCCGCCAAGGCTGCCGAGGCTGCGAAGAAGGAGGCATAAGAGAAATGACTGATTATAAGAATCTGAAGCTCAGAGCTTCCTCCAACCCCCACATCCGCAACGGCGAGGACACGCGCGGGCTGATGCTCGACGTCATCATCGCCCTGATGCCCGCCCTGCTCTTCGGCGTGTGGCACTTCGGCGTCCGCGTGGCGATCTCCGCGGTCGTTTCCGTCGCCTCCGCCATCTTCTTTGAGTGGCTCTACCGCAAGCTGCTGCACAAGCCCCAGATGATCGGCGACCTGTCCGCCGCCGTCACGGGCCTGCTGCTGAGCATGGTCTGCCCGCCGGAGCTTCCCGTGTGGATGCTCGTGGTCGGCAACTTCTTCGCCATCTTCGTCGTCAAGCAGCTCTACGGCGGCCTGGGCAAAAACTTCCTCAACCCTGCGCTCGCCGCGCGTGCCGCGCTCGTCGCGTGCTACGCCTCCGCCATGACCAGCTGGAGTAAGGTCGACGCCGCCACCGGCGCGACCCCGATGGCTCTGCTCAAGGCCGGCGACATGGAGGCGCTGACCGCCGCCTATCCCATCAAGGATATGGCCATCGGCTTCATCAGCGGTTCTGCCGGTGAGGTCTCCGCGCTGATGCTGCTCATCGGCGGCGTTTACCTCATCGTCCGCAAGGTCATCTCCTGGCAGACTCCGGTCGCCTACATCGCCACCGTCGCGGTCGTCACCTTCCTGTTCCCGCGCGGCAACGACCCCATGACCTTCATGCTCTACAATGTGCTCGGCGGCGGTCTGTTCCTCGGCGCCTTCTTCATGGCGACCGACTATGTGACCTCCCCCGTCACCAAGAAGGGCCAGCTCATCTTCGGTCTCGGCTGCGGCCTGATCACGGTGTTCATCCGCTACTTCGGCTCCTATCCCGAGGGCGTTTGCTACTCCATCCTTGTGATGAACTGCTGCACCTGGATCATTGACAAGTACACCAAGCCCACCCGCTTCGGCGTAGATAAGAAAGCAGCGAAGGAGGCGGCAAAGAAATGAAGATCGAAGGTAAATTCATTTTCAAGGTAGCCGGTACGCTGACGGCGATCTCGCTGGTCGTCGCGCTGCTGCTGGGCCTGACCAACATGCTGACCGCGGACAAGATCGCGGCCATCAACAAGCAAAAGACCGAAGAGGCGCTCGCCAAGGTCGTCTCCGCGGCCGACTGCGAGTTCCCCCCGATGGAGGAGATCCCGCAGGCCATGATCGACGCTGCCAACGAACAGGGCGGCAAGCTGAGCGAGGTCTATGAGGTGCAGTCCGGCGGCGACACCATCGGCTATGCCTTCAAGGTCACCGCGAGCGGCTCTCAGGGCAACATCGTGATGATCGTCGGCGTGGACACCGACCTCACCGTCACGGGCGTTTCCATCGTCAAGGCTTCCGAGACCGCAGGCATCGGCTCCAAGGTCATCGACAATGAAGCGACCTCCGCAGGCACCGGCGCGCTCGATCAGTTCGTCGGCAAGTCCGGCGCGGGCACGCTCGTCGTCAAGCAGAACATTGACGCCGTCACCGGCGCGACGGTCTCCACCAAGGGCGTGACCAAGGGCGTCAACGCCGCTCTGGCTGCCGCCGAGGCCATGAACTGAGAAAGGGGGAACGATCTATGAATTTCAACAAACAGCTCAAAGACGGTCTGATCTACCAAAACCCCGTTCTGGTGCAGGTCCTCGGTATGTGCTCCACCATGGCCATCACCACGAGTGTTGCAAACGGCTTTGGTATGGGCATCTCCGTTCTCATCATCCTGACGCTTTCCAACATCTTTATTTCCCTTCTGCGCAAGATCATCCCCAACGAAGTGCGTATCGCGTGCTACATCGTCGTCATCGCGGGCTTCGTTACGATCGTTGATCTGTGCCTGCAGGCGTTTGTCCCTGACATCGCCGAGAGCCTTGGCGTGTTCATCCCGCTGATCGTCGTCAACTGCATCATCCTCGGCCGCGCCGAGGCCTTTGCCAGCAAGAACTCCGTTGCCGCCTCCGCGGTGGACGGCATCTGCCAGGGCATCGGCTACACGGTGGTGCTGCTGATCCTGAGCGCGTTCCGCGAGCTCTTGGGCGCGGGCACGCTGCTCGGCATCCAGGTCATGCCTTCTTCCTATGTTCCCGCCGGTATGCTCACGCTGCCCGTCGGCGGCTTCCTCTGCCTCGGCACGCTGATCGCCATCATGCAGTGGGCGCTTGCCAGAAGCGAGAAGAAGAACGCGGAAAAGAAAGAAACGGAGGGTAAATAAAAATGAGTGTGACTAAGTTACTTGCTATTTCCCTCGGCGCGATCCTGACGAATAACTTCATCTTCTCGCAGTTCTTGGGTATCTGCCCGTTCCTCGGCGTGTCGAAAAAGAGCGACACCGCCATCGGTATGGGCCTTGCCGTTACGTTCGTCATGGGCCTTGCCTCGGCGTTCTGCTACGGCGTGAACATCATCCTCGTCAAGCTCGGCCTTGACTACATGCAGACCGTCGCCTTCATTCTCGTGGTGGCGAGCCTCGTGCAGTTCATCGAGATGTTCCTCAAAAAGTCCATGCCGACGCTCTACACGGCCCTCGGCGTGTACCTGCCGCTGATCACCACCAACTGCGCCGTTCTCGGCGTGGTGCTGCTCAACGTGCAGAACGACTACAACTTCATCGGATCCGTGGTTTACGGCATCACCGGCGGCCTTGGCTTCCTGCTGGCGATCTACCTGTTCTCCACGGTGCGCGAGCGCCTGGAGTTTGCCGACTATCCCAAGGCATTTGAAGGCTTCCCCATCGCGCTGATCACCGCAGGCCTGATCGCCCTTGCATTCATGGGCTTCTCGGGTCTGCAGGTGTGGCCCATGTAAGGAGGGGACGAAATTATGATTACGAACGTTATTTACGCTGTCCTCGTGCTGGGCGTGATCGCCGTCGTGTTTGGCCTGATCCTGTCCGTTGCGGCCAAGGCCTTTGAGGTCAAGGTCGATGAGCGCCTGCCCAAGATCCAGGCCTGCCTCGCCGGCGCAAACTGCGGCGGCTGCGGCTATCCCGGCTGCGCGGGCTGCGCCGAGGCAATTCTTGCCGGTAAGGCTCCCGTCACCGCCTGCGCGCCCGCTGGCGCAGAGGGCGCTGCCAAGATCGCTGAGATCATGGGCATGGAAGCCCCCAGCGGCGAAAAGCAGGTCGCGCACGTGCTGTGCAACGGCGGCGAGGCCTCTGTGAAGAATTTCGAGTATGTCGGTCTTCACGACTGCGTCGCCGCGACGAAGGTCGCCGGCGGCCCGACCGCGTGCTCCTTTGGCTGCATGGGCTTTGGCACCTGCGTTGCCGCCTGCCAGTTCGACGCCATCCATATCAATGAGCAGGGCGTCGCCGAGGTCGACAAGGAGAAGTGTACCAACTGCGGCGCCTGCCGCGAGGCCTGCCCGCGCAAGCTGATCGTCGAGGTGCCCTACAAGCAGAAGGTCTTCGTCAACTGCTCGAACAAGGAGAAGGGCCCCGCCGTTACGAAGGTGTGCGCCAACTCCTGCATCGCCTGCGGCATGTGCGAGCGCACCTGTAAGTTCGACGCCATCCACGTGGTCAACAACGTGGCCGTCATCGACTATACCAAGTGCAAGGGCTGCACCATGTGCGCCAAGGCCTGCCCCCGCAACGCCATTGAGCCTATCCCCACTCCCGAGGAGAAGGAGAAGTTCAAGGCCGCTCAGAAGGCTGCCGCCGAGAAGAAGGCCGCTGCCGCCAAGGCTGCTGCCGAGAAAGCTGCCGCCGAGAAGGCTGAGTAATTATCCCCGTAGCTGTCATAAGCGCCCCATGCGGCTTTGCCGCATGGGGCGCTTCAGCTTGTTCCAAAAGGGTATTTGCCGCCCGCTGGCGGCAAGATCTACGGGGCTTTGGGGGACAAGAAAACCGCCCCGCAGAAGCCTGCGGGGCGGAGAAGAGGCGGTGATTCAGTTGACGATGACAAAGCAGCTGACGCTCTGGTCGCCTACGGTGGCCTTCAGGATGGTCTTGCCCTTGGCAACGGCTGTGACCAGCCCGTTGGCGTCCACGGTGGCGATCTTGGTGTCCTCAATGGTCCAGGTGACGGTCTGCTCCGTGCCGTCCACGCGCATCTGGACGGTGGAGCCGACTTTGGCGGAGAACTCGTTGATGGTCTCGCCCTTGTTCTGATAGATAGAGCGCAGGCCCAGCTCCTCCTTAGGCGGCTCCGGCAGGGGAGTGGCCACGTTGACGGTGCAGGCGGCAGACTGGGAGCCGTCGGCGGTGGTGACGGTGATGGTGGCGGTGCCGGGGATTCCGGCGGTGACCAGGCCGGTGTCGTCCACGGTGGCCACGTTGGTGTCGCTGCTGGTCCAGAGGACGTCCTCTGCGCCGGTGACGGTGAGGGTGGCGGTTTCCGCCTGGTTCAGGTTCAGGGTGGTCTGGTCCAGGGTCAGGGGCGTTGTGGGAGCGGGATCCGGCTCCACCACGGCGGGATCGTCGGGCTTTTCGGCATTGCCCTTGCCGCCGAACAGCAGCACGCCCACCAGCACCGCGGCCAGCACCACCACCAGCACCATGGCCGGGCCCAGAATGCTGGGAGCCCTGCGGCGGCGGGTGACCTTGCGGCGGGGCGCGGCGGCCCGGCCCTTCAGGGCCTCGTCCTCCTGGCAGAAGGGGCAGGTTCTATAGCTGTCGGAGTACATTTCTCCGCATTTGGGGCACTTGATGAGCTTCATGATCTATATCCTCCATTGGAAAACACCGAAAGTGGGCGAAAATTATACCCTATTATCATACTCATTTTCCCGGGCCGCGTCAACTGAAATCCTTGGAAGTTCATGCTTTTTTTACAAGTTCCCTTGCAATATGCCGGGAAGTTTTTTATAATGTATGCAGAATATACGCTTATGCGGGAGGCAGAGATATGAACACCATCTTCATCGGCATCGCCGGGGGCACCGGCAGCGACAAAACCACCCTCACGGAGCACCTGGTGTCCCGGTTCGGCGACGATATCGCCGTGGTGCACCACGACAACTACTATAAGCGGCAGGACTGCTCCTTCGAGGAGCGCTGCAAGCAGAATTACGACCACCCGGACGCCTTCGACACGGACCTGATGATCCAGGACCTGAAAAAGCTGAAGGCGGGCCAGACCATCTACTGCCCCGTGTATGACTACGCGCTGCACAACCGCACCGACCAAACCGTGGAGATCAGGCCCGCCAAGGTGATCATCGTGGAGGGCATCCTGATCTTCCAGAATAAAGAGCTGCGGGACCTGCTGGATATCAAGATCTTCGTGGAGACCGACGCCGATGTGCGCATTCTCCGCCGGGCCCTGCGGGACGTGGAGGAGCGGGGGCGCTCCATGCAGTCGGTGGTGACCCAGTATCTGACCACGGTGAAGCCCATGCACGAGCAGTTCGTGGAGCCCACCCGGAAGTATGCCGACATCGTGGTGCTGGAGGGGGGCCACAACCTGGTGGCCCTGGACCTGATCATGCAGCGCATCGCCAACCACATCGCGGAGAACTGACATGAAGGCGGTCCGTTACGCCGGGGCGGCTGTGTGCCTGGCTCTGGCGGCGTATTTCATGGCCCCGCTGGTCATGGGCATCCTGCACATCGGCATGGTGTATCCGGCGGCGCTGCTGGCCCTGGCGGCGGCTATGCTCCTGCGGCCCCGGTGGTTCCGGCGGCTTCCCCGGTGGCTGCGGCGCACCGGCGGGGCCTTGCTGGGGGCGGGACTGGCCCTGCTGGCGGCGGTGCTGGTGATGATGGCCGTCCAGGCCGGGAACCGGCCCGGGCCGGAGGACTGCACCGTGGTGGTGCTGGGGTGCCAGGTGTCCGCCAGCGGCGAGCCCACGGTGATGCTCCGGGACCGCATCGACGCGGCGTATGACTATCTGACCGCCCATCCGGAAAGCCGGTGCGTGGCCTCCGGCGGGCAGAACGACAACGAGCCCATCTCCGAGGCGGCCTGCATCCGCAACACCCTGGCGGCCCGTGGCATTGACCCGGACCGCATCCTGCTGGAGGACCGGTCCCGGTCCACGGAGGAGAATCTGCGCTTCACGGCGGAGATCATCCGGCAGCAGGGGCTTAACTCCCGGGTGGCCATCGCATCGGATAATTTTCACCAGCTGCGGGCCTCGGTATGGGCCAGGCGCTGCGGCCTGGAGGCGGAGTCCCTGGGCTGCGCCAGCTGGTGGCCCCTGGGTCCGGGCTATTGGGCCCGGGAGGCCGTGGCCGTGGTGGTGCTGGAGGTTGGGAGTCTGCTGTAGGGAGGATAAGATTCAGGCGGGGAACGGCGGAAACGCCGTTCCCCCGTTGACCCTTGGCTCCCCCTTTGGGGGAGCTGTCGGCGCAGCCGACTGAGAGGGAAAATCGGAAGCCCTTGCAGGCCCTCTCAGTCACCTTCGGTGACAGCTCTCCCAGAGGGAGAGCCAAGTGGGGCGCGTTGACCGGCGGCGGGCCGCGTTCACACTGGTTTCATCGGGCGGACGACATGTCCGCCCGTTTTTTGGCATTTTTACGGCAACAAGGCATCTGTCATGACATAAAATCGAAAACTGCCAGCCATAAGCCGAACGAAATACCGAAAACGTTACCAATGATTATCGTTATCGAAACAGCGTTTTTTCGACTTGATTTTTTCGGGTTTTTATGCTATATTAGCACGTAAGAAAGTAAGGGCGGAGAAGAACGGATTCCGCCTTTGGGAGGGGGCGCCGGCGTGGGCTTGTACATCGGAAAAATGGACCGCAAATGGCTGTCGCGGGTGCTTATCATCATGCTGGCGGATATTCTGGGGATTCTGGGGTCGTATCTGCTGGCCCTGTGGGCCCGGTTCGACCTCCACTTCATGGATATTCCGCCGGAGTTTCTGCAGGGATATCTGAGCACCATCTGGTGGTGGGTACTGATCTGCCTGGCGGTGTTCTGGTTATGCAACCTCTATAACAGCATCTGGCGGTTTGTCAGCGTGGACGCGCTGATGCGGATCATCCTGGCCTATGTCATCCTGGGCGGGCTGAGCTTCGGGTGCGTGAAGCTGTTCCACATTGTGATGCCCCGGTCGTACTATGTGTGGGGCCTGCTGTGCAGCTTCTTTATCACCGCCGGTATCCGGTTTTTCTATCGGGGCGTGCGGTATCTGCGCAACCGGGTGCCCGGCAGCCAGAAGGGCACCGAAAACGTGATGATCATCGGCGCGGGCCAGGCCGGGCGGCAGCTGATCCGGGAATACGCCGTCAGCAGTCATCTCAACAGCCGGGTGGCCTGTCTCATCGACGACAACCCCGCCAAGCGCGGCCGGATTCTGGAGGGCGTGCGCATTGTGGGCGGCCGCCGGGACATTCCCCAGGCCGTGAAACGGTACGACATCCGCAAGATCATCTTCGCCATCCCGTCCCTGCAGGGGGCCGGGCGGCAGGAAATTCTGAACATATGCAGCAAAACCGGGTGCCAGATCCAGGTGGTGCCGGGCATCTATCAGTTGGTCAAGGGCGAGGTCACCATCAGCAAGCTCCGCCGGGTGGAGCTGCAGGACCTGCTGGGCCGGGACCCCATCCGGGTGAACCTGGGGGAGATCTGCGGCTATATCAACGACAAAACGGTGCTGATCACCGGCGGCGGCGGGTCCATCGGCAGCGAGCTGTGCCGCCAGATCGCCCGGCACAAGCCCCGGCGGCTGGTGATCTTCGACATCTACGAAAACAACGCCTACGACATCCAGATGGAACTGCGCCGGGAGCACCCGGAGCTGACGCTGGACGTGTGCATCGGTTCCGTCCGGGACCGGGGACGGGTGGACGATCTGCTGGACACCTATCAGCCGGACCTGATCTTCCACGCGGCGGCCCACAAGCATGTGCCGCTGATGGAGGACAGCCCCAACGAGGCCATCAAGAACAACGTATTCGGTACATACAACATGGCCCAGTCCGCCGCGGCCCACGGGGTGAAGCGCTTCGTGCTGATCTCCACGGACAAGGCCGTGAACCCCACCAACATCATGGGGGCCTCCAAGCGCCTGTGCGAGATGGTGGTGCAGATGATGGACCGGCGCAGCGACACGGAGTTCGTGGCGGTGCGGTTCGGCAACGTCCTGGGCAGCAACGGCAGCGTGGTGCCGCTGTTCGAGCGGCAGATCGCCTGCGGCGGGCCGGTGACCGTGACCCATCCGGAGATCACCCGGTTCTTCATGACCATCCCCGAGGCGGTGTCCCTGGTGCTGCAGGCGGGATACTATGCCAGGGGCGGGGAGATTTTCGTGCTGGATATGGGCCAGCCGGTGAAGATCGACGACATGGCCCGGCAGCTGATCCGCTTGTCCGGCTTCGAGCCGGACGTGGACATCCCCATTATCTACACCGGTCTGCGGCCGGGGGAGAAGCTGTATGAGGAGCTGCTGATGGACGAGGAGGGCCTGCAGGATACCGCCAACCGGCTCATCCATGTGGGACGCCCCATCGACATGGACGATGAGGCCTTCTGCCGCCAGCTGGAGGCTCTGGAGCGGGCCTGCCGGCACAACAGCCCGGACATCCGCCGCTGCGTGGCGGACATGGTGCCCACCTATCACCCCAAGAAAGACTGACAGGCTATAGAAGCCTCGCAGAGTTTGCCGCCCGCAGGCGGCAAATCAAGTGAGATCATTTTCGCCCGGGGCGTGTACCTGGGCGAAAATACTTCTCAGTCTGCAAGTGTGGAATTTGTTCGCTTTCAGCGAACAAATTATGCGCGCAGCAGACTGCAAGCCTTTTATCCCCAAAGGGCTTGCCCTTTGGGGATAAAAAGAAAAGCACGGCCGAAGCCGTGCTTTTCCGGTTAAATCGGTTGTTTACTTGCCCATGGGGGCGCCGCAGTGGGGGCAGAAGTTGCTGTCGGACACGGTGCCGCAGACGGAGCAGGTCTTGGCGTCGCCGGACTCCTCCTGGGGCTCCTCGTCCTGGGTTTCCTCCTTGCGCTTGGCGGCCTCCAGCTGGGCGATCTTCTCCTTGGAGGCGTTGACGGCGGCCACAACGTCCTTCACGGCGTCGGGCAGCTCACCCTGAAACTCGGAGACGAACCACTCGCCGATGGCCCGATAGTTCTTCTCGATCTCCCGCTGCTCGGAGAGAATTTCCATGTTCATCTTGGCGGCGTCGGTGGCAGCCTTGGCCTTCTCGGTGGCGGTCTCCGCCAGATCCTTGGCCTTTTCGGCAGCCGCACCGGCCACCAGCTGGGCCTTCTTGGTCAGTTCATCAAAAAATGCCATAGCAATGATCTCCTTTCAGATTCTGAAATTCTTAATTAGGGTCATTATACACCAGGGTGGGCGGTTTTGTCAATGCTCAATCCAGTCGGAGGCACGGGACACGGCGCGCTTCCACAGGCGATAGTCCCGGTCGCAGTCCGCCTGGGGCCGCAGGGGTTCAAACACCCGCTGGCTCCGGCGCAGACGGGTCAGCTCCTCCAGATCGCTCCACACGCCGCAGCTGAGGCCCGCCAGGGCCGCCGCGCCGAAGGCGGTGGTCTCCACCATCCGGGGCCGGTCCACGGGGATGCGCAGCAGATCCGCCTGCAGCTGCATGAGAATGTCCGATACGCTGGCCCCGCCGTCCACCCGCAGGGCGGTGATGTCGCACCCGGCGTCCTGCCGCATGGCCAGCATCAGGTCCGTCACCTGATAGGCGATGCACTCCAGCACCGCCCGGGCGATGTGGGCCCGGCCCGTGCCCCGGGTGACGCCCAGAATGGCCCCCCGGGCGTACATATCCCAATACGGCGCCCCCAGGCCGGTGAAGGCCGGGACCACCACCACGCCGCCGGAGTCCTCCACGGACTCCGCCAGACGGTCACACTCCGGGGCGGAGTCGATCAGGTGCAGCTCGTCCCGAAGCCACTGGATGGTGCTGCCGCCGTTGAAAACGCTGCCCTCCAGGGCATAGGCCGTGCGGCCCTCCACCTGCCAGGCAACGGACGTCACCAGCCCCGCCCGGCTGCGGACGGGCTTTTCCCCCACGTTCATCAGGGTGAAGCAGCCGGTGCCGTATGTATTCTTGGCCTCGCCCGGGCGGAAGCAGGTCTGGCCGAACAGGGCGGCCTGCTGGTCCCCTGCCGCGCCGCACACCGGCACCCCCGCCAGCTTTTCCAGGCCCGGGATGCCTTTTTTCACCAGGCCGTACACCTGACTATTGGCCACGGGCAGGGGCAGAATAGACATGGGTATCTCCAGCAGCTCGCACAGCTCCGCATCCCAGCACAGGCGGTGGATATCAAAGAGCATGGTCCGGGAGGCGTTGGAGTAGTCCGTGACGTGGGCCCCGGTCAGCTGCCAGATGAGCCAGGTCTCCACCGTGCCGAACAGCAGCTCCCCCCGGTCCGCCTTTTCCCGGGCGCCGGGG
>OLWL01001792.1_pt1 | contig 11167 bp, 10 predicted proteins | sample 1674151 | NCBI WGS metagenome assembly OLWL01 (sample SAMEA103958148, study PRJEB25191) | human gut metagenome
AAACCACAAAGGCAATTCATGCCATTATGAATTTTGTGCTGGTGTTTATCCTATCGGCTTCCTTTATTGCCTACGCTCCCGACTACATTAAAAAAATCAATGACTTTTCATCAGACATCAGTAATGCCAGTTTATCACTTGGCACGAAGATTGTCATGCCCCATTCCGATAGTCAAGGCAAGGACAGCGTGGACTTAATCAGAGATAGCCTGTTTTCCATACAGGTTCAGCAACCGTGGCTACTGCTTCAATACAACAGTTCAGACATTGAAAGTATCGGTATTGACCGTGTGGAAAGCCTGCTCTCCACCAGCCCAGATTCCAACAATGGCGAAGACAGAGAAAAAATTGTTGCGGAAGAAATTGAAGACAGAAGCAATACCAATCTAACCATTACAAAGACCATTAACCGTTTAGGTACAGTCTTCTTCCTATTTGTCTTCAATATTGGGATTTCCATATTTGTATTCCTATTAACAGGAATCATGATTTTCTCGCAGGTACTTTTTATCATCTATGCTATGTTTCTGCCTGTGAGCTTTATTTTAAGCATGATTCCATCATTTGATGGTATGTCAAAACGAGCCATAACAAAGCTCTTTAATACCATTTTGACACGAGCTGGAATCACATTGATTATTACGACAGCATTTAGTATTTCAACCATGCTCTATACCTTATCGGCTGGTTATCCGTTCTTTTTGATTGCTTTTCTACAGATTGTGACCTTTGCAGGAATCTACTTCAAGCTGAGCGATTTAATGAGTATGTTTTCTCTACAGAGTAACGATTCTCAAAGTGTGGGAAGTCGTGTGATGAGAAAACCTCGTATGCTTATGCACGCTCACATGCACCGTCTACAGCGGAAACTTGGACGTTCCATGACTACTCTAGGGGCTGGGTCTGCCATTGTTACAGGTAAAAAAGGACAGTCGGGTTCGGGGAGTTCTGCAAGGACACAAGCAGATCACTCCCGACCAGACGGAAAGGAAAAATCAACACTTGGAAAACGTATCGGTCAAACCATCGGTACAGTAGCTGATACCAAAGACAGAATGGTAGACACTGCTAGTGGTTTGAAAGAACAGGTTAAAGATTTGCCGACCAATGCAAGATATGCAGTATATCAAGGAAAATCCAAAGTAAAAGAGAATGTCCGTGATTTAACCAGTAGTATTTCTCAAACCAAAGCGGACAGAGCCAGTGGACGCAAGGAACAGCAGGAACAAAGGCGAAAAACCATTGCGAAGCGTCGCTCTGAAATGGAACAGGTCAAACAGAAAAAACAGCCTGCTTCTTCTGTTCATGAAAGACCGACTACAAGACAAGAACAATATCATGATGAACAGACCTCAAAACAGTCTAATATTCAGACTTCATATAAGGAATCTCAACAAGCCAAACAAGAGCGTCCAGCAGTTAAGTCCGATTTTTCAAGTCCAAAAGTGGAACGCCAAGGCAATACCGTTCAAGAAAAAACCGTTCAAAAGCCAGCAACTTCAACCACTACAGCAGATAGAACTTCACAACGTCCAATCACAAAAGAACGTCCGTCTACTGTTCAAAGAGTACCACTACAAAATACAAGAAGTAGACCACCAATCAAAACCGCCACCATTAAGAAAGTCGGTAAGAAACCATGAAGTTGAAAACTTTAGTGATTGGTGGTTCTGGATTATTCTTGATGGTCTTCTCACTGCTTCTGTTTGTTGCCATTTTATTTTCAGATGAACAGGACAGCGGAATTTCCAATATTCATTATGGAGGTGTGAATGTTTCCGCAGAAGTGCTGGCTCATAAGCCTATGGTAGAAAAATATGCCAAAGAATATGGCGTTGAAGAATATGTCAACATACTTCTTGCGATTATACAGGTGGAATCGGGCGGTACTGCGGAAGATGTTATGCAGTCCTCGGAATCCCTCGGTCTTCCACCTAATTCATTGAGTACAGAAGAATCCATTAAGCAAGGTGTGAAGTATTTCAGTGAATTATTAGCCAGTAGCGAAAGGCTCAGTGTAGATTTAGAATCGGTTATCCAGTCCTACAATTATGGTGGTGGTTTCTTAGGGTATGTGGCTAATCGTGGAAATAAATATACCTTTGAACTGGCTCAAAGTTTCTCAAAAGAGTATTCAGGTGGCGAAAAAGTGTCTTACCCCAATCCCATAGCCATACCTATCAATGGGGGCTGGCGATACAACTATGGCAATATGTTTTATGTGCAACTGGTAACGCAGTATCTTGTCACAACAGAGTTTGATGATGATACGGTACAAGCCATCATGGACGAAGCACTGAAATATGAGGGCTGGCGATACGTTTACGGTGGAGCTTCCCCGACTACTTCTTTTGATTGTAGCGGACTGACACAATGGACGTATGGAAAAGCTGGAATTAACTTACCACGAACCGCACAACAGCAATATGATGTGACCCAGCATATCCCACTATCGGAAGCACAAGCTGGCGATTTGGTTTTCTTTCATTCTACCTATAACGCTGGCTCTTATATTACTCATGTTGGGATATACCTTGGCAATAACCGTATGTTTCATGCAGGCGACCCAATCGGTTATGCCGACTTAACAAGCCCCTACTGGCAACAGCATTTAGTGGGAGCAGGACGAATCAAACAATGAGAAAGGAAGATTTAATGATGAAATTTAGAAAAAATCAGAATAAAGAAAAACAGATACCAAAGGAAAAGAAACCTCGTGTCTATAAGGTCAATCCTCATAAAAAGGTTGTGATTGCCTTGTGGGTACTTTTAGGGCTTAGTTTCAGCTTTGCGATATTCAAGCACTTTACAGCTATAGATACTCATACTATTCACGAAACAACTATCATAGAAAAGGAATACGTTGATACTCATCATGTAGAAAATTTTGTAGAGAACTTTGCGAAAGTCTACTATTCATGGGAGCAATCCGATAAGTCCATTGATAATCGAATGGAAAGTCTAAAAGGCTATCTGACAGATGAACTTCAAGCTCTCAATGTTGATACAGTACGCAAAGATATTCCTGTATCGTCTTCTGTAAGAGGATTTCAGATATGGACGGTAGAGCCAACTGGCGACAATGAGTTTAATGTAACCTACAGTGTAGACCAGCTCATTACAGAAGGAGAAAATACAAAGACCGTCCACTCTGCTTATATAGTGAGTGTCTATGTAGATGGTTCTGGAAATATGGTACTGGTTAAGAATCCGACTATTACCAACATACCTAAGAAATCAAGTTATAAACCAAAAGCCATTGAAAGTGAGGGGACGGTTGATTCCATTACAACCAATGAAATCAATGAGTTTTTAACGACGTTCTTCAAGCTCTATCCTACAGCGACAGCCAGTGAACTTTCCTACTATGTGAATGACGGGATATTAAAACCAATCGGAAAAGAGTACATCTTTCAAGAACTGGTAAATCCTATTCACAATCGTAAGGATAATCAAGTCACGGTATCGCTGACAGTGGAGTATATCGACCAGCAGACCAAAGCAACGCAGGTATCTCAATTTGATTTGGTACTTGAAAAGAACGGGAGTAATTGGAAGATTGTAAAATAACAAATATTGGTACATGATTACAGATACTTTGTAATCATGTACTCTTTTTGATAAAAAATTGGAGATTCCTTTACAAATATGCTCTTACGTGCTATTATTTAAGTGACTATTTAAAAGGAGTTAATAAATATGCGGCAAGGTATTCTTAAATAAACTGTCAATTTGATAGCGGGAACAAATAATTAGATGTCCTTTTTTAGGAGGGCTTAGTTTTTTGTACCCAGTTTAAGAATACCTTTATCATGTGATTCTAAAGTATCCAGAGAATATCTGTATGCTTTGTATACCTATGGTTATGCATAAAAATCCCAGTGATAAAAGTATTTATCACTGGGATTTTTATGCCCTTTTGGGTTTTTGAATGGAGGAAAATCACATGAAAATTATTAATATTGGAGTTTTAGCTCATGTTGATGCAGGAAAAACTACCTTAACAGAAAGCTTATTATATAACAGTGGAGCGATTACAGAATTAGGAAGCGTGGACAAAGGTACAACGAGGACGGATAATACGCTTTTAGAACGTCAGAGAGGAATTACAATTCAGACAGGAATAACCTCTTTTCAGTGGGAAAATACGAAGGTGAACATCATAGACACGCCAGGACATATGGATTTCTTAGCAGAAGTATATCGTTCATTATCAGTTTTAGATGGGGCAATTCTACTGATTTCTGCAAAAGATGGCGTACAAGCACAAACTCGTATATTATTTCATGCACTTAGGAAAATGGGGATTCCCACAATCTTTTTTATCAATAAGATTGACCAAAATGGAATTGATTTATCAACGGTTTATCAGGATATTAAAGAGAAACTTTCTGCCGAAATTGTAATCAAACAGAAGGTAGAACTGTATCCTAATATGTGTGTGACGAACTTTACCGAATCTGAACAATGGGATACGGTAATAGAGGGAAACGATGACCTTTTAGAGAAATATATGTCCGGTAAATCATTAGAAGCATTGGAACTCGAACAAGAGGAAAGCATAAGATTTCATAATTGTTCCCTGTTCCCTGTTTATCACGGAAGTGCAAAAAACAATATAGGGATTGATAACCTTATAGAAGTGATTACGAATAAATTTTATTCATCAACACATCGAGGTCCGTCTGAACTTTGCGGAAATGTTTTCAAAATTGAATATACAAAAAAAAGACAACGTCTTGCATATATACGCCTTTATAGTGGAGTACTACATTTACGAGATTCGGTTAGAGTATCAGAAAAAGAAAAAATAAAAGTTACAGAAATGTATACTTCAATAAATGGTGAATTATGTAAGATTGATAGAGCTTATTCTGGAGAAATTGTTATTTTGCAAAATGAGTTTTTGAAGTTAAATAGTGTTCTTGGAGATACAAAACTATTGCCACAGAGAAAAAAGATTGAAAATCCGCACCCTCTACTACAAACAACTGTTGAACCGAGTAAACCTGAACAGAGAGAAATGTTGCTTGATGCCCTTTTGGAAATCTCAGATAGTGATCCGCTTCTACGATATTACGTGGATTCTACGACACATGAAATTATACTTTCTTTCTTAGGGAAAGTACAAATGGAAGTGATTAGTGCACTGTTGCAAGAAAAGTATCATGTGGAGATAGAACTAAAAGAGCCTACAGTCATTTATATGGAGAGACCGTTAAAAAATGCAGAATATACCATTCACATCGAAGTGCCGCCAAATCCTTTCTGGGCTTCCATTGGTTTATCTGTATCACCGCTTCCGTTGGGAAGTGGAATGCAGTATGAGAGCTCGGTTTCTCTTGGATACTTAAATCAATCATTTCAAAATGCAGTTATGGAAGGGATACGCTATGGTTGCGAACAAGGATTATATGGTTGGAATGTGACGGATTGTAAAATCTGTTTTAAGTATGGCTTATACTATAGCCCTGTTAGTACCCCAGCAGATTTTCGGATGCTTGCTCCTATTGTATTGGAACAAGTCTTAAAAAAATCTGGAACAGAATTGTTAGAGCCATATCTTAGTTTTAAAATTTATGCGCCACAGGAATATCTTTCACGAGCATACGACGATGCTCCTAAATATTGTGCGAACATCGTAGACACTCAATTGAAAAATAATGAGGTCATTCTTAGTGGAGAAATCCCTGCTCGGTGTATTCAAGAATATCGTAGTGATTTAACTTTCTTTACAAATGGACGTAGTGTTTGTTTAACAGAGTTAAAAGGGTACCATGTTACTACCGGTGAACCTGTTTGCCAGCCCCGTCGTCCAAATAGTCGGATAGATAAAGTACGATATATGTTCAATAAAATAACTTAGTGTATTTTATGTTGTTATATAAATATGGTTTCTTGTTAAATAAGATGAAATATTTTAATAATAAAAAATATCAAGAAATAAATATCTTTCCGAAAAATTGGTCTTTTTCGGAAAGTTGTATAATGAACAGAAAAACAGCGAAAAATCATTGACGCTGTAGGGATTTTTAGCGGTAGATTGTCCGTACTTTAATCTGAAAATAGACCAGAATGACTATCTCAGCATCATTTTTTGACAATTTATACAGAAAAATTATCAACGAGAAAAAAATAGTTTGAAGAAATCTGTTTTTTTGTGTATAATATACACAAAAAGATGAGGTGATTTAAATGGCTATTACAACTACAAAAGCAAGATTGAATCTAAGTATTGACTCTGAATTAAAACAGGAAGTCGGTGAGGTCTTAAACGAGATTGGACTTGACTATACCACAGCAATTAATTTATATTTCAATAAAATCAGACGTGATCGTAAAATTCCATTTGAACTTGAAGCACGAAAAAATTTAACTGTCGATGAATTTCTTGGTTCAAATTGGCGTGAAGGTTTGGAAAATGTAGAGGATGGTTGGGATTGAGTTATAAAGTTGAATTGATACCTGAAGCACAAGATGATTTTTATAAATTAGATAATAGTCAACGTCTTCATGTTAAAAAGTCACTTATCAAGTTAGAAAATCAAGGAATGCTTGCCGGAGAGGCTCTTCACGGTAATCTAGCAGGTTACAGGAAGTTAAAACACAAAAAACTGGGCCTGAGAATTGTTTTTCATGAAACTGTCAATGCAATTGAAATTATTGAAGTCATTGCTATTGGTAAGAGAAGTGATAACGAAATTTATACAATTTCTGAAAAACGTATAAGAAACAGATGAATTTATTTTAGCCAATCTATTATCCCCTAAAGAAATTGAAAGCTGGGTGACTTAGATAAGTCATCCAGCTTTCGAAAAAAGTCCTCGAACAACAAGGACTTTTTTATGTATATAAAGCTAAAAAAGATGAGATGTACAAAGCTATTCCCAAAATTTCCACCATCTCTTCGCTTTCTGTTCAATCAGCAACTGATTATCTTTTTGAGTTGCCAAAATAATCGTATGCAGTTGCTCAATTTGCTTCTTGTAGTCGTCTATTTGAGTTTTAAGGTCTGATATACGCTCATCTTTCTCTTGTAATACATTTGTATTATCTACGTAGTCGCTTGTATTATCCTCTTGGAAGAGTATTTTTCTAGCATATGAACTGATCGAATCTCCAAGTTCTGCAGCTCTTTCCTTTAATTCTTCTTTTTCTCCAACGCTCATCCTGATATTTAGGACAGTCATTTTTTCAGTCAAAACTTTCACCCCGTTAGCTAATATAATACATATTATAACACACAGTATTATTAAATAATACACCATAATACAAGAAAAACTAAGTTTTTGGCTAAATTTCTTTAGTATATATTTAGCAGTGAGCACATGATAAAGATTAAATTCTTTTAAAATGCATTTTTAGCCCTGTACTGCGTTTTATAAGTTTAGCAAAGGAAAAACTACTGTGAATACTCAAGGATTCTGTTAACGGCCAAAATATGGCTTCTGAGAGTCGTTTTAGTTGTGAAAACTAGTTGATGGTGCAATAAATGCTTCAGATGAAATGTTTATAGTATTATTTGAAGTATTTGTCTACGAAGAGTATAATAAAAATGAAAAGAACTTATTTTGTGCTAGAAAGAAACTTGTTACTGAACCGGATACATACTATAGAGTTGTTAGTTGGAGAGAACAATGATCATGGAATCACTCATTGAATTACTCATTAACTTAATACTTATTTTCCCTGCAGTATCTATTTTATTTGGTTATTTTATTGGTAAGTTAATTTCAAATAAAAAAGCAAATAAATAGAGTGTTTCCTAAAATATTGTTATGACAGTTGAAAAAAATTAAAAGCAGGCAAAAGCCTGCTTTTTTCTTGATATTAGAATAGAGATTTTGAGCCATTATATTTTAAAGTGGTTAGATAGAAAATAGTGAACTGAATGAAAGATTTTTTTATTTTTTAAAAATAAAATATAGATTTTTTTCTTAAGAAGATACTTTCTAATTTACTTTCTAACCTACTTTATATTACTTTATATTACTTTGTCGACCTTAGAAACTCAGTAATATCAAGGGTTTACAGATAAATAATTGACTATTTTGTACCCCATTATTGACTATTTTGTACCCCATTGATGACTATTTTGTACCCCATTGATGACTATTTTGTACCCCATTATTGACTATTTTGTACCCCATTATTGACTATAAAATTAAAAATTGATAGAATATAGCATAATAGAAAACATAGTAAAAGGTAAACAAGATGGTATCAAATAGAAAATCAAGTAAGATTTATGAAGAACTAGCTTCTCGTCAAAATTATTTAGTTGTCCAGGCGAATGACTTGGCCAAAGCATTTGGTAATTTAAAAGCTTTTGAACACAAGGTTTTAGACTACTGTTTTTCATCTGTAACGAAAGATAGTAGAGTTGGTGATGTCTTTACGGTTCATAGTCTTGACATTATGAAGCACTTTGGCTTAACTAAAAACGGTCAGAATTATAGACGGATTGCAGAAGCTTTTTCGAGACTTAATGAGAATACAGCTCTATATATTCCTGAAACATTGCCTGATGGTAGACGTTCAATAATCATGACTCAACTTTTCAGCAGAATAAGATTTATTGAGGATGGCCTTGTAGAGTTTAAATTCTCTGAAGATGCTGGACCTTTAGTTTTTGAGTTGAAAAGAAACTACTACTCTTTCCATTTGGATGAGTTAGGAAATGTGAAATCAAAGTATTCTTTGATCTTGATGAAACTTTGGGAAGCATATCGCTTAGGAAATCGAGAATATACAACCATTAAGGGAAGTTTAGAGGAATGGCAAGATTGGTTCTTGGGTGAAGAAAAGTCATGGCCTGCAGGTTTATTTAAGAGGAATGCTCTCATGGTGGCATGCGAAGAATTAGAAATGAAATTCAACGCCGATATAGATTTAACAACTGTAAAAAAAGGACGAAAAGTTATCGGGTATGAGATGGTAATTAGGGATAGACGGATGCCAACCACTGCAGAGGTAATCATAGAAGCAGAGAAAGCATCACATCAGACAGATATCTATGATTTTTTGTAATTTGAACATGTATTAAGAATGAGGACTTGCATATGCAAGTCCTTTTCTAGGAGGAGAAAAGAATAAAGGTTCCCCTAATTTATCTAACGATCTAAATCAAAATCTTGCCACAAACCTCCTTCAATTTCAGCTTCTTGACGTTCATAGATTTTATCTGAGATCTCATTTTTTTCCTCTTCAGATAAATATCTTTCAAACTCTGATTTAAAGCGTTTATAAGTATCAGCTTCTTCCTTAGCTTCAAAATACTTAGACAAAGCATTTCGATTTTCTTCTTCCAAGTGAGCTTTCTCTTTTTGGAATTCTGCTTTCAGTTCTTTGATTACGTTCTTTAAAGATGAAATTGTAGAATGTAACTTTTTAATGAACCCTATTTGAAGAATAGACTCTTTAAAATCGTTCAACAAATTCGACAATGGGCTATAGTTAGCCTTCATGGCTATTCTATCAAACTCATTCTCAGGAACAATCACAACACGTTCACGGTTATTAAATAGCCCTCGCTCTTTGATTTCAAATTGACTTTTATCTACTTCGGTTTCACTGATCATTTTAAGACGTAACATTGCATTGATAGTTTCATCTTCTAATTTTGCTTTATCCAACTCTTCGGACATGTTTGCGACTTCGTTCTTCAAATGCTGCAGTTCCTTCTCTTCTTGCTGCTTCTGTAATTCAATTTGTCGCATAGTTTCTTTATATTCTCGCATATCCTTAATATCGTTCGTCTTACCTAACTTGCGTTCGATGTTAAGGTTTTTCATAAAGTATTGAATCCTATCAATTTCATGATCACGAAATTGTTTAAGTTGGCCACGGCCTTTTTCTTTAAATCCTTCCTGGAGAAGAGCTTTTGAAAAAGATGGTTGTTTCGAAAGACCATTTTTATATCCATCAGCAATAGGAACAACGTTAAAATGAGCGTGAGGAGCTCCATCTTCGTCTAAATGGACAACTGCATTATAGATGACTAAATGATCGTGCCGTTCATTAAAATCTCTTACGTAGCTTGCTAGAGCCTCTCCCACCTTTCTTTTTTTATTGAAATCCATTTTTTCCCAGTCAGATTTATTACCTACTGAGACTACAAATTCACGTTGCAGATCTAATGTCTTTGATTTTTTAACGTGTTTGTAGTAGTCTTCAATTTTTCTATCCTTCCTCCGTTGCTTTGAATTATAAGTATTTAAAGCATCGTCAAATTCATCGTGATAGACTTCTTTTATGTCACGTTTAATAATCGTGATATTTTCGTGGGACAATGCACGATTAATATGCTTGTGTTCATTACTCTTAAATTCTTCTTCGCTCAGATCTCTGTTATTATGACGTATATTTGTCATGCCAGTTTTTGTTTTGAAAGAAATGGTCATTTGATTCATTAGTATGTTTCCTCTCTTACTATTGTGATAGTAGTATGCCACAAAAAGCAAAATATAATAAAAATTTTTTAAAATTTCCGTTAAAAACGTAATTAACAAATTTATTTGAGTATTTGTTTTTTTAAAAAATGGACTTATATAGTGACCATCTTTTCAGAATTTATGGAACGCTATATAAGTCCATCTTTTCAGAATTCATGGACTACTATATAAGTCCATCTTTTCAGAATTCATGGACTACTATATAAGTCCATCTTTTTAAAATTCATGGATTACTATATAAGTCCATCTTTTTAAAATTCATGGAACACTATATAAGTCCATGATTTTTAAATCTATGGATTTCTATAGAGTTTTAGTAGCTTAAAGAGAAACATTTAGCCCAAAATGTTGGGCTACGGCGTGGGGCTATCGCTATTCCACGCCAACTATTGTCGATATGTAATCAGTTGTAAATAAAAGTATCTATCTCGGATCAAGCAGAGTTTCTGTTACTCTTTGTCAAAGAGTAACGTTTTTGTAGTTTTGACATTGCTGCGCAACGTACAAAACTAAAACGCTCTGCCGAGGGCCATGGGTTGCACCCCTTTTTTGACCCTCACGGTTCAAAAAATTCACTGCTTTTTCGTCCCACAAAAGTGGCCTCGAAAAAATCGGCACGACTACGCATAGAAAAAGGAGTAAGCCAAACTCAACTTGCGGAAGATTTAATGATGAAATTTAGAAAAAATCAGAATAAAGAAAAACAGATACCA
>OLWL01001794.1_pt1 | contig 11164 bp, 9 predicted proteins | sample 1674151 | NCBI WGS metagenome assembly OLWL01 (sample SAMEA103958148, study PRJEB25191) | human gut metagenome
GTTTTTTATGTAAAAGTGTGCTATAATCATAGCATTGCGGATTGCATCTGCGAAATTTGATTTGTAATTCCACCGGAGCGAGAAAGCATCGGCGGAATGGAGTGTGTTATGAACAGTAAAAAAATAATACAGTTGTCTACGACACAGAAGATCATGCTTAGCTTTCTGTGTGCCATTTTAGTGGGAAGCTTCCTGTTGGCATTACCCATCAGTTCAGCCACCGGAGAAGCGGTTCCTTATATAGATGCTTTATTTACAGCCACCACATCCATCTGTGTGACCGGTCTGGTGACGGTTCCCACATATTCCACCTGGAGCGTCTGGGGACAGATCGTGATCCTGTTTCTGATCCAGTTGGGAGGTCTGGGAGTCATTACGGTCATGTACGGTGTGATGATGGGACTGCACAGACGACTGGGACTGGGTAACCGGTGGATGCTGCAGGATGTGTTTAATCTGAATAATATCTCCGGAATCGTGAGATTTCTCCGCAAGGTCCTCATAGGTACTCTGGTGGTGGAGGGATGCGGCGCTCTTTTGTATATGACAGTATTTGTGCCGGAATACGGACTCAGAGGCATATGGATTTCGATTTTTAATGCCGTATCTGCCTTCTGCAATGCAGGAATGGATATTATGGCGGAAGACAGTCTGTGCGGCTATGTATTCCAGCCAATGGTCAATCTGGTCACGATGCTACTGATCATATTGGGTGGTTTAGGTTATATCGTCTGGTGGGATGTACTGCGGGTTTTGAAAAATATCCGGAGCCAGAAGCTGAAATGTTTCCGACTGCTGACGCTTCACAGTAAAATAGCACTCACGGTGACAGGAATACTTATTGTAGTGGGAGCGGCGGCATTTTATATTTTTGAATACAATAATCCTCTGACGATGCAGGATTACACGGTGCCGCAACGGATCTGGGCATCCCTGTTCCAGGCAGTAACTACGCGAACCGCAGGTTTTGCCACGATTCCACAAGAGGATCTGGCCAATACCTCTGCGATCATTTCGGTGCTTTTGATGCTGATCGGCGGCTCTCCGGTGGGAACCGCAGGAGGAATGAAGACAGTTACGATCGCAGTGCTGCTGGTATCCATGTTTGCCACCATAGGTAGTAAGGAGGATGCGGAGCTGTTTGGGAGAAATATTCCGAAGCAGGCGGTGAATAAATCGGTAGCAGTTGTAGGTATGTTTTTTATCATTGCATCGCTGTCCGCGATTTTTTTATCTGCAGTGACAGATGCGGATGTGATAGATATTGTGTATGAAACAGTGAGTGCCACAGCTACTGTGGGATTAAGCAGGAACCTGACTTCCATGCTGAATCTTTGGGGAAAACTGATTATTATCGTGACCATGTATCTGGGAAGAGTCGGCCCCATATCTCTGGTAGTGGCATTCAGCACGCAGAAAAAGAACAAAAATATTGTGAAGAACCCGACAGAAGAGATCAGCGTCGGATAAAGCAGATCGAAGCAACAGGAAGGAAGAGACTATGGGAATCAATCAGACCTATGCAGTATTTGGACTTGGAAGATATGGAAGAAGTGTGGCGAAGGAGTTGGCAGAGAACGGCGCAGAGGTGGTGGCGGTAGACAATAGAGAGGCAGTTGTCAATGCGGTAATCTCAGAGATTCCATACTGTAAATGTGCAGATGTTACAGATCCGGAAGCGTTGAGACAGATCGGTATTGCGAATATTGATGTGGTCATTGTGACCATGGCAAATCATCTGGAAGCCAGTGTTATGGCAACCATGCTGTGTAAAGAACTGGGCGTAAAGACCGTTATCGCCAAATGCGCCACTGAGATAAACTGCAAGATACTTACGAAAGTAGGAGCAGACCGTGTAGTATTCCCCGAGAGTGAGTCAGGGATCCACCTGGCCAAAAATCTGTTAAGCTCCGGTTTCATGGACATTATCGAATTGTCCCAGGATGTGTCTATGGTGGAACTGGAAGTGAAACAGCAGTGGATCGGGAAGAACCTGATTGAACTGAATCTGCGGAAAAAATATTCCATTAACGTAGTGGCGATCATCGAAGGAAAAAATGTAAATACCAATATCGATCCGGAAGAACCTCTGACACAGGATATGCGGCTGATCGTTATTGCCAACCGGGCAAAACTCAATAAACTGAAATAGAATAGCTGCGAGCTATAAAAAAGTGAAACTTCTGACGGTGCACTTGAGCACAAGACAGAATGTTTCACTTATTTTTATACGGTGGCAGCCGTCTGAAAAGTTGTAAACGGGTGATCAGTTATCTGCCCGGAAAGTATTCTCATTAAAGGCACCCTGCTGCTTAGCCACGATAGTGGTACATACGGCATCACCGGTGATATTGACAGCGGTACGCAGCATATCCAGGATACGGTCGATACCCATGATCAGTGCAATGCCTTCGGTAGGCAGTCCCACGGAGGTCAGTACCATGGACAGGGTGACCAGACCGACACTGGGGACACCGGCAGTGCCGATGGAAGCGATCGTCGCGGTGGCAATGACGGTAGCAATGGCAGCCGGGGTCAGAGGAATACCGTAAGCCTGTGCTATGAAAACAACTGCTACGCCCTGCATAATGGAAGTACCGTCCATGTTAATGGTGGCACCCAGAGGAATCGTAAAGGACGAAATCTGTTTGGAGACACCGATTTTTTTATACAGAGTGTCGATAGACAGAGGGATCGTCGCATTACTGGTGGAAGTGGAGAAGGCAAAGGTCATAACCGGGAAGAACTTTTTAATAAACTTAAAAGGATTCAACCGGGTGAAGGCAAACAGCATGACCTGATATACCACGAAACACTGTACTGCCAGTGCCAGAATGACGCTTCCCATATATTTCAGCATAGGCACAAAAGCGTCGAAGCCGATACCTGCGAAGGTCTTGGCAATCAGGCAGAAGACACCGACAGGGGCTGCTTTCATGACTGCAATCGTCATTTCCATCATAATGTCATTGAACTGACTGAAAAAGTTCGCCACAGTGGAGACCCGGTTGCCCATGGCAGCCAGAAGAATGCCGACAAATAAAGCAAAGAAGATGATCGGCAGCATATCTCCGGTGGACAGAGAGGTAAAAATATTTTTCGGAATAATATTCAACAACGTCTCCGCAAAATCTACCTGGGTGGTCGCGACTTCGGTGGCATCCTCCGGCAACGCAATATTTAAACCGACGCCGGGATTGATCAGACTGGCAATACCCAGTGCCACGCAGATCGCCAAAGCAGTGGTGCACAGATAGAACAGGATCGTTTTCACACCCACAGTTCCCAACGTTTTCGTGTCACCGATGGCCATGGCACCGCAGACCAGGGAGCAGAATACCAGAGGAACCACCAGCATCTGCATCAGGCGGATAAAACCGTTGCCCAGTACATAGAGAATACCGTTGATCAGAATCGTATCTCTAAAGTACCCTTCCGGCATATAATAATGGATCAGCACACCACACACCGCACCGGTTAAAAGAGCGATAAAGATTTTGGTGGACAGACCGAGTTTTTTCTTTTCTTCTTTGTGTTTTTCCACTATTCCAGTCCTCCGGTTTCTTTCATGTAGGAAGCAAGTGTCTCTCTCCAGCCACTGGGTTCTTCGATGCCGGTGAGACGCAGCATCATATTATCCAGTACGGAATATTTCTCCGGGGTGCCGTCTTTTACTGTGACGGTAAGCCGGTCCTCTTTTCCGGCAAGACGCAGGATCTCTTTCGCGAATTCCAGGCGTGTGCAGGAACCGCCGCTGCATACGGCGTGATAGATACCGTAATGGTCGTTGTCGATGAAAAATTTTACCACGCGTGCAAGCTCAGCAGCGGAGGTAGGTACCGCACGGTCGTTATTTAGCAGTTCCATAGTGGATATCTGAGGGTCCGCGGCTGCTTCGAGTACTTCATTCAAAAAGTCTTTGCCGATGCCGTAGATCCAGGAACTGCGGATAATGACATAGCGGGTCATCAGCTGGATGACGAATTTCTCTCCGGCATATTTGGATTTTGCAAACAGTCCCACGGGATTTACATCATCGAACTCATTATAGGGTGTGTCGGATGCGCTGGAAAATACATCATCCGTAGAAATCTGGATGAGCTTTGCCTGAATGCTCTCCGCAGACTGCGCCAGATTTCTCGCACCTACGGCGTTTACCTTGTAAGCCATATCTGTCTCCGACTGCGCTGCACCGGCGGAAGGATGATATCCTGCACAGTTGATGACGACATCGGGACGATTGCGGTGCATGAACAGGGAAACTGCATGTTCATCCGTGATATCCAGCTCGTCCTTATCGGTTTCGTATAATTCATATTCCATCATGTCTAACAACCTGATCAACGCCTGCCCCATGTGACCGAGGGAACCGACGATCCATATTTTTTTCATTGTAATATAACCTCCTGCAATTTGTGTGTAACTGAGAACAATATAACAAGTATATCATAGGAAAGATTCCCCGGAAAAGAGAAAATTAAAAAGAGAGAGAAACTCCATAAAAATTGATATTAACAAGGAGAAAAGGATTTGCTATACTAACCACAGAGAGCAGAATCCGAAGGAAAAGCTCGGGATATATTTGACAGGCAAAATCTGGAAAGGCAGGGAGTTTATATGGCAAAATTACGTCTGGGTGCATTGGAAGCCGGCGGTACAAAAATGGTCTGCGCTATTGGGGATGAGAATGGTACAATTTATGAACAGGTATCGATTCCTACAACTACGCCTAAGGAGACGATTCCTAAGATGATTGCTTATTTTAGGGACAAGGGGATCGATGCATTGGGAATTGCCTGTTTCGGGCCCATTGAGCTGGACAGAGATTCCGAAAAATACGGTTATATCACAACCACGCCAAAGCTGGCCTGGAGGGACTGCGATATTGTTGGGCAGATGCAGGAGGCACTTCATTGCCCCGTGGGATTTGATACGGATGTGAATGGTTCCGTCCTCGGTGAAGTGACTTTCGGACAGGCACAAGGGAAAAAGTGTGTCATGTATCTGACCATCGGTACCGGTGTCGGCGGTGGTATTTATAGTAATGGAGAGTTGCATCACGGAATGCTCCATCCGGAGACAGGACATGTGTTGATCACAAAGCGGACCGCAGATACTTATGCCGGAAGATGTCCTTATCATAAGAATTGTCTGGAAGGTCTGGCGGCAGGTCCTGCCATCGAAGAACGCTGGGGCAGGAAAGCAGTGGACTTGGCAGATTGCCCGGAAGTATGGGAGCTGGAGGCAGATTACATTGCTCAGGCGCTGACCGGCTATGTCATGACGGTATCTCCGGAAATGATCATTTTAGGCGGCGGTGTCATGCACCAGGAGCAGTTGTTCCCGCTCATCCGCAAGAAACTTAAGGAATATATCAATGGCTATATCGTAACGGATGAACTTGCAGACATGGAGCATTATGTGGTGCCGGCATCTCTTCACGATGATCAGGGCATCATGGGATGTCTGGAGCTTGCAAGAAGAGCTCTTGAAAACGATCATTGATAGGGCAGTTGTTTACGATATTGCAGCGGAGACATCTGATATGTCCTATGAAAGCAGCGGATAAAATGACTCACGTTGGGGAAGCCGGACTGCAGGGCAACCTCTGTAACCGGCAGAGAGGTGCTCTCTAACAGATGGCAGGCATGGGTCAGCCTCAGATGCATCAGGTATTGCGTCAGAGTCAGATGAAAATGCTGCTTAAAATAGCGGGACAAATATTTTTCGGATAAATGAAATTGCTCTGCCAGGGTTTCCAACCGAAGGGGTTCCGTGTAGTTATACTGCAGATAAGTCAGTATCTCACGCTGCATTGGATCGTTCCTTTTGGAGCCCATTGGGTTAATGGTTCCGCAGGAAGCAATTTTTTGGATAAGTGATAACAATAAAATACGTAATCGGAAATGCCCGCTCAATGTATTTGGAAGCTGTCTGACAGACAGGATCTCACGGATGAGAGAAATGATGTCAGGACAGCTTTTTTCGTGGGAAAGATTATGATGCAAAAGCAATTCATGGTTACGCAAGGGAAGGAGAAACTCCGTTTCCAACAGATCATCCGTCTGAAAGGAAATAAATTCCAGTGGGAACAGCAGGGTATGATAGTCTACGCCCGGAATTGCGGAACCCATAAAATGAAGCTCACCGGGATTTACAAAATAGACGGAGCCGCCGGTCGCTTCGTATTCTTCTCCTTCAATGATGATCTTAAGAGAGCCGGAGCGGACATATATGATCTCGACCTCCGGATGCCAGTGGACAGGAATCTGAAAAAAAGCAGGCATATCATGCAGGTGATAACAGCTAAAAGGAAATTCTTTTGTTCCGTGAATGCGTTCTTCTCTTAATTCGGGGTACATAGGCAGGCCTTTCTGTGAAGTGGAGTATAGGATATTATGGTCAGATTACTATAAAAGTAGAAATAAGTCAATTTTCTGTGGTAAAAATGCAAGTTTTAGGAAAGATAAAGTAGTAATATGTAAAAATTGAAGGAACTATTCTGAATAGTATTCTGAATAGTTGCAAAATGAAAATGCAAATTTATAGGAACCGCAGAAAGGATATAAAACCTACGATGGAAGGACAGAATAAGTCATTATTTCAATTATTTGTACCACTGTGTCTGGAGACGATCTTTTACATGTTGTCCGGAATGGTGGATACCTTAATGCTTTCTTCTGTGGGAGATCAGGCAGTCGGAGCAGTCGGAACAGCAAATACTTATATCGGTGTGTTCATTATTATGTATTCGGTAGTTTCTATGGGAATGCTGGCTGTGATGACACAGAATATCGGTGCGGGCAGACCGGGGATCGCCTGTCAGGCAAAGACTCTGGGATTATGGTTTAATGGGATCCTGGGTGTTGTGATGTCTGTGTTTTTGTTTTTCTGTTCCGATGGGATTCTGTATGTGGTAGGTATTGCACCGGCATTGAAGGAGCCTGCCGTACAATACCTGCGGATCGTAGGAGGCGGAAGCATATTGAACGCAATGATTCCCATACTGGCAGGATATCTGCGTGCGTTCGGATATACGAAACAGCCCCTGATCGCAACTGTGACAGGTAATATTCTGAACTTTATATTAAATGCCGTGTTTCTGTTTCGTTTCCACCTCGGCGTGCAGGGGGTTGCATCCGCAACAGTGATCTCCAAAGTAGTGAATCTGATATTGATAGTGATCTTTGTAGGGCGGCTGATCCCTGCAAAAAAATATTCGGAGAGGGTAAATTCCGGAGAGATTTTGCGGAAGATCATCCGGATCGGATTGCCGTCTGCTTTGGAAAATATTATTTATAATGTAGCGATGACACTGGTGATCCGTTTTCTGAACCAGATGGATACGGAGGGAATCAATGTGGCTGCCCGCTCCTATACGGCACAGATCACAAATTTATCCTTTTGTGTGGGAAGTGCGCTTGCCCAGGCGAATGCCATTATGACCGGATGGTACATGGGTGCGGGAAAATATGAAATATGTGATAAGCAGACTAAAAAATCTGCGGCGATCGGAGCGGTACTGGCGATGGGAACAGAATTTCTGTTTGCAGTCAGTGCCCCGGTCCTGATCTCTTTTTTCACGCAGGATAAGAGTATGGTAGAACTAGTGCAGAAGCTGATGTTTATTGATATTGCCCTGGAAGCCGGACGAGTAACAAATCTGGTATACGGAAATGCACTGAAAACCAGTGGAGATGCTGTATTTCCGGTGATCCTCGGAGCTGTTTTCATGTTTTTGTGTGCAGCGGGAGGAACGTATCTGTTGGGGATACAGCTGCATCTGGCAGTAGTGGGTGCTTATATCGGTCTGACAGCAGATGAATGCTGCCGTGCGGTCGGCATGATGATGCGCTGGCGGAGCGGAGCATGGAAGAAAAAAGGATTGATCGAAGATTGATCGAAGTGCAATAATAAGACGGTATACCGGCTGGCTTTTGCCCGGGTGGGCATTCTCTTGCTTTTCGTAGCTTATCATAGCATAGCGCATTTTTTATAATTAAAATATTGACAATGTGAAAAAATGTGTTATAGTTCTAAATGCAAATGCAACTCATTTGCATTTAGAACAAATATATGATTAAGTATTCATTTGACAAAGAAAGTATGGAAAGGTAAGAGTTATGTCGGAAGTTATTTTAGATACTTTAATAGATAGTATAAAGCTGGTGCCGTTTTTGTTCCTGACCTATCTGGCTATGGAATATCTGGAGCATAAGGCCGGCGAGAAGACCACACATATGGTGCGTAAAGCAGGTAAAATGGGACCGTTGATCGGTGGCGTGGCAGGTGTGCTGCCGCAGTGTGGATTCTCGGCAGCAGCATCCAACTTATATGCAGGCAGGGTGATTACTCTGGGAACACTGATAGCCATTTATCTGTCCACCTCTGATGAGATGCTGCCGATCCTGATTTCGGAGAAAATGGATATCCGCTTTGTACTGGGCGTGCTGGGAGCGAAAGCAGCCATTGGTGCCATAGCCGGGTTTGTGATCGATCTGTTGGTCCGTGAGAGGAAGATACATCCTCATGATCATGTTCACGGACATGGGGAAAATGACCATGAAGAGGAAGAACACATTCATGAAATCTGTGAGCATGAGAACTGCCATTGTGAAAAGGATGGCATTTTTCTATCTGCGGTAAAGCATACGCTTCACATTACCTTTTTCATTATAGTCATTGGATTTGTTCTGAACACAGCACTGGATTTTGTGGGAGAAGATGTTCTGGCCGGTCTGATCCTGAATCGTCCCGTACTGGGACCTGTGCTGGCAGGATTGGTGGGACTGATCCCCAACTGTGCAGCATCTGTGACCATAACGCAATTGTATATCAGTGGTGTGATCAGCCTTGGAGCCATGATGTCCGGATTGCTGGTAGGCGCGGGAGTAGGACTGCTGGTGTTGTTCCGTGTGAATCCGGATAAAAAGGAAAATCTGAAAATCGTGGGAATTTTATATGTGATTGGTGTTTTGACAGGAATTGTGATAAACTGGTTGTAGGCACGAGCAGTGCCAAAATTGAGAGCTGACTCTTTGACTGCTTGCAGGCATAAGAGGCAGATCCAATTTTGATAGGGCGACGCCCGTCCAGCGAGGAACACGAAGTGTTTCGAGGTGGAAAGCACTGCGTCCTCGAGATCGCGATATAAAAGGACAGATATCTATGGAAGAACATAAATGTGAACACAATGATATTTCCTACCCTAAGGGATTGAAATGGACCAAACAGAGAAAATGCGTGTATCAGGTGCTGGAGGAAGCGACCGAGCCCCTCAGCGCCGTACAGATTTACAATCGTATTGAGAAAGAACACGAAGGCAGCGATTATGCTGTATCCACGATCTACCGGATCCTGGCAACATTTGAAGAACACGGAATGGTAGAGAAGACTACGTTCATGGGAGACGGTACCGTAGTATACGAATTGAATCGCGGGGAACATACCCATTATGCGGTCTGCCTGGAATGTCATAAGCGGATTCCGCTGCCCAGCTGTCCCTTTGCACATGTGCATTTAGAGCAGGATACCGGAGATTTCACTGTCACCGGACACAAATTAGAGCTGTACGGCTACTGCAAAAAGTGCCAGGAAGCCCGTAAAAAACAGTAATTTCACCTATTGTACAAATAAATCGAAAAAAATATTTAAATTTTTTTCAAAAAGTACTTGCATTCTTGAAAACCATGTGATAATATATGTCTTGTCGTTGCGGGAGACACAACAACGACACAGAAAATGCACCGCTAGCTCAGTTGGTAGAGCACCTGACTCTTAATCAGGGTGTCCAGGGTTCGAACCCCTGGCGGTCCACTGCAAGTACCATTTTTGAGGACACAGGAGCCTGGGGGATGGTGCTTTTTTTGTGAGCAATGAGCCATGCTATAAATGGAAAAGGAACATTCTGGGGAGCTTGCTCACCTTAGAATGTTCCTTTTTTATTTATAATACGGCGAATGCCGCAGAAGCGAAGCAGCTTGCCTGCGAGCTTCCGGCATGGCTCATTGCTCACAGCCAAGCACCACCTTGCCTCCGAGCTTCCGGCATGGCTCATTGCTTACAACCAAGCACCACCTTTCCTCCGGGCTTCCGGCATGGCTCATTGCTCACAACCAAGCACCACCTTGCCTCCAGGCTTCCGGCATGGCTCATTGCTCACAAGCATGCACCACCTTTCCTCTTCTCCTCCAGCAGTCCCTCAAACTCTTCCGGCGGCAACGGCTTATAGAAATAATATCCCTGCACATACTTTCCGCCCTGTTCTTTAATAAATTCCACCTGCTCGTCCGTCTCCACGCCTTCAGAAACCGTCTTAAAGTGCAGATTATTGGAAAGCTGCATAATTGCAGAGATAACTGCCTTGTTCTTATCATCCATCTTATTTTTCATAAAAAATCCGCCATCAATCTTAATAATATCAACCGGCAGGGATTTCATAAAGTTAAGTGTCGAGTATCCAGCACCAAAATCATCCATGGAAATCACAAATCCCACGGCCTTTAACCGCTTAATCATATCAATCAGACGATCCGCATCCTGGAAGAAAACACTCTCGGTAATCTCCAGCTCAATCTGCTCCGGACGTAAATCGTACACATCACACAGAGCCTCCATATGTTCCGGAAGCTGATCGTCCATCAGATGCAGACGGGACAGATTCACTGAAATCACCGGAACCTTCTTTCCTTCCTGCAGCCATTTGTGAATCAGCCGGAAGGTCTCTTCATATACAAACTGGTCAATCTCCACAATCATACCGGTCTCTTCGGCAAGTGGAACAAACTTTCCCGGCGGAACCAGCTTACCATCCTTATCCTTCAGACGGACCAACGCTTCCGCACCACTGATCTTTCCGGTAGTAATATCCACCTTTGACTGAAAATAGACACAAAAGCCCCCATTCTCCAATGCATCCTTCATAATCCGGTTCATGGCTTCCTTTTCATTTTCACGAGTCTCAAATTCTCTGGTATACACGTAAATTCCACTTGTCTCGTAAAAATTCAGTTTTGCCATATTCCGTGCCTTCATTGCTTTATCAATCGAGCGGTTGATATCCGTTTCTTCCGGAGAGATCGCATAAATACCACCAAAACAATTGATGGTTATCCCTGCATAGCTGCGTCTGAAATGCATAGTAAGTTCACCTGTATAATAATGA
>OLWL01001796.1_pt1 | contig 11158 bp, 9 predicted proteins | sample 1674151 | NCBI WGS metagenome assembly OLWL01 (sample SAMEA103958148, study PRJEB25191) | human gut metagenome
TGTCCGGGGCGCTCATGCCTGCGCTCCGTCCCGAGACGCTTCCTCGTCCGCGGAAGCCCGCCCGGGCCAGAAGGACAGGATGCTCCACAGGAGGAAGGCCCCGATCTGGACCTCCAAAATGTTATAAAACAGGCCGAACCAGCCGATGATGCAGCACACCAGCACCTGGAGCAGGCTCTTGCGGTAATGCCACAGCGTCCCGAACAGGAACAGGAGGAAGAGAACCATCCCCACCGCCCCGGTCTCCGCCAGGACGCAGGCATATTGGTTGTCGGCGTAAAAGCTCTCCCGGAGCTCGTATTGCTCCAGGGTGGGGGGCGTCCAGGTCAGGCTGGCCGCCGAGCCAAAGGTCCCGATCCCCGCCCCGGTGAGGGGATGGTCGGCGACGATCTCCGCCGCCTTTTTCACGGTCATCGCGTGGACGGGGATGGCCGCGTTATCGTGCAGGTTGAGGGCGCTCGCCTCGCTGAGCGCGACCTTGTCGACGCCGAGCGACTTGAAGAGGTCGAGCCACTCGTCCTCTGACTGCGAGGATTGGCGCGCCATCGAGCGCATGCTGTTGTAGTCGAGGACGATGTCGTAATACTTGTTGCTCTCCTCCGCCTGCACACGCGAAATAAGCGGCACGAGCGAAGCGAGCAGGCCGATCAGTGCAATGACGGCCAGAACGCGGTTTCTTTTCAGTATGCTTTTCATTTGTGTTCTCCTTGTGCATTCTCCGCACTGTTTTTCTCGTTAAAGAGAGGCAAGCTCCACCGGCGTGCCGAGAACCTTGGAAAAGGTGTAGACCTTGGCGACATCTTCGATGTATTCCGCGCGCAGATATGCCTGCGCAAGGTCCTTCCCCACGGCGAGCACGCCATGATTGGCAAGCGTGCAGCCGCCGCGGTCCCTGAGCGCGGGGATGGCGTTCGTGCCGACGGCCTCCGTCCCCGGCGCGGCGTAGTCCGCGCAGCGGATGTCGCCGCCCAAAAAGATGCACGATTCGATCAACACCGCGGGGATGCTCTTCCGCACGACGGCGAACGCCGTTGCATAGGGCGAATGCGTGTGGAAGACGGCGTTCGTCTCGCCATACGCCTTGTAGACCGCCGCGTGCATGCGCCACTCGCTCGAGGGCTGCAATCCCCCCTCGAGCACCGTGCCGTCGAGCTTCATGCGCACGGTGTCCTGCGCGCGCAGCATGTCATAGCGCACGGACGTCGGCGTGATGAGCATTTCGTCGGGCGCGACGCGGCAGCTCATGTTGCCGCTCGTGCCGGAAAACAGGCCCTCACGGAACGCTTCAAGCGATTTGTCCACGATCTCCTGACGAAGAATGTCCAGATTTTGTTCCATTCAGATCACCAGATTGTCCTTGCCGATGCTGCCGTCCGTAAAATAGCGGTGCAGATCGTAGGGAGAATAAATACCAAGGTCGGTCACGACGCCCGAGACGAGATGCGGCGGCGTGATATCGAAGGCGGGATAGTAGCCCTTCACACCCTCCATCGCCGTGCGCACGCCCATGGCTTGGAGCGTGAAGTTCGGGTCGCGCATTTCGATGTGAATGCTGTCCACCGTCTCGTGTCCCTGATCGGGCGCGCCGGTGACAAAGTACGGGATGCCCATGTACTTGGCGACGATGGCGTTCTGGAACGTGCCCACTTTATTGACGACATGGCCGTCACAGCAGATGGCGTCCGCCGCGGTGGTGAAAACGTCGACCTTTTCGTTCTGCATGACGAACGCCGGCATATTGTCGGAGATGACCGTCACGTCAAAGCCCATGTCGTGGCAGACGGACGCCGTCAGGCGCGCGCCCTGAAAATACGGGCGCGTTTCGGGGCAGAACAGCCGGATGTTTTTGCCGCGGCTGCGGCACTCACGAAGCATCGTGCCGACGATGGTCTCGGCGAAGCAGTGCGTCATCACCGTTCCGTTGTCGGGGAACATATCGACTAAGTACGAGCCGATCTTCGCCATTCTGTTATAGCGCACGTTGTTGAGCTCGATGGTCTTATTCTTGATGGCCTCGGCCACATTCTCCCCCGCTGAAAGCGCGCGCTCGGCCTCTTTCAGGCAGATGTCGCACAGAAGCGTCATGCGCTTTTGCGTCGTGGGGCGCGCGTGGGAAATGGTGTAAGCCGCTTTCTTGAGGTATTCCATCTGCTCGTTCGCCGATTTGCCGCGGCATTCCCACGCCGCGAGCGCCATGCCCATCGGCGCCGCCGTGTAGGGGCCTGCGCTCTGCGTCACCATGTCGGTGATGGCCCGCGCGACTTCCTGATGTGTGCGGCAGGTGACAAATTCGACCTTTGCGGGGTAAGTGCGCCGGTCTAAGATGCGCACCTCGCCGTCTTCAAACCACGCGACATTCTCGTAGCGCAGCAAAAAGGCGAGGTCTTTGTCCGCTCTCTCCATGTTTCTTCTCTCTCACTTTCTATAAAGGCGCTCAACGGCACGCTCCATGTCGGCGCGCACCTTGTTCTCGTCCAGCGTCTTGAATTCACCGTTTTCATATAAAATATTGCCGTCCACCATCGTCATGCACACGTCGCCCGCCTGCGCCGAGCAGGTCAGGAGCGCAGGCGTGTCGAAATTGGGATAGAGGTGGGGCTTGCTCAGATCAATGGCAATGATGTCAGCCTTTTTGCCGACAGCCAGCACGCCGGTGTCATCGCGGCCCTGCAATTTTGCGCCGTTGACCGTCGCCATATCGAGCACCTCCTGCGTGGAGATCAGCGTCGGGTCGTTGTGATAGCCGTCGTGCATGATCTCAGCGAGGTGCATCTCCTCGAACATATTTAAATTGTTGTTGCTGGCCGTGCCGTCGGTGCCGAGCGTCACGTTGATGCCCTTGTCCATCATCTGGCGGATGGGGGCAAAGCCGCTGCCGAGCTTTAAGTTCGACGTCGGGTTGTGGATGACGCTGACGCCGTGGGCCTTCAGAATGTCCATGTCGCGCTCCGTCACCGCGACGCAGTGCGCCGCCGCCGTGGGCGAATCGAACGTGCCGAGCGATTCGAACCACTCCGTCGGCGTTTTGCCGTAGCGCTCGATGCACTCGCGCTGCTCGCGCGCGGTCTCGGCGAGGTGGATGTGCATGCGCCCGCCCTTTTCGCGGCAGAGGTCGCTGTACGCCTTGACGATATGGCTCTTGCAGGTATACTCCGCGTGGATGGAAAAGTCAATGTGAATGCGCCCGTCCGCCGCGCCGTGGTACTTTTCAAAAAGCGCGAGCGATTCGGGGATCTGCGTGTTCTGCTCCACGGTCTGGTTTTCGTCAAAGCACTGCACACAGCGGTTCAGGTTCGCCTTGATCCCCGCCTCTTCGACCGCCCAGACGGTCTCCTCGGGGAAAAAGTACATATCGGAAAAGCTCGTCGTGCCGCCCGCGATCATCTCGATCAGGGCAAAGCGGCTCGCTGCGGCGATATCCTCGCGCACGAGCTTGTCCTCGATCGGGAAAATGGCCTTGAAGAGCCAGTCCTGCAAAGGCAGTCCGCTGCCGATGCCGCGCATCAGCGTCATGGCGATATGGCTGTGGCAGTTGATGAGTCCCGGGGCAAGGAGCCTGCCGCTCATGTCCTTTTCCAGGTCATAGGCCTTTTCGGGTTTTTCCTCACCGATATAGTCGATCTTCGCCTCATCGACGCCGAGATAGGCGCCGTGCAGCGTTTCATATCCGTTTTCCTTGCGCAGCAGAATGTCCGCGCCTTTCAAGAGTGTTCTCACAAAAGAGCCTCCTATCTGCATTTTATCTCATTATGCAGTCTATCACGCGTGCTTTCAGATTGCAACGGGCAAAAGGATTAAGTTTTTCCATATTGCTGACCATGTCGACAAAAATTTCTCATTTTGCAAGCTCAACTACTTAAAATTTCACTATTGAATTTCCTAATATGCCTGATTATAATTAGCGCATACTTTTTCTTAAGGAGTGAAACCGGTATGAGCAAAGTCTATATCCCGCAGGACTACCACACCCCGCTGTCTGTCTATGAAATGCAGCGCGCCATCGAATTCATCAAGAGCAATTTTCAGGTCAATCTGAGCAATGCCCTCAATCTCCGCCGGGTTTCTGCTCCGCTGTTCGTGGATGAAAATTCTGGTCTGAACGACAACCTCAACGGCGTCGAGCGTCCCGTCTCCTTTGACATTCCCGACGTCGGCACCAATGCCCAGGTCGTTCATTCGCTGGCCAAGTGGAAGCGTCTGGCGCTCAAGCGCTACGACTTCAAGGTCGGCAAGGGCCTGTTCACCGACATGAACGCCATCCGCCGCGACGAAGAGGTCGACAACCTCCACTCCGTCTATGTGGACCAGTGGGACTGGGAAAAGGTCATCTCCGCCGAGGATCGCAACGTCGCTTATCTCAAGCGCACCGTGCGCGATATCGTCTCCGCCGTCAGCGAGACGAGCAGCGCGCTGAATGTCGCTTTCCCCTCCCTGCACACCAAGCTCCCCAGTGAGGTCTTCTTCATCACCACGCAGGAGCTCGAAGACCTCTATCCCGACCTGACACCCAAGCAGCGCGAGGATGAAATCTGCAAGAAGAAGGGCGTCGTCTTCCTGATGCAGATCGGCAAGATCTTAAAGTCCGGCATCAAGCACGACGGCCGTGCCCCCGACTATGACGATTGGGAGCTCAACGGCGATATCCTCTACTGGAACGAAGTGCTCGGCCATGCGTTCGAGATCTCTTCCATGGGTATCCGCGTCGACCCCAAGTCCCTCGACTCCCAGCTGACGATCGCCGGCTGCGACGACCGCCGCGCGCTCCCCTTCCACAAGATGCTGCTGAATGGCGAGTTGCCCCTGACCATGGGCGGCGGCATCGGCCAGAGCCGCCTGTGCATGCTGCTCATCGGCACCGCGCACATCGGCGAGGTACAGGTCTCCCTGTGGGACGAAGCCACGCGCAAGACCTGCGAGGATGCGGGCGTCATGCTGCTGTAAAGCATATTTTAATTTGTCACCATTCTTTTTTCTCTTTTTCTCAATGTAGCACAAAAGCCGGCAGGTCCTTCTCCCCGTCGGCTTTTGTGCGCTCTTCTGCCGCTTTCCATCCACTATCCATCGGCGCAAAGCAAAACAGCAGCACAAAGAGGGCGCTTCCCAGCTTGGGAAGCGCCCTCTTTCTTATTTTTCACAGCGCAGGCGGTAAACGTCACAACTGTCCGCGCGGCCCTCATACGAAAAGCCGTGCCTGCGCGCGATGTGCGCGCTCGCCGTCTGTTCGGGGACGCAGTCGATCACGGCGTCCTTCCCCTCCCGCCGCGCAAGCGCGGTCAGAAGGTCTGTCATTTCGTCCGCATAGCCCTTGTGCCAAAAGGCAGGCTTGAGCACCCAGCCGAGCTCCCGGCTGTACTCGTCATAGTCGTGGTAGATGGCGTAGCCGAGAAATTCCCCCTCCGTATTTTCCGCAGCATAGATGAGCGGCGGATCGGAAAGTCCCGCTTGCTGCAAAAAACGCTCGGCCTGCGCGCGGTTAAACGGCGGCTCCAGCCAGCGCATCACCGCTTCATCCGAGAGCAGGGCGTATAATTCGTCCACGTCCTCCCGCCGCATCATCCGCAGGCGGACGCGCGCCCCCTCCGTCAGGATCATCCCTTGTGCCGCTTGCCGCGGAAGGTCAGCTCCGGGGTCTTAACGCTCACGATCGTGTCCGGCTCGACCGAGGAGGTCAGAAACGCGTTACCGCCGACGATGACATTGTCACCGATCTCCGTCGCGCCGCCGAGCAGCGTGGAGTTTGCGTAGATGACGACGTTGTTGCCGACCTTCGGGTGGCGGCGCACATTCGGGTTCGTCGCCATACCCGCGGGCGAGAGCGCGCCGAGCGTCGCGCCCTGATAGAGCTTGACGTTGTCGCCGATGATCGTCGTCTCGCCGACGACGACGCCCGTACCGTGGTCGATGAAGAAGTATTCGCCGATCTTCGCGCCGGGGTTGATGTCGATACCGGTCTGCGAGTGCGCGTATTCCGACATCATGCGCGGGATCATCGCGACCTTGTTCTCATACAGCTCGTGTGCGATGCGGTAGATGAAGATGGCGAACATGCCGGGGTACGAGAGCAGGACCTCCTCCTTGCTGTAAGCCGCAGGATCGCCCTCAAAGTTCGCCGACAGGTCCTTGAGCAGCAACTCCTGAATGGCAGGGATGCGCTCGATGAATGCCGTGCTGATCGCATAGGCCACTTCGCAGTTCTCGTCGCACTCCGGCATCGTCAGCGTGATCTGGCGCGTCAGTTTTTCGTGGATGTGCTCCATTAAAAGCGCGCTGTATTGCTCCGGCGGCAGCTTCAAGAGGTCGCGGTCGCCGTAGTAAACAGGGAAAATGAGCTTCTGACAGTCGCGGATGATCTCGATGACCGCATTACGGTTGGGCATGCGCAGCGCATCGCCGTACATGGGGATCTGAGAGCTCTTGTAGTTCGCCGCCATGCGGTCAGCCGCCGCATGGATGACGGTGTTCTTTTTTGCTTTGTCCATAGCTAATCCTCGCAATCTATCAGAAACAGTCATATTACAATTAGAAAATGATTATAGTATCTCCCCGCGTCAAAATCAAGTATTTCCTCTGCAAACGCCTTAGAAATATACACCTCCGCGCGGGAATTCAGCCAAAAAACGTGTCCATTCATTTTTTCATTTGCATCCTGCGTGCTTTTGCTTTATGCTGTTTTTATAGGGACGCTTCGCATTAGATGTGCCCCAAGCAGTAAACTATCCACCGCAGGAGGATCAAAATATGAAAGCAAAGGTTTATTTTTCCAAGCAGATCACGCCGGAAAAGGTCGTGGAGCTCTACAAGGCCGTGGGTCTTGAGCTGCCCGGCAAGGTCGCCGTCAAGGTGCACTCCGGCGAACCGGGCAACCAGAACTTTCTGACGCCCGAGTTCTGGCAGCCGATGGTCGAGACCGTACACGGCACCATCGTTGAGTGCAACACCGCCTATCCCGGCGAGCGCAACACGACCGACGCCCACCGCCGCACGATGATCAAACACGGCTGGAGCAAGCTCTTCGATGTCGACATTCTCGATGCCGAGGGTCCCGATCTTGAGCTCCCCATCCCGAACGGCAAGCGCATCCAGAAGAATCTGGTCGGCAAGGATATCAAAAATTATGATTCCATGCTTGTTCTTTCCCACTTCAAGGGCCACCCGATGGGCGGCTTCGGCGGTGCGCTCAAACAGCTCTCCATCGGATGCGCGTCCAGCGCAGGCAAGGCGAACATTCACGGCGCGGGCAAGCCCGAAGAGATGTGGACGACCGAGCAGAATGCCTTCCTTGAGTCCATGGCCGACGCGGCGGAGTCCGTCGTCAAGCTTTTCGACGGCAAGATCGTCTACATCAACGTGATGAAGAACATGTCCGTCGACTGCGACTGCTGCGCCGTGGCGGAGGATCCGTGTATGAAAGATATCGGCATTCTCGCCTCCCTTGACCCCATCGCCATCGACCAGGCGTGCCTCGACCTCGTCTACGCGTCCGACGATCCGGGCCGCGACCACCTCGTTGAGCGCATCGAGAGCCTCAACGGCGTCCACACCGTGGAGGCCGCCGCCGAACTCGGCTTCGGTTCGAGAGAGTATGAGCTGATCGAGCTCTAAGAAAAATCGCAATGAAAAAGGCGATGGCCTTGCGGCCATCGCCTTTTCTTTTGCTCCTTTACTTGATGAACCAGATGTCCATATCGACGTTGCCCTTGATGCCGTCCACGCTGCCCTTGGATGAATACTGCCACATGGCAAAATCGTAGTAGAACGAGGGCGCGTCCACATCGTAGCGCGCGTACCACAGCGGGTAATCCATGACCTCGCTGAGGTCATACTTGACATAACCCGCGTAGTCGGTGATGTAGATCATCGGGTCGTAGCCCGCGTCCTTGATGATCTTGCAGAAGGCGTTTGCCGCGGCGCAGAGCACGCCGGTCTCGATGCCGTAGGTGCGCGCCTCCCTCTTGCCGATGACCTCCCAGTCGAAGACGACGGGACCCGTGATCTCATGGCCGCGCAGCTTGTCGAGCACGTGATAGGCCTCCTCCTGCGCCTCTGCCACGCTCACAGCCTGCGAGAAGAAGTAAGCGCCCACCTGAAGGCCCGCTCTCGCCGCGCCGTCGGCATACTCGTCAAACTTCGTGTCGTCATAGATCGCGCCCACAGTGTAGCCGCGGCCGCCCACGCGCGCGATGACAAAGTCCACATCAGTGCGCGCGACCGCGTTCCAGTCCACATCGCCCTGATACTGCGACACGTCGATACCGACGCGCGTGCGCACGCTGGGATCGTTGTAGGTCATGATGCTGCCGTTCTTGACGAACGCAGACTGATTATAGGTGTTCGTCGGCACACCCTCGAGCACATCGAGCGTGTAGTCCTTGTAGTAGATCTTCTGCTTCTGGTCGAGCGAGCTGAGCTGATAGATGCGGTAAACGATCGTCGCCACCTCCGCGCGCGTGATGCTGCTGTTGGGGTAGAAATACGTCAGGTCGCCGACCTTCGTGCCGATGAACACACCCGCTTCATAGAGCGCCGTCACATAGCCGTCGTTCACGTCGGCAAAGGGAGAGGTCGTGTTGGATGCGCCATAGCCCAGCGCCTTGGCCGCAAAGCGCGCCACATCGAGGCGACTGATGCCGTTGTCAAGCTGATAGTCGCTGTAATTCTGCGCGGCAAAGCCCATGGAATAGGCGTAGGTCGCGTAGCCGCTTGCCCAGTGCGCCGTGCTGGGCTTCTGCTCCTTGTGGCCGGTCGAGAGCAGCACGAGCTTGAGCATTTCGCCCGTGCTCGTGGGACGGTTGGGGGCAAACGTGCCGTCGCCGTTGCCGCCGACGATGCCCTGCTCGCTCAGCTCCATGACATAGTTATAGAACCAGTCGGACTTGTTGACGTCGGTATAGGTCTTGCCGGTGTAGCTCGTCGCCGTCCACTGCGCCGTGACGACCGCGTTGCCGTTCACGATGCTGTTTTCCGTGATGGTCTTGCCGTCGCTCGTCTGGAAGCCGGCAAAGCCGTAGCCGAGCTTTTCCGCTTTGGGGAAGCTACCGTAGGTCTTGCCGATCTCGTAGACGGCAAAGTCCGTCTCGTAGGACGTACCGCTTTCCATATTGATAATGAGATACGCAAACTCGTTCTCCGCCGCGCGGGTGCTGTCATCTAAATAAATGGCAGCCTCCTGCAGGCGGCGGTCGGCAAGGCCCGCCTGGGCCTGTCCGCCGGAATGGCACCATTCGCCGAACGCATGCGCCACTTCAAGGCGCGTCGCGTCCTTTTCGCCGCGGGCGATCTTGACCAAATCGCTCGTGCCGCTCATCCAACCGGTGCCGAAATTGTAGCTGAAGCAGATCAGCGCGTCGAACTGCCCCTGCGTGGGCGTGACGTCGTAGCGGTCAAAAAAGTCGTTGAGCTTGGCCTCATACGCCTCGACCTTGCTCATCAGAAGAAGCTCCGCCTCTTCGCGCGTGATGCCCTCGGGATAATCCTCGGCACCGCACTCCGTGCCGTAGCCGATGTACCACTTGCCGCCGGAGGAATACTTCTCCGCGCGGAAGCCCTCTTCCTCTTCGATCTGCGCAATGGCCGCGTCGCCCGCGCGCATCAGCCGATTGCTCGCCATCGCGGCGGGCACGCAGAGCTGCATGGCAAGGCACAGCGCCAGAAGCACAGCCAGCGGCGATCTCTTTCTCATGTTCTGCTTCATCTCGTTTCTCTCCTTTTGCCGGGATCGGGCGAAAACGCCCACTCTCTATAATGTTTTTTCATGATACCACAGGTTTACATAAGAATCAACCAAAAAGCGCAAAAAATGCCGCCCCGTGTCGAACCGGGCGGCATTTTCGTTATAGCAGCGCGTCGAAGAGCGCGTCCATATTATCGTCGGAATACTCGACTTCCGCGCTGTACAGCCGGCAGAGCTCGATCTGATCCTCCACCGTGAACTCGCCGCGCAGCAAAAGGTGCAGCGCACCAAGCGAGAAAAGCAGCCGGACAGACAGCACGGCGAACGCCGCCTTGCTGCTCACGTCCCCGTCGTCGAGCGCCGTCGGCACGTGACGATAGAGGAAGTAGACGAGCAGCTGCTCATACTCCGTCTCGCGTCCTTTCATGTGCGCGGCAAAATCGTCGAGCGGCAACTCATCTGCGTGCTCGCGCAGCGCTTCCAAAATGCCCGTCCACACCTCGTCCATACGCTCGAGCGAGAGATAAAATTCTGCCCACTGCGCAAGCGGGACGTCCGGCACGTGTGCACCGCAGGCCGACAAAATTTGTTCCATCCGCTGATTGATCGGTTCCTCGCGGTTCTGTGCGATGGCGAAAAGATGGTCGCGCAGCGTGAGCAGCGCCGTTTCCTCTTCGTCGAGCTCGCCTTCGCCCGTCGTGACAAGAATTGTTTTCTCCGGCCTGGTCAGAATGAGGCGCGCGGCCTCCTCGCAGCAGAGGCCAACGCCAATCTCCGTGCGCTCCGAAAAAAAGCTGCGGTAGCGCGGGTGGTCGGTGCAGATCTGGCAGAGCATACCCTCCCCGCCGTATAAAATGAGATCGCAGAGGTTTTTGCCGTTCAAAAACGGGCAGCGCTCCTGCTCGCCGAGGAGAAAGTGCGGCATCTCGCCGCTGCGGTCGATACATTTATGCAGGCGCTCGCCCATCTCGCCGCCGATCTGATCGTAGGCGGCGAGGGAATCCCCGTCCACGTCGATCTCCCAGCCGATGCAGCAGTTGTGTCGGCAGCGGTCGGCGATGCAATGGAAAAGCGGATAATAGTCCGGATAAGCGTTCTGCACGGCGGAGTCCTCCTATAGTCGGTGCTGCGCGGTCATAAATCGCGCGCTGCTTCATTATAAATCGCGCAGGCGCGCATTGCAACGAATTTTCTCCTTGCCGCCGTGAAAGAGATATGATATAGTAAAATATATGCGGGCATGATGAAATTGGCAGACATGCGAGATTTAGGTTCTCGTGCCGCAAGGCGTTGGGGTTCAAGTCCCCATGCCCGCACCATTTTCCAAATTTCAGAGCGCATCGCTCCGCGATGCGCTCGTTTTGGTATTCCGGCACTTTGGTCTAACATTTTTAGTTTTAAATCAGCTCTTCACAAAGGAGGTGCGCCATGCAGAAGGTCACGCTCGGCATTCTCGCCCACGTCGACTCGGGAAAAACGACCCTGTCC
>OLWL01001799.1_pt1 | contig 11145 bp, 5 predicted proteins | sample 1674151 | NCBI WGS metagenome assembly OLWL01 (sample SAMEA103958148, study PRJEB25191) | human gut metagenome
CGTTTGGTAGGGACGAGGTTCAAGCGGTCATAGCCTCCGATGACTGTTTCCTGTGGATAGGGGGCGAATTCTGCCTTCACTCCGTGGGGCATCTGTGGGTTGGCAGTGAGGAACATGCCGGGATAGTTGGACAATCCGGCTTCCATAATGACGGCTTTCTTTCCGTTCTCCAGTTCTACCATCAGCGGAGTAATGGCAAGCGAGTCTTTGTACATGCGAGAGAGGGGGGCCTCATCGTAGTAGGACTCGAAGGAGTAGCAGTAACGCTCGCCGGCGCGATTGTCGTTAATATAGGGCACGAAAGCGTGGTAATCGCGGTCGAAGTTGAACTCGGCAATCTCGTCCTTCACGCAGAAAGGTTTGCGCAGTTCGGAAACAAAACGATAGGCGGCTCCGTCGTCGTAGGCGCGGAACTGTATGCTATAGCCGTTACGGCATTTCAGCGTGAGTTGGTTATAAGTGTCCTTCACATTCGCCTTTTTGTAGAAAGGAGTGGGGAAGGAAGTGTCGACGGAAGTACGGGTAGCTTTGGTCACCTTCACATTTTTGCCGAAGGTGAAAGCAATGGGCTTTCCCTCAGCTTCGGTGCATTGCATGGCAATGTCTGAAGGCAAAAGAACGGTGGTACCGTCGTGGGCAATCGCCCAGTTGAGGGTTTGTCCGGCTTCGATGTTGACAATTAGTTTTCCGTCCGGTGAATTCAGTTGATATTGCTGTGCTTGTGCCGTCAATGCACAAGAAAGCAATAGGCTGGCGAAACAAGTGCTGATTCTGTTCATTTTTATTTGATTATTGATTATGAATATTTGTTTAATTCCGTGGATATTTAACCGGAATAGCCATCATTTCTTCTAAGAAGAGAGGGTCGTCGAACTGGCAAGTCTGTCGGTTGTATTGTCCCCCCGGAGTGTCCCATAGCATTGGGCACATGCCGCGCGAGTAGATGGCTTCGGTTACGGAAACACAGAAGAGTCTTATCACTTCCTTTGTTCTGTTTCTGGAGTCGGCGCAATATTCGCCTATGATGACGGGGATTCCTTTGTCTACGCAATTCTTCTTCAGTAGGTCCATATTGTCGTTCAGTTCCTTGAAGTCAGCTTCCGTTCCCCAGCTTTCCCGGCCTACACCCCAATCGACAACCTCGCCTCCACCCAGTATGGCAAAGTTTGCGGGAGTATAGTAATGCACTGTAAGAGCAAGTCGGTTTGCGGGATCATTCGGCATCTTGAACAAGGGGTCGTAAGCATACTCCAAGTTGGTGTTGTAGATTTCCACCAACAGATGACGTTTGGCGTTGTTGCCGCCACTGTTTCTTACTATGTCGACAAAGAGCTGGTTGAGGTCGTTCACGTATCCCAGTGCCTTTGCCTTGTCGGCTTCACTACCGCCCCACGGAGTCCAAATCTCATCGTATCCGATTTCATTCATTGGCTCGAACAGTAAGTGGTCACCGTACTTTTCGAAGTGTTCACATATCTGTTTCCAGATGGAAGTGAATTTTTCTTTTGCTTTGCTGTCGGTGGGTACTTGTTTAATCCATTCGTTTTCGTGGTGGATATTGATGATAGCCACCATGCCACAGTCGAGGGTCCAGTTTAGGATTTTCTCTACGCGGTCCATCAGGTCAGGATGCACTTTGAAGTCGTCGGACAGCAGATTGCCCCAGCTGACCGGTATGCGCAGAGATGAGTAGCCCGCTTTGGCATATCCTTCAATGATTTCTTGTGTGATAATAGGGCTTCCCCATGCTTGTTCGTAATTGAGAATGTTGCTTGGGTCTATCCAGTCGCCCACGGCATCCAGCGTGTTGCCTAGGTTGATGCCCAGTCCCATTTCGTTAATCAGTTGGTGGGTTGTGAGATTCTCGCGTACAGTGTATTTTTCCGGTTCATCGCTTTGGATATAGGCCGCCTGCTCCACGTTGATTTCTTGTATATGCTCCTTTACGCTGACGGTGATGATGGCGTTGCGCACGTCGGGCGTAGTGTTGGGTTCTACGGTTATGTTATAGATTGCCTGTACGGGAGTGCTGCTTTCCGAGGTTACTTTGCACCATGCTTCCGAACTTTGGAAAGTGGCTGGTTCATTGGGGGTGATACCGAATTTCTTGCTACCACCCGTTTGTTCAAAATGGAAAGAAGTAGGCTCTACGATGATTTTCAGCTCCTTTTTATCGTCAGAGCAAGCTGTCATCAGAAATAGAATCAGGCTGGTTAATAAGGTTTTCTTGAAGATTTGTGTCATGGTATCGGTAAAATTTCGTTTTAATAATTTCGGTGTATTTATTTTTAGACGCTGATTCAATTGAATCAGCGTCTAAGAGTTTAAAAGAAGGTGTCACTTTGTGTAATCCTGTGCCAGAATTTAATTCAAATTATTGTATCTTGACAACTCGGAAATTATCAAAATACATTTCGATGTTGTATGGACCGTTTTCGCTGGGATTTGTCATCTGGAGTGCCAACTCGTCACCGTCACGTTTTTGGAACTCGCCCCAAGTGGTTTCGTCTACCAGTTCGGAGAGCGGAATGCTGCACTGCATCCATTGGCCTACTTCGGTTTTTCCGGTGAAGTCGCTCACCGGACGATAGTTCGTGTAGTTGTGAGCCTCATTCCCTTTGAGGTAGATGCGGAATACAGGACCTTCGCCATATTCCACTGCCACGAAGCATTCGAACTGCAAAGCCAGTTCGGAAGTCGGTGTATCGGTAGGCAGGAAGGCTGTGTCAATGCCCCATACGGCACCGTTCTGCAATTGGCCCCACCAGTAATTCCATGCTGAAAGTTCCCCTGATATGCTGTAGCATTTACCATCCGAGAAGAAAGGAGCTGCTGTACCGTCGGCAGTGACGGGTACAGCTTGCCCGCCCCAGGAGAACCAACCGATGTTGTCATAGTTCAATACTATATTCTCCAAAGGATAGAAGCCCGGAACTTCGGCAGTACCGCCCATTGTGGTAATGGCGAGTGAGCAAGTGCCTTGCGGTGCACGCGGCATGGTAAAGGTAAGCATATCGTTAGCTTCGCTTACGGTAACAGTAGAGAGATCTACCGAGCGATTGCCCATTGTGATGGAGGCGATATCCATAAAATTCTGTCCCAGTACGGTAACTGTGGTACCCGTGATAGGCATCATGGAGCTTACCTTGCTGATACTTGGTGGGAGGGCTGTGCGACGGAAGGGAGTAAATGCGGATGCGGTATAGCACTCCACTACCAGACTGCCTTCATCAATCAGGCCTGCGGGAGCATTGAATGATATTTCGTCAAAGTTCTTGTTTACCGTGTAGTCCGTTACTTCTACCGAAACAGGTGCATTGGTGATGTCGTCCACGGCAGTGGTGAAATAAACGCGCTGAATTTCGTAGAAGTTACCGCCCACGATGCGCAGAGGCGTGCCCGTCTCCACGGGGAAGGTTGTGGCTACACGGGTGATGTAGGGTGCGGGCGAGAGTACATGCATGGAGTACGTGGCAATGCCGTGCGAGGTCTCGATACGCAGTTCGCCTTTCAGTTCGGGGTTGGCACCCGTCAGTTGCAATTCGCCGGGGATAGTGAGGATGAGACTGGTGGAAGTGCCGTAGTTGCTATTGAACGAAACTTCTTGTTCGTTGATGAACACTTTCCGCACATCATTCAGATTTTCGCCGATGACTACAATCATGGTGCCCGGATTTACATCGGTGAACGTACTGTCGGCCTTCTCTGGGTCGACAAGACGGATGTGGTGGATTACGGGAACACCGCCGCCCTCGTCATCGTTGCAGGCGGTGAAAAGGTTGCATGCCAACAGGATGGTGAGCAACACAAAAGGAAAATGTATATATTTCATATTAAAGTCGTTATTTGAGATAATGAATGTATAACTTGGTTTATTCACTGAATTCGTATGCTACCGGTTCTTCGTTCAGTAGCGGATTCTGGATGACATCGCTTTCCGGATAAGGCATCAGGATGTTGCCGTGGTGGATTTCGATGTTCTCGCCCGGTTCCTGCCAATTTTCTATGCCTTCGAGGAAAGTGTCGCCTTCTTTCTTGCCGAAGTGGAGGTAACCGTCTTCGTCTTTCACGATGAGGTCTACTGTGTAGCCGCGGTGTTGGTTCTGGAAGTAATTCAGCATGTAGTCGGGTTTCCAGTGATACCACGATACCATGTCATACCAGTTACAATACTCCATCGAGAACTCTACGCGGCGTTCGCGAATGATGTCTTCGAAGGTTACGCGTTCCTTGCGGGGGATACGTGCACGGTCGCGCACCTGGTTCAATGCTTCCAGGCCGGGACCACCGGCCAGTTCTTCGCTGTTGCCCAGACAAGCTTCGGCATAGGTCAGGTAAACATCGGCAAGGCGTAGGATGTAGGTGTTGAGCGGAGAGTTCATGGACTGGATATAACCGTCGTTGTCGTCGTCCGGACCGCCCGGTACACCTTTTTTAATGCAAGAGGTGGCGCCGTCGTAAGTATAACCACCGTCGGCAATGCAGATGTATGAATAGTATGTACCCGGTGTGCAGAAGGTGGCGTTGCGGCGGATAGTGTCGCCCAACTCATATTGCTGGAGCATATCTATACTTGCCTGATAGCTGCTCCATACGTTTACACCGCCGGTCATCTTGCTGTTGCCGGCGAGGTCGGCAAGCAGAGTGTTGCATACGCCCCAATCACCCAGTGGCACCCACTGCATGGCAATGAGCGATTCGGGATTGTTGTTGTGCTTATACTTGAAGAGGTCTTCATAGTTTTCGTAAAGGCTGATGCCGCTGTTGTTTATCACGTCGGCGGCCAGTTCCTTGGCTTTCTCCAGGTCGGCGTTGTCGCGTGTGCCTCCTTTCCAGCCTGAGCGGGCGAGGTAGACTTTGGCAAGCATGCCTTTTGCACCCCATGCGTTGACACGTCCTTTGGCGGTTGCCACTTCAGGAAGATTCTCGACTGCATAAGTGAGGTCACGAATAACGAGTTCCAGCACATCTTCTTCGCGGTGGAGCGGTTGCATGGGATTGGCAACCACTTTGTCGTTGTCTTCGATGATGATAACCGGTCCCCAGAGGCGAACCATGTAGAAGTAGGCACAAGCACGCATCAGGCGGGCTTCGGCAATGGCTGTGCGCTTGGCACGTTCGCTTACGCTGTTGCTACATTTGGTCTGCACATCACTGATAACTGCATTGGCCATTGTAATGACCGAGTAGAAACCTGTCCATGCATTGGCAAGGTTTTCGCTCAGGGCTGTCACCTTGAAGTTGGTGAACTCGGGAGCTCCCCAGCGACTGAAGTTATCGTTGGCACGGTTACTGCCCAGCGGCACGATGGCGCGGGAGTTGAGGTCGAACCATGCACGGTTGTAAAGCGGTGCAGTGGCTTGTTCGAGTGCATCGTCGGAAGTGTAGTATGTCACATCTACGTAGTTTCCTTCGGGAGCACGTTCCAAAAATGAGTCGCTGCATGCCGTAAGCAGAAGGAGCGATGATATAAGGGTTAGAAATCTGTGTTTCATAACTATATTGAGATTTTAAATGATAAATGATTTGTCTGGCTCATTAGAAATTGAAGTTAAGGCCAAATGTATAGATACGTTGCGAAGGATAGCGCGCATCGTCCACACCACGTAGCAATACATTGTAGTTCAAAGCGCCTATTTCGGGATCGTAGCCTTTGTAGCCTGTGATGGTACAGAGGTTCTGGATGTTGACGTAGAGGCGCAGATGGTCTATCTGCAAACGGCGCAACCATTTCTGTGGGAAGGTGTACCCCAGCGAGATGTTTTTTATGCGGAGGTAGGAAGCGTCTTCAACAAAGCGGTCGGAGATACGGTTGTTGTCGTTGGCGCTACTGGTAGTGATGCGTTGTACTTTGGCTGCATCGGCGTTGGCCACGTAAACATTGGAAAGTACCTCGTCGCCCACTTCGGGGTCGTGCATGGCGATTTGGGCAATGCCGGTAGCTTCTTTCAGCAGGTTGCTGTTACGCATGGGATCGGTGAAGGTGCGGCGAATCAGGTTGATAGCCTTATTGCCCACCGAGCCGTTCAGGAAGATGTTGAGGTCAAATCCTTTATAAGAAAGGTAGTTGTTGAAGCCGAACGTGAATTTGGGTGCCGGATTGCCGAGGAACGTGCGGTCTTTCTCATCAATTACACCGTTGTTGTCGCGGTCTTCATAGATGTAGTCACCTACCCAGATGCCCGATTTGCCGATGGTCTGGTCTTTCGGGATGGCTACTTGGATGCGGTTGCCCGTTTCGTCGAGCAGGAAGTTGCCGTCGGCACCTTTCTTGTAGAAATCTCCTTCTTCCTTGAACATACCGATTACTTTATAGCCGTAGAACTGCCCGACCGGTTCGCCCACCATGGTGTAGGTCAGTGTTTCCGAACCGTTGATTCCCGAAATAGCGGATGATTCGGAGTAGAGCTTCGTCACTTCGTTGTGGTTGATGGAGAAGGTGAGTCCTGAGGTCCAGGTGAAATCACGTGTCTGGATGTTGTGCGTGTTCAGGGTAAATTCTACACCTTTGTTGGTCATGGCACCGGCATTGACCCACGGTGCACGAATCAGACTGCTTACGTAGGTAGGAAGAGAAGCTTGCATCAGCAGATTGTCCGTTTTCTTGTAATAAGCATCGGCGATGAACTCTATGCGGTTGTTGAAGAGGGCGAGGTCGAGTCCTACATTGAAGGAGTTTGTTTCTTCCCACTTCAGTTCACGATTAGGATAGTTGCCTGCATAGAAACCAGTACCCCAGATGGAGGCTGCCGAAGCCATGGTGACGCCGTAGGCATAGGAACCCGCCCATTGGTTACCTACTACACCCCAACCCAGGCGGAGTTTCAGTGAGTTGATGGCTTCCACATCTTTGAGGAAAGCTTCGTTGTTGACTTTCCAAGCCAATGCTACCGAAGGGAACCAACCCCAACGACTTTCTTTGGCAAACGAAGACGAACCGTCGGCACGGAGCGTAGCGGTCAGCAAGTAGCGGTCGTCGTAGTTGTAGTTCAGACGGCCGAAGTATGATTCGATGGCGGATGAACCACGGGAACTGTTGGCTTTTGCTGTTGTGGCATCACCCGCATCCAGTTCGTGTACGGAGTTGAAGAGGAAGTTGGTACGGCTGCCGCTCAGCGACTCGTACTTGTTTTCTTGCGCTTCGTGTCCCAGCATGGCAGAGAGGCCGTGTTTGCCGAAGGTATTATTATAAGTAAAGTAAGTTTTCAATGTCCAGTTGCTTCCGTTGCCGGCTCCACGGCTTGCTGACGACTGCTGCTTGAAGTGCTCGTAGTCGTAGGAGGGGGTAAACTTATAGTCGTTGCTGTAATTGAAGTTGGCGGCATATTCCGTGCGGAATACGAGTCCTTTCCACAGCTTGATGTCGGCAAAGGCGTTGACATAGACTTGTGTGTTGCGACTATAGTTTTCATTTTGGATAAGGTCGGAGAGGGGGTTGGAGAAGTAAGTTCCATACATGTTCTCCGTCTGCATGCCGAAACTGCCGTCCGGGTTGCGGGCAGGCACTTCGGGGAGCTGGTTCAGGGCATTGTAGATGGCACCCGAACCGTCTACGTTGTTGGTCTGCTGTGTACGGGCTACGGAGGCGCGCAAGCCGGTGGTGAGCCACTTGTTGATGTCGTTGTCCATGTTGACGCGGAAAGAGAAACGCTCAAAGTCCGAACCGAATACAATACCGTCTTGCTGCATGTAGCCGCCGGAGAGCGAGTATTTCATGCTCTTCGAACCTCCGGAGATGTTTATCTGATGGTTGTGCATCGGGGCAGTGCGGAAGATTTCATTCTGCCAGTCGGTACCGCGGCTGAGGAGTGAGGGGTCTTTGAACTCTTCGCGTGCACCGAAGCCGATGGTGGCGGCGCGGAGGTTCTGGTAAACTGCATATTCGGGGAGTGTCAGTGTTTCCAGTTTCTTGGGAAGCTGTTGCAAGGCATAGTAACCTTCGTAGGAGACCTTCGTTTTGCCCTCTTCGCCCTGACGGGTGGTGATGAGTACTACACCGTTGGAGGCGCGGCTACCATAGATGGCTGTGGCCGATGCATCTTTCAATACTTCCATGGAAACGATGTCTGCAGGGTTGATGGAACTGAGCACGCTGCTGTTGCTGGTGTTGTTGCCTGAGATGGCTACACCGTCGATAACGTAGAGCGGTTCGTTGCCGTTCAAGGAGTTGATACCACGGATGCTGACCGAGATACCGCCACCCGGAGTTCCGGAATTCTGGGTCACCTGCACACCGGCGGCTTTTCAGTTCGTCACCCGTCACGCTGACTACGGAACCGGTCAGGTCACTGCGTTTCATCGTACCGTATCCCACTACTACTACTTCGTCCAGCATCTCATTGTCTTCTTGCAGCAGTATGTCGATGCGGGTGGTGCGCTCTACTTTCACCTCTTTGGTGCGGTAGCCGATGTAAGAGACTATCAATGTTTGTCCCAGATTTGCCTGGATGGTGTAACGGCCGTCGATGTCGGTAATGCCGCCCGTATTGGTTTCTTTCACTTTGACGGTGGCTCCTACAAGTGGCTCACCGCCCGATTCTGATTTAACGATACCGGATACTGTTTTGGTTTGTCCATACGTGGAAACAATACCCAAACCTAGTAACACGATAACAAGCAATTGTCTCAATTTTGTCCATTCCCATTGAGAGCATACATTTGCGTGTAACTTCATAATACTTTAATTTAAGATTTAAAAATAACTGTTATTAAAAGCTACTGCAAATATGGAAAGTTATCATAATAGCATAGGTCTATCATGTCTCAAATAACATACCTTTATGTTTCAAGTTATCATTTTAGACTGCGGATGTAATCAGATGGTGATATTCCAAATTCATTCTTGAAGTTTACAGTGAACCTTTTTGGAGAACTGAATCCCACCTCATAGGCAATTTCTGCAATTTGTTTCTGGCTTTCCTTTAGAAGTTGCTTACTGCGCTTCAAACGGATAATCCGGATGAATTCTGCCGGACCTTTACCGGTGATACACATCAGCTTTTTGTAGAGATGGCTACGACTCAACCCCAATTCTGCTCCTAACATTTCCACAGAGAAGTCGGAATCACTCATGCGCTCTTCTACTATTTTGATAGCTTTTTCAATAAATTGTTCGTCTAGTGGAGTGATTGTTATTTCATTAGGTGTCACTTCTATTTTCTGACTGAATTTACGATGGCTTTTTTCTGTCCATTCAATAAATTTCCTGATGCGCAGCTTTAGTAATTTGAAGTCAAAAGGCTTTACGATATAGTCATCGGCTCCTTGCTCAAATCCTTCACTTTTGTATTCTTCTGCCATACGGGCTGTAAGCAATATAACGGGAATGTGGGACCATTGCATGTTTGTTTTGATTTGCCGACATAGCTCTGTTCCATTCATCACTGGCATCATGATGTCGCTTATTACAATATTGACACTGTTTTTTTCTAATATCTTCAATGCCTCTGCTCCATTGTAGGCAACCTGTATGGCGTATTCATCGGACAGGTATTCAGACATGAAACTACAGAAATCCTTGTTGTCGTCCACCAACAAGATGGTATACCGCAATTCTTCCGCATTTGGAACGGGAAGTTCATTCGGAGCTTTGTCATTGTTTAGCAGTTCCGGAAGTAATTCCTCCTTTTCACTGGCATATGTGACGATAGGCAATTTAACGGTAAATACGGAACCTTTAGGAAAATTGTCTGTAACGGAGATTGTTCCTTTGTGTAGATGTACATATTCGTTTGCAATATGCAGGCCGATTCCACTGCCGGTTTTTTCCGAAGTTTGTTGCACCTGATAAAAACGTTCGAAGATATGTTTCTTGTCTTTGTCTATGATACCTTGTCCGTTGTCTGCCACACAGATGCATACATTGTCATCTTCGCGATAAAGATGTACATTGATTTCTCCTTTATCAGGAGTGTATTTGAAGGCATTGGACAACAAGTTGTTCATTACTTTTTTTATTTTAACCGGATCGAAGGACATGTTCAGGTTTTCTACTTCGCACATGAAACAGAAGCTGATGGTATGGTCAAGAGCATACTCTTGAAAAGTACTGCAAATCTCGCGGATAAAGTTGACAATATCTCCCGATTTGTAATGAGCTGTCTCGGCTCCTACATCCAGTTTCCGGAAATCAAGCAGAGAGTTTATCGATGTAAGTAATTGTTGTGCATTTTTATTGATTGTATTTAGTTTTTTGCGTATTCCGTCATCCAGGGTTTCTGACAATAACATTTGTAACGGGCTAATGATAAGCGTCAGTGGTGTACGTAAATCATGGCTTATATTTGTAAAGAACTTTAGCTTCATCTCATTCAGGAGCAACTTTTGTTCTTGCTCCAGTTTTGCTCGTTGTTGCTCCAGTCTTATGTTGTGATGCTTTTTGAATCGGTATATTACATAGGATATTATACCAATGGCAAACAATATGTATAAGATGATAGCAACATTACATAAATATATTGGAGATGAAACGGTTATATTCAACTCACTAGCTTCGTCATTCCATATACCGTCACTGTTACAAGCTTTAATCAATAGTTTGTAATTGCCAGGAGGAAGGGTGGTGAAAGCTACTTTGTTCTCGTTTGTATAGTACCATTGGGTATTTAATCCTTCCAGTTTATAGGCATATCTTATTTTATCAGCATTCAGCAAATCGCCTGCGGCAAATTCGATGGAGATTAAATAATCGTCATATCTGACAGACAATGATGGGGTTCTGCCAAGTACAGTTGTTAATAGTTTACGCCCTTCATATATTGAGTCTACTTCTATATGTTGATTGCCAATGGTCAGATTTGTAAAATACACCTTTGCCAGCGGTCGGCTCTTTTCGGTCAGCTTGTTCGGATTTATAGATGTATAGCCACTGGTGCCTCCCAGCAGTAAATCTCCGCTGGACAATTTACAAGCGGAATGGGAGTTGAAATGATTTTCTGGCAATCCGTCTCTGGTAGAAAGATTCTTGAAAGAAAAGTCTACTCCTTCCTGGGTGTCTGGGGTTACTTCCAATATAGACAATCCGTTACTTGTTGCAAGCCACATGTTACCATGATTGTCTTGGGTTATACTGTTAATGAGATTGTCACACAATCCGTTGTTTACGTCGAACCAGTGTAGTGAATCATTTTTTAAGTCCCAGGCAGT
>OLWL01001809.1_pt1 | contig 11091 bp, 11 predicted proteins | sample 1674151 | NCBI WGS metagenome assembly OLWL01 (sample SAMEA103958148, study PRJEB25191) | human gut metagenome
TGAGAGGTGGAGCCCTCTTTAAGGGTAAAGAGGGACGGGGTGATTTTCGAAAAATATCACCTAAATATTTTTTGGAAAAAATCCTTTTAGTTTTCAAAAGGACTTTCAAAGTCCTTTAATACCTGATGTTTCGTATCCTTCTCGGAAAGATTAGCGTGTTCCGTAGGAATACGCTAATCAATCCCGAGTGATTCATCCAGGAAAGAGATTCCACCATCAGCCTCTGGGTAACAGATGGAACCTTATTCCACCGTCACACTCTTCGCCAGATTTCTCGGCATATCCACATCCAGTCCCTTATCCACAGCCACATAGTAAGCAAGCAGCTGCAGCGGAACCACGCTCAGCAGCGGAACCAGTGCATTCAGGGTTCTTGGAACCTCCAATACATTATCCGCTATTTCCTTCACCTGCTGGTCACCCTCAGTCACCACGGCAAGGATGCGGCCATTTCTCGACTTCACCTCCTGCATGTTCGAGATAATCTTTTCATACAACTGATGATGCGTAGCAAGGAAAACGATTGGCATATCCTGATCTACCAGAGCGATAGGACCATGCTTCATCTCGGCAGCAGGATAGCCCTCAGCATGGATATAGCTGATTTCCTTCAGCTTCAAGGCACCCTCCATTGCCACAGGATAGTTTACGCCACGTCCCAAGTACAGGAAGTTATGCGCATAAGTAAACATTCGGGAGATATCCTTGATTATCGGAGCCTGCTCCAATACCTTCTCCATTTTCTGCGGAATCTCAGAAAGTTCCTCTATCATCTGATAGTAGTCAGCATTGTTTAGGGTTCCCAACTCATGCCCCAAAGCCAAAGCAAGAAGCGTAAGAACCGTCACCTGCCCGGTGAAAGCCTTCGTACTTGCCACACCGATCTCCGGACCTACATGGATATAGATACCCGTATCCGTTTCACGGGCGATGGAAGACCCCACGCCGTTCACGATACCGAAAATCAGCGCACCCTTCTCCTTTGCCAGCTTAATCGCAGCCAAGGTATCCGCCGTCTCACCACTCTGACTGATTGCAATCACCACATCCTCAGGCTCAATCACAGGGTCGCCATATCTGAACTCACTGGCATACGCCACCTCCACTCTCTTGCGGCACATCTTCTCTATCAGCTGCTTACCGATCAGTCCGGCATGCCAACTGGTACCACACGCCACGATGATGATATGCTTCGCCTGAACCAGTCGGTCACGATAATCACGAAGCGCAGAAAGAACGATGCGGTTGTTCTCAGGATGTTCCTTGTCAGCAAAGAGGCGACCACTCATACAATCCTTCAGACAGTTAGGCTGGTCATAAATCTCCTTCAGCATAAAGTGATCAAAACCACCCTTGCTCAACTTGCTGATGTCCAGATCCACTGTCTTGATATCGTAATGACAGGCAGAATGCTCCAGGTTGATGATGTTCAGTTCTTCGCCCACTCTGATGTCAGCAATCTGACCATCTTCCAGATACACCACCTTATCCGTATGCTCCACGATAGGCGTAGCATCACTGGCGATATAGAAGTTCAGATTATCCTTACCCACACCAACTACCAGCGGACTAGACTGGCGAGCAGCCACCAGATGGCTAGGGTTATTCTTCTCGACAACAGCAATGGCATACGCACCGATAGCATCGTTCAAAGCCTGACAAACGGCAGAAACCAAGTCCTTGCCATTCTGCTGGTAGTAGAAATCAATCAACTGCACCAGCACCTCAGTATCAGTAGTACTTTTAAACTCATAGCCCTTCTCGATGAGCTGTTCCTTCAAAACCTGATAGTTCTCGATGATGCCATTATGCACCAGCGCCAAGTCACCACTCATGCTCACATGAGGATGCGCATTGGTAGCAGAAGGCTCACCATGGGTAGCCCAACGGGTATGAGCGATACCTACATGACCACTGCAATCCTTCTCGGCAGCCATCGCCTCCAGGTTAATCACCTTACCCTTTGTCTTGTAAATATTCAGTTGATTCTGACTATTAATCAATGCCACACCAGCGCTGTCATATCCACGATATTCCAGCTTCTTCAAGCCATCGATAAGGACAGGATAAGCATCATTCTGACCAATATATCCAACAATTCCACACATAATTCCGTTACTCTCTTTTAAATTTGTTATTTATTGATTCGTTTTTTCCAATCCAGGAATCTCAGGATGAGCGAGATCTGGTCCTCCCACTTGTCGCTCAATCTCATCGCCTCCTCCTTGTTATAAGCAGGATGACTTTTGGTAAAACCACTGAATATTTCATCGATACAAACACTTCCCTCCGTTTCATAAAGGGTATTGACCAAGTCGAACATCCGCGCCTCATCACTAGGAAGAAACGACTCCGGGTGTTCTGATAGCCAAAGGTTGAATTTACTTTTACTCTCTGAATTCATAAATTAAATATTATAAATGGATGATGGTATCTGCTAATCAGTACCATCATCTGTGTTAATCAGTCCATTACCTTATTTAAAAAGCAAATAAGCCAACAGGATGAGCAGATCTTTTATTCAAAGCCCTGCCCATCTTATCGTATATAATTAAAATCTAAAGTCTTATTCTTTTGTGTTTCTCAGATATTAGGTATTAAAGAGGAAGTTTAATCTTAGCATTTTTTGAGCGTTCCACCATACGACGGATTGCCTCTTGTGCACCTTCAGGGATTACAGTTGTGGGCGTATTTCTACCACACTCTACAATCTCTATAAAGCGCTCAGCAACTTCACCTGTCAATACTGGAATAGTTTTTATAGCTATTGCCATAATCTTATCTCCTATTATTTATCATAAACAGAGAAAATTCCACCATTACATATCAATTATTCCTCTTTTCCACCAATTACATTCTTGATAATTTCATCAGCAACATAATCAAAGTAACGAGCCTTTAAATACGTATTGTTACGTCTCATAACTTCATCAACATTAAACTGATCAATTATATGAGTAACAAAGAATGAGCTTTTACTTAAGGGCTTGTTTAACCAAGAATCCTCAATTGGTATTGTGAATTCAGGATAATGATTTTTTGTAGATATCAACACGGCATAAAACAAGCCATCTTCATAATCCTGCAAATACTCATTTGAAAGAACCAATGCAGGGTGTGGCAAGATGCTTCCATCAGGCAATTCAAATGGAACCTCTACAATTTCTCCTTGATTTACTCTAGTTACAGCCATTTTGATATTGCTTTAATTGTTCTTGGCGACTTCTTATGCTTATATTGTCGATAATCAATATTCGACAAATCAGGATGTTCCATTTCATCCCAAGATGGGAATTGTGACAACTCTGCGGAAAGTTCTGCATCCGTCTTAGTACGATACTTACTACGATATTCTTTTACCGGCTTACCATTAAGAATAACTAAGCAGGTGTATAATTTATCAATATCCTTAGAAGAATATATTGCATCCATAAGACAATGTCTCATTTCCTGAACAGACAAAGGAGGCCTTACGACTGGAGTTGGCTCAGCAACCATACCAGCCGCAGCATTATCTTCTGTTATTTTATATTTATTTCCTTCCATACTTTTGTATTTTATGTTAGATGCCGCCAAAATTACGTTTTTTTCTTGAATCCACCAAGAAAATCACAAGAAATCTGCAAGTTATCAGCCAATTACTACAAAATCAACAGTGAACTATTAACAGTAAACTATTAACTGCTATTCCCCATGCGGTCCCATCCCGCACAATTGGGTGCAGGGCTTTGATGCCTCGCCAACCTTAGAGCGTAGCGGTTCTGAGCACCTGAGGGCGGTTACATCCTTTCTTCTGAGGAGGAAGGCTTAGTTAGAAGTGGAGCTCTCCTTGGGAAGCCACTGAAAATTTTATGAAACAGATATTCCCCTCTGTTCCATGAAGGGAATTCACAAAATCAAACATCCGAGCTTCATCACTAGGAAGAAACGATTCTGGATGTTCAGACGACCAAAGGTTGAACTTACTTTTACTCTCTGAATTCATAAATTTATACTAGATATGATATATTTTTCTTTCATTACACCAATTTCATAAATCCAATATACATTAAGGCATCAGCTACGCTCTGCTGTACAGGATTTTCCTTATCAGAAGCCCATGAATATTTCGCTTGGATTTTGCGTAGCTCCTCACGCTTTTCTATATATTGCTTTTCCAACCGGCTCAGAATCATCTTAGAAGCTTGCGACATTGGCATTTTGCCAGTCTCTCTATCCATCACTTCCTGTAACTTGATATTACATTCCGTCAAACTCTCCAACACTTTTCGGTATTCCATCATACCAGGTATATCACCTATCTGACTTTCCGTAGTATCTCTTAGTATTGTCCTTACGCAATCAGGCATAAATAACTTCCAGGTATTGCCATCCTCGTATGTCACCACCAAATGAACCTTTTGCATCATAAGATGCTTTTCGTTATTTCTTGGCACTTCAATACACTCGTCAAATTTAAGATTGATGAGTTGAGCAATTAATTTCTGCTCATCCATCGGCAATTGGTTGACCGTATAGAAAGGATCATGCTGAAACAATGTAGCAAGTCCTTCAGCCATTTCTCCTTTACGATAGGATGATGGCAAACTCACATTTATCAACTTTGCATGTTCTTGAATCACTTTCTTCGTATCGTACTCAATCATCATCGCCAAGTTGAGTTTATCTCTAAATGGCAAATTTTTCAGTATAACCATAGTATATGTTCTAAATCAAAATAATTAGTTTCTCAGCAATCGCATCAAAGCAGGACGATTGCCATAATTGTATTCTACCTCCTCCACAAAATCCAAGATAAGCTTCTTGGAAACATCACAACAAGTGTACATACCCTTGATGTCATCCACGATATAGCCATAACTTTTCGATTTTGCATAACTCAAGTGCTTACGCAAATCATCAATAACATGCTCGGTATAAGTAGCTTGGTCTTCCTCGCTCATATAATGAGCATACTTTTTGAAGAGTTCTACTCGGCAGAATGACATTCTGTTGTCCATTAGTATCTTCAAGAGACACTGATACTTCTTTTCTTCCACAATCATGTTGCACACTTCGATGCAATCATCATCCGTGATATGTGGAATATCCCCGAAGAGTTTCACAACAAACTCATCCCAATCCTCCTTGGCTACCAACTCTTTCAACTTCTCGAAGTAAGGTCGTTTATCCACCAAGAACTGACGGAACAATCTGCGGTATTCCTCAATAATACCAACTTTGTCATGATGCTTTTCCAATATTTCAATCTTTTGCAGATGCCAAGGTTCAGTGGTATTGTATCCATCATCTCCATACACAGCAATCGATTTGTCTATCTCTTTCAAGGCATCATTCTCCAATCCCTTTTCGAGAAGTTCATTGATTTTGAAGGAACAGACATCCGGCACATACTTATATTTCTCCATGATAGCATCCACTTCTTTCTCTCTACCATGAGTCCGCAAATACTCAATCTTCTTGATGAGCAACTTACCCAACTCCTCAAATCGGAATAGCGAACTCAACTGGTCAAAGTTTTCGTCATTCACCAATCTCTTATATTCGTAGGTATGATGCTTTATCTGCTTGTCAAGGTCTGCAAGGTATGTATCCGCATCCGCCAATCGGAAGTTGATAGCCTCACGGATATGGTTAAAGAAGCACAGGCAATAATCATCGTATGCCTCCATCTTCTCAATCTCAGCCATCTCTTTCTGTGCCAAAGCAACAGATTCAATAGGAGTAGCCTCGTCTCTAAGCACCAGTGCCAGTTCTTTCTCCACTTGATAAGTGAAGAAATCATCTCCATCACATTCTTGGTTGTTATACACTTCCAAGCGGCTGTATTCCTCTGCCACGAAGCGCAGAAAGTCCAAGCCGTTTCGCACTGCTTTCCCATTCTCCTTGGCATCCACCAAGGACTTGAATTGTTTGTATTTTGTGTAGGATTGTATCATTATTGTATATTTTTTATATTCCAATCTGCTTATTTGATGTGGGATAATCCGTTATAAAAACAGGCAACTAAGCCCACCCACGAAAAGTAGCTTTAAAAAATGGGAGAGGAGCCGGTTGTTTGGTTCCATTTTTTAATCTAAAATGTATTTTAACATACTACAAACGCTTATTATTCATGCGAATTCAAAAAACAAATCAATCAACTTCCTTTTTCTTTTCCAACCATTTATCGACCACTTCTTGGTAATCAATCTTATCTTCTACCAACCAATTCTTGATAATTTCAGGGTTATTGCTGTTTGGAAGTGGTTTAGCTGTGTTCATTCTTGCCACAACAGGAGTTCTTACGCAATCGCCCATAATGATTACATGTTGCTGCGGAAGAGTTGGTAACTGACTCAAAATCTCAGAATTTGCTGACGAAACAAGTTTGCGTATATACACTTGGTCATCAGGATTTTGAATTCGATGTACTATAAAACTGTTGCATTGTGACAAAACTGTTTTTGATAGTTCAGAAGGACGCTGACTTGAAATCAGTAACGAAAGTCCGTACTTTCTACCCTCACGAGCTATTCTCTCAAAAACTTTTCTTGATATGGATTCTCTATCCTTTTTATTTATCTCTGGTATATAGTTCTGTGCTTCTTCCAACGCAATAACAACAGGCATACTTCCACGCTTATCCTTGTCAAATCTTGAAAGGAATTCCAAAATGATTCTTCCTATAAGACCCGTAATGGTTTCAAGTACTTGGAACGGAAGAAGCGACATATCTATGATTGTTATTTGGCTATGCATATTATCGCCCTCACTATTACCATAATAATCATCGTATATTGTGTTTTTCCCATCTTCCTTTGTATATACCTCACAGAAATCGCCAAGTATATATGCTAAGAATCTGACCAACACATTCTCTATTTCATTTGGATTATCCAGCAATAGAGGTTGTGCCAATCTAATGTCATCTACAAATGATTGCATTCTCAATTTCAAGGTCGAAACATACTCATTCAATTTGTCTTGTGATGCTGCGGATTCCTTGATTGCCATATCGAAACTGACAGATATCAACTCGTTGAAATCATAAAATAAAGGCGTATCTATGTTCCTGTTTTCACAAGTAACATTCTCTACAACACTTTCTTTATATCCCTCTATTTCGGTATTTATTTTTTCAAGGGCAGAAGCTAAAATATCTGTATCAACATTACCATTTATATAGCCATTTTTGTTCAGTGACAACTTATCTTTCTCTTTGGTTATTTTCTCGAGTTCGTCACAAATAACAGATAAGTCAAATTCCACGATATCCTCATCTTTAAGTTTTTTAAAACTATTAAAGACAGACTCCGATTCTTCAAATATGGCTTTGTTGGTTTTCCAATCTTGTGCCTCTATGCTTATTAAAAATTGAGATAGTTTGTTGATGTATATATTGGGAATGTATCTGCCAGTTTGAGCAGCTACACGACTTTTTGCCAACCCCAATGCCCTTTTCAATACAGGACCTTGTGTGCCAGAAGTAGGTTCAAACAAATAGTCCATATCATCATAGTTCATAAACCAATATGGAACTTTCAATCCTTCGTCGTTTATCCAGAATGGATTAACTTTATATCTACTATCAATATCAAAGGCATCCTTGTATTCACCATTTGTGTCAAATATCACAATGTGGGCATTCTTCAAATGTTGATCATTATACTGAAATTTGAAAAGACTCTGCAATATTGCAGTCAAAGTGCAAGACTTTCCTGAACCTGTATTTCCTAATATGGCGACATGCTTCCCGAACATACGGTCAGGATTTATTTTTACTTGAAAATCAGGAAAAGCTGGCGAACTACCTATAGGCAAATAAAAATCTTCTTTGAAATCTATTTTCTCAGCATTTTCCTTTTGGTCAAAAATGATGTTTAGATCATTACGTGTTACATACCATACAGGATTGTCCAATATCGGATAGTTGTACACACCTTGAATGTAATTGTCTCTATATATCGTTCCAACCATAGTAGCCGACAAATACCGATTTGATTCCGTCAAGAATATAGCACCTGAAGACTTTGTTAAGTCGGTTTCTTCCTTCGTCATTACGCGATTCACCATTGCCACGATACGTTCTGCTCCTACGGGTATGATGATGTAAGAGTTTATGCGTGCTACTGGATAAATCTCTTCATATCCGCTTTTATACAGACTCTTCAAATCATCATCCAAGCGGACATAGACAGACAAGCTATCTACAGTAACAACCCTACCTATGCTTCTTTCATTTGTCATATTAGTTAGTTTTTGATAAGAGAGTATTCAATGTATCTGCCACACTATCGCTTGATGAGGTGTCAAGAAAGTCAGGCATTAATGTATCTGCAAGTGTCAGGAAGTCTCCCAAGAAATCTCCTTCCAGAATAATGATTCTTGGATCGTTCAAATCCTTCAGTCTTTTAATTTCTTTCGATCCTCTCGTTCCATTAAAATCCACTATAATAAGAGTAAACGAAGGATTGGACAGTGCCTGATAAATAATATCATTAAAATGCTCGTCACAGAATGAGTAACCCACAGTGAAGAGAACCGATTGTGGTTGTGATGTGCAATAAGCGAAGTGTCGGAACAGTTCGGAATAAGGCAAGTCTAGTGTATAGCTTTTCTTTACTGCTGTCGGATAAACCATCAGGTTTCCAAAGCTAAAATCACCACCCTCATTTGCTTTACGCTTAATCAAATCTATCGGCATCTCCTCTATTCCATAAATGTTGCTGGAAGAATGATTATTGTCAGCAACCCAACTAATAGAGCCATGAAGCTTAAAGTAGCGAACTACTTTTTCTATCCTTTGCACTTTTCCTGCGGTAGTGCTACCAGGATAGAATATGTCATAATTGAATGTTTCAGGTTTAAAGTAGCGATGATGAAATCCTGAAAATCCATCAATATATTTTATACCAAGATTGTCGAAGGCATACTCAAACGCCAAGTCATAGTTACTTGTAAATATATTGGCTCTTTGAAGGTTTAAAGGGCGTTGCATTAACGACTTCAGGAATTTTTCATGAAAGATATACTTATCTGTTGCAAAAGTCTCCTTGAATCCTTTCTTTTCAATACGCTCCAAATCCCTCTGACTAGTTTCACGTTTATGAACATCACATATATTAAAAAGAGATGCTTTCAGAGAATTTATAAGCTTGTGTACACGTTCATAACCTTCCTTATCATTCTCTGCATTTTTCTGATAAGAAATAGCCGTTAAGTAGTTAAGCAACAGCTCAAACATTACACATATTTCTCCATACTGCTTCTCTGGGGCATCCTTTTCACCATCTTTTGCTTCTACTTTTTTATAGTCACGTATGTAGGTGCCATCATATATTACATCCCATCCTCTTTCATCTTTGAACTTCTCATCTTTCTTTGCGGCGTTTGCATCTTTCAAGGATTTTTGTAATTGCGTTATGTACTTTTTAAAGTCTTCTTGCAATTCTTTATCAACAGAGTTCATAATATCCTCCTCTGCTTGCTTTGGAATGTTCTGAATACTAGCAGCACCAAGATGAATAGAAGAACCTGTTCCAAATAGGAAATTTACACTATCAAGTTGCAGATAGTTCTTTATCAACTCTCTTACCTTTCCAACAACCTTGTGCAGGTTATCATCAGATAACTCTCCGTCATTAACTTCCTCTTCTGTCGATATGCCAGCCCATTGAGGTAGACGGTCAATATTACCGATATATATGTGATTGATTTCAGTGTTCATATCGCTTTTTTTTTTGTACCTTATTATTTTTGTAAGCAATCACTTTAGGTACGTTAAGTCCTAAAATGAATGCTTTTATATTATCTTTTAAGAAAAATCATTTGAATTTATGCTCAAGCAGTAACAGTAGCCAACAGATTATCGCTTATCTACGACAGAATAATTCCACATACGATTACACTTTTTCAGTATCTTTCCAGAATACATGAAGTATGCCTTCTTCTTGTCATCAGAGAGCTTGTCGTATTCATCTTTAGGGATCTCAACTTTTTGATACCTACCATTTATATCCTTTTCATATTCGGCAACATGAATTCTTGGCTTTACACATATCCTTTCAAGAGAACCAGCAGACTTGAATGGTATCCATTTTATAGTAATGCCATCAGATAATGGTATGTTCATAAACATGTCTTCGTAGATATAGGTAGAACGTACTTCGCACTCTTTCTTTTCCTTTGTTACCCATTTACATCCATCATAATCGCATACTTTGTATTTCCTGATCAAAATGGATACCCTATAACGTTTTTCTTCGTTCTCAAACGTAATATCTATGCCAGACACATGACAATTCAACGACCCTAACGGATAATAATCAAGTTGCTTGTTTTCATGATCATTTGTATGATACATCACGGGGTCTTTAAGCCCATCATCACCCTCCTCATGGTAATAGATTTCTATTTCAAGAGGATAAATCCGCCTGATACCATTGATTTCGAAGCATGCGCCAAGTAATATATTCTCTGCCACAATCATGAACTGAACTGCAAGCTTTGTGAGCTTCTCGTTTTCACCTTGCTTTTCTCTCACTCCTTGAAAGTTTTTGAGCACTAAGAATAAATCGTTAGTTATCATTGTCTTTAAATCTGATTGACTGCTTACAGAGAGGGAGCAGTTCTCCGTATATCTATTATTTCTTATTCTTTACCCTCCAGAAGAAGTGCCAAGTTCTGAAGATAGGCTCGCTCAATGCTTCTGCAGGATAATATCTTACGAAATGCATATTTCTCCATATCTTCAGGAAGTATTTTTTTCCCATTCCTTGTTGTGTAAAATGCCCATACTTGGTGAAGTACTGTCCGAAGTTGCCTCCATTCAGAATCTCTGCTAATAACAACTTTCCTCGCTTTTCACCCATCGGAGCTATCATCTTCTCCTCAGGTAATCCCAAAACCTCATGCAGCACATACATCACCGCCCCTGCGAACTTCCACAAGCCAAGATATTTCAGCTCTCGCTGCAAAGTATCCTTAATCGCCAATAGCTCATCATTATTTACTACATAGTAGTAATCAAGGATTTGCCTCATTCCAATCCCTTCATCAAAGAAATGGTGATACAGATGCGTCAGCTGATAAACCACATTGAAAGCCGTC
>OLWL01001815.1_pt1 | contig 11075 bp, 8 predicted proteins | sample 1674151 | NCBI WGS metagenome assembly OLWL01 (sample SAMEA103958148, study PRJEB25191) | human gut metagenome
CGATGAGCTTCGCGGTCTGGACGGCGGGCTCATTGTAGAAGTAGTTGGAGCAGTGGAGGATGGTCTCCGCACGCTCCTGCAGGCACTTGACGATGGCGGGATGGCAGTGGCCGAGACCGTTGACGGCGATGCCGCCGACGAAATCGAGGTACTTGTTGCCGTCCTTGTCGAAGACGTAGACGCCCTCGCCGCGCTCCATGGAGATGGGCATACGGACATGGTTGCCGTAGAGATACTTGTCACCGTTTTCGATGACTTCCGCATTGGTCTTGAACTTTTCGATCATGGTAGAGTCCTCCTGTTAAAATTTTATGTATTTTTTACCACTTGATGCCAACGCTCGGCTGTGCGGTGCCGATCGTGGTGCCGGTGCCTTCGGTGGTGAAGGCCTCGTAGAGTACGGAGTGGGGCTTGCGGCCGTCGATGATGTGGACGCTGGTGACGCCCTCCTCGATGGCCTCGACGCAGCAGTCGACCTTGGGGATCATGCCGCCGGCGATGGTGCCCTTGTCTTTGAGCGCCTTGACGTCCTGAATGTTGAGGTAGCTGATGACATCGCGCACCTTGATGTCGTTGCACAGGCCCTCGATGTCGGTGAGGATGACGAGCTTTTCCGCACCGAGCGCGCTGGCGAGCTTGCCCGCGGCGGTGTCGCCGTTGATGTTGTAGGTGTTGCCCTGCCCGTCGGTGCCGACGGGGGCGATGACGGGGATGAAGCCCGCGTCGAGCATGGCGTTGATGGCGTCGGCGTTGACGTAGTCGATGTCGCCGACGAAGCCGAGCTCCTCACTGCGCTTGTGGCAGTGATAGATGTCGCCGCTCACGCCGGAGAGGCCGACCGCCTTGCCGCCGATCTGGTTGATCCTGCCGACCAGCTCGGTGTTGACCTGACCGACGAGGACCATTTCGACCACGCGCATGATGTCCTCGGACGTGTAGCGCAGGCCGTTGATGAACTGCACGGGAATGTTGAGCTTCTCGAGCATCTTGTTGATGCCGGGGCCGCCGCCGTGGCTGAGCACGGGCTTGAGGCCGAGGAGCTTGAGCATCACGACGTCGTGGAGCACGGCGTCCTTGAGCTCGTCGTTGATCATGGCGTTGCCGCCGTACTTGATGACGATGACCTTGCCCTGATATTTTTCAAGGTAGGGCATGGCCTCCATCAGGGTCTCTACCTTCTTCGCAACGTCGCTCATGGGTGGCCCTCCTTAGGTGCGGTAGTCGCCGTTGATCTTGACGTACTCGTAGGTGAGGTCGCAGCCGTAGGCGACCGCCTTGCCGTCGCCGCTGTGGAAGTCGACGATGACGGTGATGTCATGCTCGGTGAGCACGGCCTTGGCCAGCTCCTCGCTGAAGTCGGTGCCGAAGCCGTCCTTCATGACCTGCACCTCGCCGGCGCTGCTCTTGATGATGCAGTCGGCCTTGGTGGGATCGACGTCCGCGCCGGAGTAGCCGGCGGCGGCCATGATGCGGCCCCAGTTCGCGTCGCGGCCGAACACGGCGGCCTTGAACAGGGTGGAGCCGGCGATGGCCTTGGCGACCAGACGGGCGTCATGCTCGGTGGGCAGGCCGTAGGACTCGACGACGATCAGATGGGTCGCGCCCTCGCCGTCGGAGGCGATGCGGCGGGCCATGTCGATGCAGATGTGCTCGATGAGACCGGCGAGAGCCGCCTTGTCCTCCTCGGTCTTGACCTCGACGCCGGAGGCGCCGTTGGCGAGCAGGATCATGGTGTCGTTGGTGGAGGTGTCGCCGTCGACGGTGCACATATTGAAGCTCTTGTCGATGGCGTTGTGCAGCATCTTCTGCAGGTCGGCAGAGTCGCACTTGGCGTCGGTGGTGACGTAGGCGAGGGTGGTGGCCATGTTGGGGTGGATCATGCCGCTGCCCTTGGCCATCGCGCCGATGCGGATGGTGCCGGAGGAGAGCTCGAGCTCGTAGGCGGATTCCTTGCGGACGGTGTCGGTGGTCATGATGGCATAGGCCGCGTCGGAGCCGTTGGCCTTGTCGAGCTTGGCGGGGATGATCTGGCGGACGCCGTCGAGGACCTTCTCGACGGGCAGCTTCTGGCCGATAACGCCGGTGGAGCAGACGAAGACCTCGTTCTCGCCCACGCCGAGGAGCTTCTCGGCCTCGTGCTCGACGGTCCGGGCGTCCTCGATGCCCTGCGTGCCGGTGGCGGCGTTGGCGTTGCCGGAGTTGATGACGACGGCGCGGGCCTTGCCCTTTTTCAGGATCTCGCGGTCAAGGATGACCGGAGCTGCGCAGAACTTGTTCGTGGTGAAGCAGGCCGCGCAGGAGCAGGGCAGGTCGGAGTAGAGAACAGCGACGTCGGGCTTCTTGTTCTCGCGCTTTTTGATGGCGGTGTAGACCGCGCCGGCGGTGAAGCCCTGCGGCGTGGTAACGCCGCCCTCGATCTTTTTCAGATTGGACATGTGGGGGGATCTCCTCTCTTAACGTTAGTTTAACAGCATTCTTGCCTAAATCGGGTCGAAACTCGTCGAACCGAAAATTACGGATACATCGGGGGCATCATGAGACCGGTGGTCTCGGGCAGGCCCATGATGAGGTTCATGTTCTGGATGGCCTGGCCGGCTGCGCCCTTGCCGATGTTGTCGATCACGGAGGAGACGATCAGACGGTGGGTGCGGGAATCGAAGGTCGGGGTCATCTCGACGAAGTTGGTGCCGTAGGCCCACTTGGTCTGCACGGGGAGATTGGCCGGGAAGACCTTGACGAAGGGTTCGTCCTTGTAGAAGTCCTTATACAGCTCGTAGACCTCCTCGTTGGTGAAGTCCTTATCGCAGGTGGCGTAGATGGTGACCTCGATGCCGCGGACCTGCGGGAGGAGGTGCGGCTGGAAGTTGATGTACTGCCAGGTCTCGGGCTTCATCAGATCCTTGCCGGTGATGTAGGCAATGTTCTGCTCGATCTCGGGCGTGTGGCGGTGGCCACCGCCGAGGGCGTAAGCGCAGAAGTTGTTCTCCGCCTCAGTGAGGAGCTTGTTGAGGGCGGGACGGCGGCCTGCGCCGGTGTAGCCGCTCTTGGCGTCGATGACGATGGTGTTGTCAACGATGTGACCGGCCTTGAGCATGGGCTGGAGGCCGAGGGTGGAGGCGGTGGGATAGCAGCCGGGGTTGGCGATGAGCTTCTTGCCCTTGGCCAGCTCGCGGTTCATCTCGGGCATGCTGTAGACGGCGTCATGGGTCATCTGGGGATTGGTGTGCTTGTCGCCGTACCACTTCTCCCAGACCTTCACGTCGCGGAAGCGGATGTCCGCGCCGATGTCGATGATGCGGGAGCCTTCGGCGAGAACGATCTCCGCCCACTTGGCGACCGCGCCGGAGGGGACCTGGATCATCACGACGTCGCTCTTGCGGGCGGTCTCGCGCACGTTCTCCTCGGTCAGATCCAGGATGGTCTGATCATAGAAGCCGCGCAGGGCGGGATGATGGGTGGAGATGGCGTCGCCCACGCCGTAGGTATCGAGAACGTTGACGAGCTCGCCGTCGGGATGGTTGACCATCATGCGCAGCACTTCGCCGCAGACATAGCCGGTCGCACCAATGCAGGAATAATGGATCATGGTGATAGCCTCCTCAAAAATTTTCTGCGATTTGCAACAACGCCGTCGTGGGCTTGCAAACCGCTTCGCGATAGTGTTTAATTATCTACGCATACAGTATATAGTTTTAATGCGGAATGCACAAGAAAAACCTTGTTCTGCTGAACATTCCAAAATGGAATACTTGACAGATGATTCACATTCGGCTATCATGGCCTTAATGCCGATGCAAGCAAGGAGATGAGCGCATGATCCACAAATATCTGGCCTACCTCAAGACCATCGAGACCGGTAGCATCACACAGGCCGCCGCGGAGCTGGGCTACACGCAGTCTGCCGTGAGCCGCATGATCGCGGACCTGGAGGAGCATTGGGACGTCCCGCTGCTCACGCGCAATCGCTCGGGCATCGAGATCAGCTCGGAGGGGACGCAGTTGCTGCCCATCCTTCAATCCATCGTCAAGGGGCAGGAGGAGCTCAGCTTTGCCGTCGGCGAGCTGCACGGATTGCAAAACGGCCTCATTCGCGTGGGCGCGTTCACCAGCATGGCGACCGGCTGGATGCCGCTGATGATCAAGTCCTTCCACGAAAAATACCCCAATATCCGCTTTCAGATCTTCAACGGCGAGTACAACCAGATCGCGACCTGGCTGCGCCGCGGGCAGATCGACTGCGGCTTTCTCGCCCTCCCCTGCGCCAAGGAGTTCGACACGACCTTCCTGCTGCGCGACTCGCTGACGGTCATCCTGCCGCCGAACCACCCGCTGCGCGACGCGGAATGCTTCCCCGTCAGCCGGCTGTCGGACGAGGATTTCATCAGCCTCATGGAGGAGCAGGACTACGAGATCAATTTGTTCCTCGAGCACCTCAGGCAGTCCCCGCGCATCAAGTTTGAGGTCAGCAGCGACTTCGCCATCCTCGCGATGGTCGAGTGCGGGCTGGGCATCAGCGTGGTGCACGATCTGATCCTGCACCCCAACCGCCACGGCATCATCAAAAAGCCGCTCGACGAGCCGTACTACCGCGACATTGCCATCGCCACGAGCGCGGCGGCGCAGCCGTCCACCATCACGCGGATGTTCTGCGAGCACGCGCTCGAGTGGGCGAGGGATACCAGCTCCGTCATCGCCCCCGCCACGGCGGAGGCCCCGGAGTATGCGGAGCTGGCAAAGTAAAGAGATGGGAAAAAGGGACCGTTCTCTGCGGAGGAGAACGGTCCCTTTTGCTGTAAAGGCGGCGTTATGCAGCTTCTCCGGGCAGTGCCCGCGTTTTTTCGCCTGCCTGCCGCCCGGGCGTAAAATCTCCTGTTGACATCCGTGCCGCGGCGTGTACTATGGAGATAACAGATCAAACGGAAGCGAGGAAACGTATGGAATACAGGATAGAGCGGGACTCGATGGGAGAGGTCCGCGTCCCGGCGGACCGCTACTGGGGCGCGCAGACGCAGCGCTCACATGAGAATTTCCCCATCGGCGTCGGGATCGAAACGATGCCCATGGAGATCATCCGGGCGTTTGCAGTGTTGAAAAAGGCGGCGGCCATCGCCAACCGCGAGCTGCTGCCCGAGCGGATGAGCGCGGAAAAATGCGCCCTGATCGGCCGCGTCTGCGACGAGATCCTCGCCGGTGAGCTGGACGGACATTTCCCGCTCGTTGTGTGGCAGACGGGCTCGGGCACGCAGTCGAACATGAACGTCAACGAGGTCATCGCCAACCGCGGCAACGAGCTGGCGGGGAAAAAGCTCCTGCACCCGAACGACGACGTCAATATGTCGCAGTCCTCGAACGACACCTTTCCCACGGCGATGCATATTGCCGCCTGCCTTGCGGTGGAGGACCGCCTTCTCCCCGCTGTTTCCGCGTTGGAGCAGACCCTCCTGCGTCTGGAGGCGGAGAACGCCGAAGTGCTGAAATCCGGGCGGACGCATTTGCAGGACGCGACGCCCATCACCTTCGCGCAGGAGATCTCCGGCTGGCGGACGAGCCTCGCGCGGGACCGCGAGCTGCTCACCGCCGCGCTGCCTCCCCTGCGGGAGCTGGCGCTCGGCGGCACGGCGGTCGGCACGGGACTCAACGCCCCCGACGGCTTTGACCGGGCGGTCGCCGCAGCCATCGCGGAGCTGAGCGGAAAGCCCTTTGTCACCGCGTCCAACAAGTTCCACGCGCTTACGTCGAGGGACGAGCTGGTGTTCGCGCACGGCGCGGTCAAGGCGCTCGCGTGCGACATGATGAAGATCGCGAACGATGTGCGCTGGCTCGCCTCGGGTCCGCGCACGGGGCTGGGGGAGATCACCATTCCAGCCAACGAGCCCGGCTCATCCATCATGCCCGGCAAGGTCAACCCCACGCAGTGCGAGGCGGTGACGATGGTGGCGGTGCAGGTCATGGGCAACGACGCTGCCGTCGGCATAGCGGCGTCGCAGGGGAACTTTGAGCTGAACGTCTTTATGCCCGTGTGCGCCTATAACTTTCTGCAGTCCGTCCGTCTGCTGAGCGAGGCTATCGCTTCGTTTGACAAAAACTGCGCGTCCGGCATCCGCGCAAATCGGGAGAGGATGGACGAGAACGTGCGCCGCTCGCTGATGCTCGTCACGGCGCTCAACCCGCACATCGGCTATGAAAACGCCGCGAGGATCGCAAAGAAGGCATACGCGGAAAACCTGACGCTGCGCGAGGCTTGCGCCGCGCTGGAGCTTCTGCCGCCGGAGGAATTTGACCGCATCGTCCGCCCCGAGCGGATGGTTTGAAAGCCTGCCAATAAAAAGGAGAACGCTATGGATTACGCAAAAGAATCGCTCCGCCTGCACGGGGAGTGGAAGGGTAAGATCGAAATGGTGACCCGCGTGCCGGTCAAGACGAAGGACGATCTGTCCCTGGCCTACACCCCCGGCGTCGCGCAGCCCTGCCTGGAGATCCAGAAGGACATCAACAAAAGCTATGAGCTTACCCGCCGCTGGAACATGGCGGCGGTCATCACCGACGGCAGCGCCGTTCTGGGCCTCGGCGACATCGGCCCCGAGGCCGGTATGCCCGTCATGGAGGGCAAATGCGTGCTCTTCAAGGCGTTCGGCGACGTGGACGCTTTCCCGCTCTGTGTCAAGACCAAGGACGTGGACGAGTTTGTGGAGACAGTCTACAACATCTCCGGCAGCTTCGGCGGCATCAATCTGGAGGACATCGCCGCCCCCCGCTGCTTTGAGATCGAGCGCAAGCTGAAGGAAAAATGCGACATTCCCATCTTCCACGATGACCAGCACGGCACCGCCGTTATCACGCTCGCGGGCCTGACGAACGCGCTCAAGGTCGTCGGCAAGAAGAAAGAGGACGTGAAGGTCGTCACCTCCGGCGCGGGTGCGGCGGCCATCGCCATCACGAAGCTGCTGCTCTCCGCGGGCTTCCGCGACATCACGATGTGCGACCGCAAGGGTGCGATCTACCAGGGCCGCGAGGGTCTGAACTGGATCAAGGCCGAGATGGCAGAGGTCACAAACCTGAGCCGCAAGGCGGGCTCCCTTGCCGACATGCTCGTGGGCGCAGATGTGTTCATTGGCGTTTCCGCGCCGAATACCGTCACGACCGAGATGGTCAAAACGATGAACAAGGACGCCATCATCTTCGCCTGTGCGAACCCCACGCCGGAGATCTTCCCCGACACAGCGAAGGCGGGCGGCGCGAAGGTCATCTCCACCGGCCGCAGCGACTATCCGAATCAGATCAACAATGTGCTGGCGTTCCCGGGCATTTTCCGCGGCGCGTTCGACGTGCGCGCGAGCGATATCAACGAAGAGATGAAGGTCGCGGCGGCGGAAGCGCTGGCGGGACTTGTGGGCGATGAGCTCTCCGAGGACTATATCATCCCCGCGGCGTTCGACCCGCGCGTCGGTCCCGCGGTGGCGAAGGCCGTGGCCGAGGCCGCGCGCAAGAGCGGCGTGGCGAGAATTTGAACCAAATATAGAATACACCGGTTTCCCTGAAAAATCAAATCAATTCGGGAGGGATTACCATGTCAGAGAAAAAGGAAACCTATAAGCTATTTAATCTTCCGTGGTACTACTTTGCGATTTTTGCCGTCGTTGTGCTGATCGCAACCTATACCGGCAACCTGCCCAAGGGCATGTCCGGCTGCTTCGCGTTCATGATCGTGCTGGGCACGATCCTCTATGAGATCGGCGAGAAAACGCCCATCATCCGCTCTTACCTCGGCGGCGGCGCGATCGTCGTCCTGTTCGGCACGGCGCTTTTGAATTACTTTAATCTGCTGCCCGCGCTGGCGGGTACGCTGGAGGACGGCACGAAGGTCTACAACATGGCCTGCAATTTTGACCTTGTGGGCAACATCACCTCGTTCTTCCAGCCGACCGGTGCGTTCCTTGATTTTTACATCGCCGCACTGATCACCGGCTCGATCCTCGGCATGAACAGCACGCTGTTGAAAAAGGCGGCGGCGCGTTACTTCCCCGCGATCTTCGGCGGCCTGATTCTCTCGTTTGCCCTGTGTATGGGAGCGGCTGCCATTATGGGCTACGGCACCATCAAGGCGCTGCTGCTCATCGCCCTGCCCATCATGGGCGGCGGCATGGGCGCCGGCGCAGTGCCCCTGTCCAAGATATTTGAAAGCTCCAACACCATGACGGCGGCGGAGGCCATCTCTGTGATGACGCCGGCGGTCGCCATTGGCAACGCGATCTCCATTGTTTTTGCCGGTATCATCGTCAAGGTCATCGCCAACAAGACGTGGAACGGTCAGGGCGCGCTGATGCAGGCGGGCAGCGTCGATCCCAAGGAGCTGGAGATCAGCCCCGAGATGCAGGCCAAGCGTGACAAGATCGACGTGAAAAACCTCGGTATTGGTCTGTTCGTTTCCAACTCGTTCTTTGCGTGGGGCTTCATCGTCGCCAAGCTCTGGTCGAAGCTCGTTCCGAGCGTCAGCATCCACGCCTACGCCTGGATGATCATTACCGTGGCCATCTGCAAGATCTTCAACCTCCTGCCGGAGAACATTGAAGTCGCGTGCTACCAGTGGTTCCAGTTTGTGATGAAGAACCTGACGACCACACTGCTCGTCGGTATCGGCCTGTGCTACCTGAGCCTCGACACCGTCATTGAGAGCTTCAGCGTTACCTATCTGATTCTGTGTCTTGTCACCTGCGTCGGCGCGTTCTTCGGCGCGGCGATCGTCGGCAAGTGGGTCGGCTTCTATCCGGTCGAGGCCGGTATCACCGCGGGGCTGTGCATGGCGAATATGGGCGGCACCGGCGACGTAGCGGTTCTTTCCGCGGCGGACCGCATGGAGCTCATGCCCTTTGCGCAGATCTCGTCCCGTCTCGGCGGCGCGATCATCCTGATCCTCGGCAGCCTGCTGCTGTCTACCTTGGGGGCGCTGCTCTGACGGCGGCGTAGCTGCGTGGGAGAAAGCATGGGGGCAAGCGATGCTTTCTCCCACACAGAGAAGGAATGTATGTCGGATTGTATGAAATGCGGAGCTGCGGCGCGGTATCACTTTCGCGCGCTGGAGGTCCATACGCTGCATATCCGGGACCTGAGCGGAGAAAAGCGCGTTCAGGCGCTCGGTGAAGTGGTGCGCTTCAGCGTGTGCGAGAGCTGCGCACGGGAGCAGCTTCAAGAGAACCTGAAAGGTGTGAACGCAAAGGCACTCGCTTCGTTTACCGCCATTCTGATTTTCGGTATTGTGATTTTGGCTTTGTTTTGGAACGGCGAAGGAGCGTTTTGCCTCTGCGGTGCGGCTGGGGCGATCTGCGGAGTCCTCGGCATCGTATATACGGAAAAGGAAAGCAGGCAGCGGCGCATGGCGTATAATAGTCTTTCAGAGGAAAAAGCGTTGGAAAAGTCTGCCTGGGAGGTCGCCGTAGGCTGCGCGGACCACAAGTGCGGCGACCATGACCTGAGCTATATCCCTATCACACCGGAGACCATAGAGCAGAAGAACGGCGACCTGATGATCAACTATGATCTTCTGCCGGATACGGCAGTGCAGGCATGGAATATCCTGCACGACCATTCAGAGAAAGCAGCAGGTCTTGAATAACAGTGGTCTGCGGAGAATCGGCTTCCGACTGATCAAACGATAGAAACCTTTCAAAGATACTCCTCTCATAGTATCAAACCTCTCCCCTTGGCAAGCGGCTGCGCCTTTTTCCGACGCAGCCGCTTGCCGCATCTGGGGTGGAAGTATGTACGTTTTGCCATAGCAAAGTGATATATCCTTCATGTCAACAAAGCATTTTCTTTCTTCGCCGGGCCGCGCTATAATGCGCAGGTCAGAAGAGATCAAAAGCATTATGGAGGAATATCATGTTCGCGCAGATCATTGCAATCCTTATTTTCCTTGGTATGTTCCTGCTGATCATACTCGACAAGTTCGAGCGCCATTATGTGACGCTCGGCAGCGGCGCATTGGTGCTGACGCTGGTGTTCGGCGTTTGTATGCACTCGTTCCGCGCCATCTGGGAGACGCTGAATTTAGGGGCTTTTTTTCAACGCGCCTTCTGGTATGGCTCGGGTGAGGAAAGCGCGGTCGGCATCAACTGGTCCACGATCGTTTTCATCGCCGGTATGATGATCATGGTCGAGGGGCTTGGCAAGGCTGGCTTTTTCCGCTGGCTGTGCCTGTCGCTCGCAAGGCTCGTACATTACCGCATCGTGCCGCTGCTGGTTTGTTTTATGACGCTCTCGGCGCTGCTTTCCATGTTTATCGACAGCATCACCGTCGTGCTCTTCCTCGCCACGGTCACGCTTGAACTGGCGCAGACGATGAAGTTTGATCCTGTGCCGATGATCCTGTCCGAAATTTTCTGCGCCAACCTCGGCGGTTCGGCAACCATGTGCGGCGATCCACCCAACATTATCATCGGCACGTCACTCGGCTACACCTTCTCGGATTTCATTACCAATACCGGTGCAGTCGCGGCCATCTGCTTTGTGCTCATGCTTGCCTATTTTACGCTTTGCTTCCGCAAGGAGCTCAAAAGCGCCGAGCGGGAAAACGGCGGAGCGGCCGCTTGTCCCGCACCGTCCACGGCAGTTACGAACAAGGCGGCATTTTTTGCGAGCGCCGGTGTGTTCCTGCTGGCGGTGGTGCTGCTGATCACGCACGCGCAAACGGAGCTGTCCGTCGCCTGCATCGGCGTGATCGTGGCGGCGCTGACCATGCTTGTTTCCGGCCTGACCAGTGGGAAAGCGACGGTCATGGGCATCATGAAAGGGATAGATCATAAGACGCTGCTGTTCTTCATCGGGCTGTTTGTTTCTGTCGCGGGCTTGGAGGAGACCGGCGTGCTGGACGTCATCGCGCGTTTTATCTCGTCGGTCAGCGGCGGCAGCGCGGCAGTCATCGTAGTCATTATCCTTTGGGTATCGGCGGTCACGAGCGCATTTGTGGACAATATTCCCTTTGCCGCCACGATGATCCCGGTCATCCGTGCGATCGCCGCGGCGGAGGGAATGGACATCGGCGTTCTCGTGTGGGCGCTCTCCCTCGGCACCGATCTCGG
>OLWL01001817.1_pt1 | contig 11070 bp, 10 predicted proteins | sample 1674151 | NCBI WGS metagenome assembly OLWL01 (sample SAMEA103958148, study PRJEB25191) | human gut metagenome
GCTTTTTGATATTTACCGGTCGTTCTGGTCGCCGGACACGGCATCCCTGGCCTTGTTGACCACGTCCTCCACCATGTCGGGCTGGGTGTTGGCAAAGCTGCCGTCCATATACTGAGCCCCGCCAAAGGCCAGGATCAGGTTGAACACGAAGGGCAGCAGCAGCAGACCGATGGCAAAGCCCACGCCCTGGTTGAAGGCCTTGGCCAGGTCCACCATCATCTTGATGGCGAAATAGATGTTGTAGAAGGGGATCAGCAGCAGCAGGAACTTCCAGCCGTTGCCGTACAGCACCTTGCACAGAACATAGGTGCTGTAGATGGGGACGATGCCCTCCCAGCCCTGGCGGCCCATCTTCTTGAAGATCATCCAGGAACCCACCATGGACAAAATCGCTCCGATAATTTCCAAAAGCATAATTTGTTCTCCTTTTTCTCTTATTCTCTCTGTAACAATATACACTCGTTACAAGCTCAGTATAACAGAAATTCCCCAAAAAGCAAGAAAATTCGATTCATCGAACAGCAGAATTCTGCGGTGCGTTCAAGGCGATGCTTTATCTCGCTGTTTCCACAAAAAAACCGGCTCATTTCCCGGCAAGAGTCACAAATTTCGCAGAAGCGGGGAGCTTTTGTCGAAACAGGGGTTGCGGGAAAAGGTACATAATGGTAGAATTGAGTTGCTGCGCCCAGAAGGCGCAGTGGAAAACAATTCAGAAAAGGAGAGAGTTTATGGATCGTTTCTTCCATGTAACCGAAAAAGGCTCCACCATCCGGACGGAGATCATGGCCGGTATCACCACCTTCATGGCTATGGCCTACATTCTGATGGTCAACGCCGGTATGTTCTCGAACCCCTTTGGCGACGGCACAGACGTGCTGGGCGTCAGCTACGGGGCCATTTACGTGGCCACCGCCATTTCCGCCGTGGTGGGCACCCTGCTCATCGGCCTGCTGTCTAACCTGCCGCTGGCGCAGGCCTCCGGCATGGGCCTCAACGCCTATTTCGTCTACACCGTGTGTGTGGGCCTGGGCCTGAGCTATGCCAACGCCCTGGTGCTGGTGCTGTTCGACGGCATCATCTTCGTGCTGCTGACCGTCACCGGTCTGCGCAAGATCATCTTCGACTCCATTCCCCATGAGGTCAAGGTGGCCATCTCCGCCGGTATCGGCCTGTTCATCGCCTTCATCGGCCTGCAGAACGCCGGCATCGTGGTCAACGACGCCTCCACCTGCGTGAATCTGCACTCCTTCAACGTGTTCACCGGCGAGCAGACCTGGGCCACCATCTTCCCCATGCTCATCACCCTGATCGCCGTGTTCGCCATCGGCGCCATGAGCAAGAAGAAGGTCCGCGGCGCGGTGCTGTGGGGTATTCTGGGCGCTGCCGTGCTGTACTATGCCATCGGCCTGATCACCGTTCCCGGCTTCTATGCCTCCGCCGTGGCTCCCAACCTGACCTCCGACTTCTTCGGCGCTTTCCGTGATTTCGGCACCCAGGCCTTCGCCGCGGTGTTCAAGTCCGGCTTTGACTTCTCTGCCTTCATTGCCGCCAACGGCACCGGCGCTTTCGTGGTGATGCTGCTGACCACGATGCTGGCCTTCTGCATGGTGGATATGTTCGACACCCTGGGCACCCTGTACGGCGCCTGCTCTGCCGGCAACATGCTGGATAAGGACGGCAACGTCCCCAACATGGACCGTGCTATGCTGGCCGATGCCTGCGCTACCTGTGCCGGCGCCGTCTGCGGCACCTCCACCGTCACCACCTTCGTGGAGTCCTCTGCCGGCGTGGCCGAGGGCGGCCGCACCGGTCTTGCCTCTATGGCTACCGCGGTGATGTTCTTCATCGCCATGTTCCTGTCCCCGGTGGCCCAGCTGATCCCCACCTATGCCTGCGCCGCGGCCCTGATCTATGTGGGCGTTCTGATGATGTCCAACGTCCGCAACATCAACTGGGACGATCCCGCCGCCGCCGTCACCGGCTTTGTCACCGTGGCCTTCATGCCCCTGACCTACAACATTTCCTACGGTATTGCCTTCGGCCTGATCTCCTACGTTTTCGTGAAGATCTTCACCGGCAAGATCAAGGATATCAACGTGGGCACCTGGATCATCAGCATCCTGTTCGCCCTGATGTTCTTCCTGACCCGGTAAATCTGACCGCAAAAAAATTCCGGTGCTTCGGCACCGGAATTTTTTTTCAAACAGAAAACTCCCTCCGCCAGCGGCAGAGGGAGTTTTCTGTGTGTTTGTTAGGAGAGAGAGAAAATCACATAAGGAATGGTTCCTTTGTACAGGTAAAAGAATACCTTGTAAACATGGCGAAATCATGAAATCCACGTGAACTTTTTGTGAACATCGCAGATTTTTTCAGAATTTCTTGCTCTCCGCCACCGCCAGCTGGTCGCAGCGGTTGTTTTTCTCGTTGGAGGCGTGGCCCTTGACCCAGTGATAGTGCACCTCATGCCGGGCGACCAGGGGCAGCAGCTCCTGCCACAGGTCCACGTTCAGGGCGGGCTTTTTGTCGCTTTTAATCCAGCCCTTTTTTTTCCAGCCGTACACCCAGCCCTTGGACAGGGCGTCGATGACGTATTTGGAGTCGGAGTACAGCTCCACCACGCAGGGCTCCTTCAGGCAGGACAGAGCCCGGATGACGCCGGTAAGCTCCATGCGGTTGTTGGTGGTGTCCGCCGCGCCGCCGGACAGCTCCTTTTCCACGCCGTTCCACTCCAGGATGGCCCCCCAGCCCCCGGGGCCGGGGTTGCCGGAGCACGCGCCGTCGGTATAGATCGTAACTGTTTTCATAGAATCATCCTGTTATTCCACCGCGATCACGGTGAGACGGTCTCCGTCCACGGTGAATTTCACGTTGCGCCCGGCGAAGGACAGGCCGTATACCCGCTGGGGGTCCTCCTGATACCGGGGCCGGGGATCCCCGGCCAGCACCCCCAGAAGTCCCTCCCGGCTGTCCGCCGGGATATGCTCCAGCAGGGCAGGGGAGCACTCTACCGTCAGCGGCGCATGGGCCAGACCGTCGGTGAAGCCGCCGGTGGCCTGGGGATGGCTGTCGGTATAGGGGAGATAGGGCTTGATGTCAAAAATTGGCGTCCCGTCCATCAGGTCCGCCCCGGACACATGGAGCACCGGCCCCAGGGCCGGGTCCAGCTCCACCCGGTCCAGCCGCACGGAGGACAGCCCCAGAGCGTTGGGCCGGAAGGGTGACCGGGTGGCGAACACGCCCATGCGGGCGTTGCCTCCCAGCCGCGGCGGCCGGACAGTAGGGGACCATCCCTGCCGCAGGGCGCGGTCAAACTGCCAGATCAGCCAGATATGGGAGAAGTCCTCCAGGCCCCGGACGGCGTCCGGGTTCCGGTACTTCGGCACAAAGATCACCCGGCCCCGCAGCTGGGGCACCAGGCCGCTCTGCCGGGGCACGCCGAACTTCTCCGGCAGCTCCGTCCGGATCCGGGCGATGATCTTCATCTCCGTCACAGCTTCCTCCGTCCGGAATCCGTCAGGTGGGCCTTGATATCCTTGGGCAGGCGGCTCATGCGATACAGCTCTCCCGCCACGATCACCACCATGCCCACGGCGATGACCACGATGTTCTGCCACTTGATGGCCGTCAGGAACATGGCGCACAGCACCAGCAACAGCACCCAGTTGACCCGGGCGTTGCGCTCCTCGATGTCCTGCAGCTCCTGACTTTTCAGATAGATCACGCCGTCATATTCAAACTCATTGGTGCGGCTGGGGTCATGATACAGCGTCTTGGTGAAATACTGCCACCGGGTCAGGGGGGCGTACATCTCCTTTTTCTTACTCATGGCTCGGCTCCTTTTCGGCGTCCTGCTCCCGGTCCGTCAGGGCCATGGAGATGACGTGGTCGCCCTCCTCCTTAAAGCGCATAACGATAACGCCCTGGGTGGCCCGTCCGGCCACCCGGATGTTCTCCACCGCCGTGCGGATGAGAATGCCTGCCTGGGTCACCAGCAGCAGGTCCTCGGCGCCGTCCACCACCTTGATGCCCACGATGGGGCCGGTTTTCTCCGTGACCATATAGTTGCGGATGCCCAGGCCGCCCCGGGCGGTGATGCGGTATTCCTCCACCGGGGTGCGCTTGCCGAAGCCACGCTCCGTAATGGACAGCACCGTCTTGCCGGGCTGGGCCAAGGCGGCGCCCACCACATAGTCGCCCTCCCGCAGGCGGATGCCCCGGACGCCCACGGCCGTACGGCCCATGGCCCGGACGTCGGTCTCATCGAAGCAGACGGCCTGGCCGTCGTGGGTGGCGATGAGGATCCGGTCGCTGCCGTGGGTCTCCAACACGTCGATGAGCCGGTCGCCCTCGTCCAGGGTCAGGGCCCGGATGCCGTTGTTGCGGAGGTTCTTCAGGGCCGATACCTCCAGGCGCTTTACGGTGCCGTTCCGGGTGGTCATGAACAAATACAACTGGTCGTCGCCGGTTTCCCGGAAGTGCAGCATAGCCTGGACCCGCTCGCCGGTCTCCACCTGCAGGATGTTCACGATGTTGGTGCCCTTGGCAGCCTTACCGCTTTCGGGAATCAGATAGCCCTTCTTCTTATACACCTTGCCGGTGTCGGTGAAGAACAGAATATAGTCATGGGTGGAGGCGGTGAACACATCCACCACGGTATCCTCGTCCCGGGTGGTGATGCCCTTCTTGCCCATGCCGCCCTTGCTCTGGGCCGCATACTCGCTGACGGGGGTGCGCTTGATGTACCCGTTGGCGGTGAGGGTGAAGACGCACTCCTCCTCCTCGATCAGGTCCTCGATGTCGATCTCGTCCTCCACGTCCTGAATCTCCGTCTTGCGGTCGTCGCCGTACTTGTCGGAGATGGCCTGCAGCTCCTCCTTCAGGATGGACTTTACCAGATTCTCATCCCCCAGCACCCGCAGATAATAGGCGATTTTCTCCTCCAGCTCCTGATACTCGTTCTGGAGCTTTTCCCGGTCCAGCCCCTGCAAAGCCTTCAGGCGCATATCCAGAATGGCCTGGGCCTGGACGTCGTCCAGGCCGAAGCGCTGCATCAGGTTCTCCTTGGCGTTGTCATAGCTGGTGCGGATAATATGGATGACCTCGTCAATGTTGTCCTGGGCGATCAGCAGACCCTCCAGCAGATGGGCCCGCTCCTGAGCCTTCTTCAGGTCGTATCTGGTGCGGCGGACGATGATCTCCTCCTGGAAGGCCAGGTACTCGTCGATGATGTGCCGCAGGGAGAGAATTTTCGGCTGGGACTGGTTCTGGACCAGAGCCAGCATATTGATGGCAAAGGAGCTTTGCAGCTGGGTCTGGGCAAACAGGCGGTTGAGCACCACCTGGGGATTGGCGTCCCGCTTCAGCTCGATGACGATGCGCATACCGTTGCGGTCCGTCTCATCCTGAATGTTGCTGATGCCCTCCAGGCGCTTATCCTCCACCTGGTCGGCCATGTTCTTGATAAGCATCCGCTTGTTCACCTGATACGGCAGTTCCGTGATGATGATGCGGGTGCGGTTATTGCCGAATTCCTCGAATTCGTGGCGGGCACGGACCACCACCCGGCCCCGGCCGGTGGCATAGGCGGCCCGGATTCCGGCCCGGCCCATGATGATGCCCTTGGTGGGGAAGTCGGGACCCTGGACGTGCTCCATCAGGTCCGCTAGGGTGGCGTCGGGATTGTCCAGCACGCAGATGCACGCGCCGATGACCTCCCGCAGGTTGTGGGGCGGGATATTGGTGGCCATACCAACGGCGATGCCGGAGGAGCCGTTGACCAGCAGATTGGGGAACCGGCAGGGCAGCACCCGGGGCTCCTTGCGGCTCTCGTCGAAGTTGGGATCCCAGTCCACGGTGTCCTTTTCGATGTCCCGCAGCATTTCGTTGGCGATTTTGGCCAGCCTTGCCTCGGTGTAACGGTAGGCCGCAGGGGGGTCGCCATCCACGGAACCGAAGTTGCCGTGGCCGTCCACCAGCATATAGCGCATGGAGAAATCCTGCGCCAGACGCACCAGCGCGTCGTACACGGAGGCGTCGCCGTGGGGGTGATACCGGCCCAGCACGTCGCCCACGCAGGTGGCGGACTTCTTGAAGGGGCGGTCCGAGGTCAGGTTGTCCTCATACATGGCGTAGAGGATCCGCCGGTGCACGGGCTTCAGGCCGTCCCGCACGTCGGGCAGGGCCCGGCCCACGATCACGGACATGGCGTATTCGATATAGGATTTTTCCATCTCCGGCACCAGGGACCGCTCCACAATGTGCTGGTCCGGGTACCGCAGCTCCTCAGGGTCGTACTGTGGTTTTTTGCTCATATTTTATTCTCCTTGTGGGGATGGTGAAATTCAAAAATGCAAGCATTTTTGAATCAATAATCCAGATTCACCGCGTATTTGGCGTTTTTCTCGATGAACTCCTTTCGGGGCTCCACCTTTTCGCCCATCAGCACCGTAAACGTGGCGTCGGCGGCCACGGCGTCGTCCAGGGTAATGCGGCGCAGGGTGCGCTTCTCCGGGTCCATGGTGGTCTCCCACAGCTCGTGGGGGTTCATCTCGCCCAGGCCCTTGAAGCGGCTGATGTCGATCTTCACGTTGGGATTCCCCGCCCGCATTTCGGCGGAAATGGCGTCCCGCTCCTCGTCGGTATAGGCCACCCGCTGCTGCTTGCCCCGGGTCAGCTTATACAGAGGGGGCACGGCGGAGTATACATACCCCTCCTCGATCAGGGGCCGCATAAACCGGAAGAAGAAGGTCAGCAGCAGCGTCCGGATATGGGCGCCGTCCACGTCGGCATCGGCCATGATGATGATCTTGTGATACCGCAGCCGGTTCAGGTCCAGCTCGTCGCCGATCCCGGCCCCCAAAGCCGTGATCACCGGCTGGAGCTTGTCGTTGCCGTACACCTTGTCCGCCCGGGCCTTTTCCACGTTCAGCATCTTGCCCCACAGAGGCAGGATGGCCTGGAACCGGGAGTCCCGTCCCTGAGTAGCAGAGCCGCCTGCGGAGTCGCCCTCCACGATATAGATCTCCGTCAGCTCGGGGTTATTCTCGTTGCAGTCCCGCAGCTTGTCGGGCATGGCCGCACCGCCCAGGGCGGTCTTGCGGCGGATGGATTCCCGGGCCTTTCGGGCAGCCTCCCGGGCGCGGTTGGCGGTCAGGGCCTTGTCCAGAATGGTCCGGGCCACCACCGGGTGCTCCTCCAGATACACGGCCAGCTGGTCGGATACCACGTTGTCCACCAGGGTGCGGATGGAGGCGTTGCCCAGCTTGGCCTTGGTCTGTCCCTCGAACTGGGCCTCCGTCAGCTTCACGGAGATCACGGCGGTGATGCCCTCCCGGACGTCCTCGCCGGAGACCTTGTCTCCCTCCTTGATCATGCCGTATTTCATGCCGTAGGCATTGAGCACCCGGGTCAGGGCCGTTTTGAAGCCCGTCTCATGCATGCCGCCCTCGGGGGTGTGGATGTCGTTGGCGAAGGACACCAGGGTCTCGTTATAGCTGTCGTTATACTGCAGGGCCACCTCGGCGGTGCTGTCGCCCTTGGCCCCCGCCAGATAGATGACCTCCTCGTGCAGAGGGGTCTTGTTGCGGTTGAGCCAGGTGACAAACTCCCGGATACCGCCCTCATAGCACATGGAGTCGCTCTGCTCCTGGCCAGGCCGGGCGTCGGTGATGGTGATGCGCAGGCCCGCATTCAGGAACGCCTGCTCCCGCATGCGGGTGTGCAGGGTCTCATAGTCGTATACCAGGGTGTCGAACATCTCCGGGTCCGGCTTGAAGGTCACGGCGGTGCCGGTGCCGGTGGTCTCGCCCAGCACCGTCATCTCCTGGGTGATGCCGCCCCGGGAGAACTTCATCTCGTAAATTTTACCGTCCTTCTGGACCTGCACCTCAAGCCACTGGGACAGGGCGTTCACCACGGAGGCGCCCACGCCATGGAGGCCGCCGGAGACCTTATAGCCCCCGCCGCCGAACTTGCCGCCGGCGTGGAGCACGGTGTATACCACCTCCAGGGCCGGCCGGCCGGTCTGCTTCTGGATATCCACGGGGATGCCGCGGCCGTTGTCGGTGACGGTGATGGTGTCGCCGGGGTTGATGGTGACGGTGATCTCCGTGCAGTATCCGGCCAGGGCCTCGTCGATGGCGTTGTCCACGATCTCATACACCAGATGGTGCAGGCCAGAGGCCGACGTGGAGCCGATATACATGCCGGGCCGCTTGCGCACCGCCTCCAGCCCCTCCAGCACCTGGATTTCCGAGGCGTCATAGGTGGTGTCCACAGCGGTGACTTTTTCCAGTTCGCTCATTGGATGATCTTTCCTTTCCTTGGGTTTGTCCTGTCATTCCCGGGAACCCGGTGTCTGCCGATCTCCCGGCAATGACAGGGAAAAAATTCACTTCTTTTCCGCTCTTTTCACCAGCGTCTGGGTGTTCAGCTGGGAAATATACACGATCTGCCGGTGATACGGGTGGTCGCACACCAAAAACGACTTGGGAATGTCGTCGCACACCGGAAGCACCACGCTGTCCTTTTCCGCCTGGTCCAGAAACCGCCGGGTCTGGGGGGACTGGGACGTAATGTCCAGGTCGAATATACCGATGATGTGCCGGTCGTTGACCATCACGTTCTGGCCGATATGCAGAAAGCCCATCACAGCACCCTCCCTTCCCGGATGTGGTATACCCGGCCGGACAGCAGGGCGTCCAGCCGGTCGTTTTCGCAGCAGGTGATGAACACCTGTCCCCCGGCGATGCGGTTGAGGACATATTCCTGCCGCCGGGGGTCCAGCTCCGACAGCACGTCGTCCAGCAGCATCACCGGGTACTCGCCGATAGCGTTTTTGTGGATCTCCCGGTCCGCCAGCTTCAGGCTCAGGGCCGCCGTCCGCACCTGCCCCTGGGAGCAGAAGTGCCGGGCCTCCAGGCCGTTGACCGTCACGGCAATGTCGTCCTTATGGGGTCCCGACAGACACAGCCGGGAGGCCAGCTCCGCCTGATGATGCTGTGCCTGGTGCTCTGCCAGCGCCGCCGCAATGTCCGCCGCCGGACCCAAAGGGTCCTCCACGGTTTTCACCGTCTGATAGGTCAGGGCCAGGTCCTCCCGCTCCCCGGAGCACTCCCAGTGGGCCCGCCGGGCATGGACCGCCAGCGCCTGGACATACCGGGCCCGGTAGCTGATCAGCACCGCCCCCACCTGACACAGCCGGTGGTTGAAATCCGGCAGGGTGTCCAGCAGCTGGGGATATTCGTCGCTGTCCCGCAGGATCCGGGTCTTGTGGTCATACAGCCGCCCGTATTCCGCCAGGGCCTCGGCATACCGGGGCCGCAGCTGGCACAGGGACTGGTCCATGAACCGCCGCCGGGCTGCCGCCCCCTCCCGGATGAGAAACAGGTCCTCCGGGGAGAAAAACACCGTGTGCAGCACCTGGGACAGGTCGCCGCCGTTTCTGGCGGCCACGCCGTTGACGGTCATCCTCCGCCTTCGGCCCCGGTTCAGGAGAATTTCCGTTTCAAACTCCCGCTCCCGGGCCTGAATATGCCCCACCAGCCGGGCCCGGTCCCGGTCAAAGCCGATGAGCTCCCGGTCCGCGTGGGTACGGGGACTGCGGCCGCAGGACAGGTATACGATGGCCTCCAGCAGGTTGGTCTTTCCCTGGGCATTTTCGCCGTATATGACGTTGCAGCTTCCGTCGAAGGTCAGCTGCTGGCTGTCGTAATTGCGGAAGCCCTCCAGCAGCAGGCGGTCAATCTGCATACTGCACGCCGCAGCTCCGCCCCAGGGCGTCCACCACATCGCCGGGACGAAGCTTCTTGCCCCGCATGGTGCATACCTCCCCGTTGACCAGGACCTCTCCCTCCTGAACCAGCAGCTTGGCCTCGCCGCCGGTGGCGGTGATGGCCGCCAGCTTCAGAAGGTCCTGGAGCTTGATATACTCCGTGGTAATGGTAATCATTTCCATATCTATCACGCTTTCAGCCGCACCGGCAGCACCATATAAAGGAAGCTCTCCTCTCCGTCTGCGGGCACGATCACCGCCGGAGAGATGCTGGTGTTCAGCTCCAGGGTCACGGAGTCCGCCGGAGCATAGCGCAGGGCGTCCATGAGATAGCGGTTGTTGAAGCCGATCTCCAGGACATTTCCGTCGCCGTCCAGGGGGCAGATGTCCTTGGCCTCGCCGGCGCCGGTTTTGGCGGACAGCAGCACCCGGCCATTTTCAAACACGCAGCGCACCGGGCTCTTGAGCTTTTCGCTGATGACCACGCTGACCCGGTCCAGGCTCCCCAGCATGGTCTTGGTGTCCACCGTCAGGCGGATGGGATTATTCCGGGGGATGGCGTTTTTATAGTCCAGGAAGTCCCCCTCCAGGCGGCGGCAGATCAGCTGGGTGGCCCCGGCCTCAAACAGCAGGTGGCGCTTGCCCTGGATAATGGTGACTTTTTCGTCGGAATCCTCGCAAATTTTCTCTACTTCGTTCAGAGCAGAGCCGGGGGCCACAAATTTGAAGGTGCCGCCCTCAGCCCGGTCCAGAGGCTCCCGGCGCAGGGCCAGGCGGAATCCGTCCACAGCCACCATGGTCAGGCCGTCCTCCCCCACGGAAAACAGCGTGCCGGTGTGGATGGGGCGGCTGTCGTCGGTGCTCACGGCGAAGATGGTCTGGCTGATCATGGCCCGGAGGGTCTGTTCGGGGAGGGCCAGGGAGTTCTGGTATTCCACTGTGGGCAGCTCCGGGAAGTCCTCCGGGTCGATGCCGAGCAGGTCGAACTCGCTGTATCCACAGGCGATGTGGACTTTCAGAGCCTCCTCCTGGAACAGGACCATGTCGTCGGGCAGCTTGCGGACGATCTCTCCAAACAGGCGGGCGGGGAGGACCATGGAACCGGGCTGGGAGACATCGGCCTGGATGGCAGACCGGATGCCGGTCTCTTGGTTATAGCCGGTGAGGAAGACGGTGCCGTTTTCTTCGGCTTCGAGCAGAAGTCCTTCCAGAGCAGGGATGGTGCTTTTGGGAGAAACGGCACGGGAAGCGGTGAGGATGGCAGATTGCAGCAATGCTTTTTCACAGCTGAATTTCAT
>OLWL01001820.1_pt1 | contig 11043 bp, 8 predicted proteins | sample 1674151 | NCBI WGS metagenome assembly OLWL01 (sample SAMEA103958148, study PRJEB25191) | human gut metagenome
CTGACGGTGGAGGTCCTTTCTCTGGCAAACTGCTCAAAAATGTGCTTTTGGAACTCCTCGCTCATGCCGATGCCGTTATCCTTGATGTGGAATTCAAAATCGGCATAGTCTGCCGAAGCCGTATCCTTCTGTACAATCCGCAGGCTGATCTGCCCACCGTCCGGCGTGAACTTCACGGCGTTTGCCAAAACATTGATCAGGATTTGTTCAAGCCGCAGCGGGTCGGCGATCACATCCTCGTTTTTCATGCCGGCAGTATCGACGGTAAAGGAGATGTGCTTTTTGTCGGCGCCGACCTGTATGGCGTCCCCAATATCCTCCACCAATTCCGGCAGATGCACCGGCTTTGTCTCCAGCGTAACCTTTCCGTTCTCAATGCGGCTCATATCCAACACATCGTTGATAAGGGACAGAAGATGCTGGCTGGAAACGGATATCTTTTTCAGATAGTCCTCTACTTGGTCACGGTCGTCGATGTGCGTCTGCGCCAGAGCGGTGAAACCGATGATGGCATTCATGGGCGTTCGGATGTCGTGAGACATATTAAACAGGAACTCCCGCTTGGCGAGATTGGCCTTGGTTTCACGCTGAACGGCAAGCTCGAGTGCGGCGTTTTTCTGTTCGAGCGACTTCTTGTATTCTTGCTCGGAGTTCTCCTGCTGCATAAAGAAATCCTTTGCGGAGTTCCAGCGGAATCCCTGCACAAACGTCAGAACCAAGATATACATGACCAGCGTGATCACCAGATTCATCGCGGTGAGGTCATAGACCTGACGGGCGGGAACATAGGCATAGAGGGAATAGTTCCGCCCATGGCTGTACATTCCATAGCATTGCTCAATGCCCTTCGGAGCGTACACGCGGATCAGTTTATCTGCCCGGTTGCTTCTCCGGATCGACATGAGCCGTTCACTCTCGAAAATGTTCATACCAATCAGAGTGGGGTCGTTGGAGGCCGATACCCGGTTCTCCTCCACCACCAGAAGAGTCCCCGTGGAGTTGACCCCATAGCTGTCTATCAGAGGCTGGATGGACAAAACGGACTTTTGGGAAAACTCCGCCCCGGTATAGCGGTAGGCCAGCACCGCACCCGCGCCGTCAGCGCAGCTGTGCACAGCAACATCGGCAAAACTGCCATCGTCCAGCTCCACATGCTTGACATAGGTCTTCTGCGGGTAGCCGATGACACTGAGGATCGGTTCCAATTTGATGCCAGACTGAAGCTGTGCGTAGCCGATGCCATCCTCCGTGTACTCACATACCAGCTCGCCCTGCGCGTCCAGCAGGCAGATGCCCGTAAGCCACAGCTCCTTGGCGCGCTCCGACAGAGCCGCCTCATCACAGTCGAGGGAGAGAGACTCCAGCGCGTGGACGGCGGCGGCCTCGCGCACAAGGCCCTTCGCGATGGCGGTTTCGTTGTACTTCGTATAGTCAGCGGCCTGCTCCTTGATAAACTCGATCGCTCCCGCCAGCCTCTGCTCGCAATTTTGCATATCCGCCTGTCTGGAAAGCGCGAAAACGATTCCGAGGAGGAAAATACCCACAGCAATACAAACGAGCCAGAATTTTTTGCTGAAAATGGTCTGCAAAGGATTACGGTTCAAGGCATTCCACCTCCAAATAGGTTTCGGGATGCTCCAGATACCTGCCGACGATCTCCTGCATGGTCCCGTCCTGACGCATCTGTGCAAAGGTGTCCATCAGCTCCTGTGCAAGACCGCGGTCATCATCGACGGAAAAGGCTGCGCCGATTCCGGTGATCAGCAGCGGCTCGTCCAGAATGCGGAAGTCCGCGCCGTAATCCGTCATATACTGCAAAATGGCCGTTTCGTGGGCGGCAATGGCATCCACATAGCCGCAGTCCAGCGCCGCATACTGTACGCCCCGATCCTCCAGACTGATAATGTCCTCAAATTGGGGAATATCCGCTTGGCCGCTTTGCAAAAAGATCTCTTCCGGCTTACCGGTGGACTGAACGGCAATGGTCTTGCCGTTCAGGTCATCCATGGCGTAAATATCGCTTTTTGCATTGACGGCGATGATCTGCCGGCTGACCATGTAGGGGCCGGCCCATTGGTAATCCTGCTCACGCCCATCCATGGAGAAACAGCCCCAAATACAGTCGATCTCCCCATTGTCCACGAGCGTCCTTTTCTGCTCCCAGTCGATGGTTGTGAACACCGCCTGATAGCCCATCCGCCGGAACGCCTCAACTGCGATCTCCACGTCGATGCCGGTGGGGTCGCCGTTGTTGTCCAGATAGACAAAGGGCGGATAGGTGTCGCTGCCGATGGTGATGTGCGGCAGCGATGATATACCCGGCTGCTCTCCTGTCTGCGCCGCGCAGCCGCAGAGTACTCCGGCCACAAGCAGAACGGTCAAAATAAGTAAAACAAGTGTTTTGATACGCTTCATCAATATGGTTCCCTCAATTTCTGCTCCTCGATTATCTGTATAGATTATTATACATTGATTCCGGCAAATAGCAATATTCAGCATGCCAGTTACGCGACGCCGTTGCGGCCATCGCGGCAGTGTCCGGGCGGACATCCCCGCAAAATTTCTCCACAAATTTTTGCAGTTTCGGTTTTGCCTTCCGATGGGAACAGTTTATCAAATTCGTGAATTCTTGCATGGCAGAAAGGACCGCATTACCGAGCGTGAGTATTGGGTACAGTGCAAAGGACAGGCAAAGCAGAATAAAGAAGTCGCCTCCTTTCCAACCGTTGGACAATCTGCCAGGCCTCTATGGAGTTTGAAAAGGATCTGTTTTGAGAAAAGTGATCGTAAATATTTGAAAATCGCATACAATCATCTCGGCTTCCATAATAATCCAAAACTGAATGAATCAAAGGAGAAAATGATAATGAGTACGACCGCAAGAATGGTAATGAAGATTATTGGCGCAAGTCTGGCATTTGCTGCGTTTGTTTGTCTGCTGATTGGCGGTTGGCATGATATCGGTGCTGGCTATACTTGCGTGAAGAATCGGATGAATAAGAGATTCCGCTCCGAGTATGACGATTATGATGAGGAAGATTCGATAGGGACTCCTTCCACGTAATTTCAGGGAATTAAGCGGATTTGCCGCAGAATTTCCTCACCTGCAGAAGCCCCCCGCAATTCACACGCCAGATGCGTACAGAAAGCAAAAAGGACAACCGTAGATCTGGCTTCCTAAACCGCTACCCGTCAAGAGGACAGTGAAAAAATAAAATTTTCCCGACCAGCAGAGTAAACTGCTGGCCGCTTTTTATGCGGCAAGAGAGAGTCTGTGCTTTTCTAAGGGGTCATCACCCCTAAATTGCGTTGTACTCGTCTGGTGGGGTAATAACGGATATAACGCTCAATCATCTGAATGAGATCTTGCTTGCTGGTAAAGCGTCTTCCGTAATAACGTTCTCGCTTCAGGATATCCCAGAAGTCTTCCATGGGATCGTTGTCAATGCAACGCGCAACACGCGTGACATACTTTGAGTCATTCCTGCCTGCACCAACTTCTGACGGAACACTCTGCCGGTGTACTGGAATCCCCCACCGTTGGTGGTCAGCGTAAAGCAGAAATTTTTGCCCCGTTCCTTTTCTACACTGCGGGCATACTCCACCAACTGCTTCACCACGTCCCAGTTCATCAGCGGCTCACCGCCGAAGAAGTCCATCTCCAGATTGGTGCGCCCGCCGTATTTTTCCATCATCGCCGATACGATCTCATCCGCTGTATGATCCGGGTAAAGCGCAATGATGTCATGAGCTATGAGTGTCAGGAACTGCAAAATGCAGCGAACGATGTTGACCTGACCTTAGAGGAGCGAGATGAGGCGGCGGAGCATCTGGAGCGGTTAGCAGATGCAGAAGATGCACACGCACAGTACATCATCGGCACGGCGTACCATAACGGTGGGCTGCTGATACTGGACACGGTAAAAGCACGAAAACTGTTGGAACGTGCAGCCGCGCAGGAAATCGACGCGGCGCAGTATGCGCTGGGCAAGCTGTACCTCTCCGATGATGCCGACGTTCACGATCCTGCCAAGGGTATCTACCGGCTGAAACGCTCAGCGGATAACGGCAACGACTACGCTGCCTACCAGTGGTTCACGAAAGCATGTTGCGGCGGACATACCTACGCAGGGATGTTCATGGATCGTATAGAGCGCGGCGAGCAGCGCCCGCCCTCGGTTATGCTGGCGACCACACGGCTGCTCTACCACATGGGCAACATCTTCCGGGACAACGCGCCTATCCCTGCTGCCACCGGCATTCAAATCGACCGTAAGCGGCTGCAGGAGCTCCAACGCAAACGCATCGCCCTCAGCCACAAGCCGGACGATCATGAACTTAAACCGCAGGGATACACGATGCAGTCCCATTGATTCTGTAAATGCAAAAGGTGGCACAAAGCGTGTATATTTTGCGTTGCTATGGACAAAGAAGCATTCCAAAAGCAATAGCTTCCTGCACCGAGTTATGGTATGTATGTTGGCTGCCGTGGAGAGCACTGTTGCCACAGGTGGTAAGGTGCCCCCTGCGCAAAGGGCCTTCCTATTTTCGACAGCGCAGCCGCTTTGCAACACACGCAGCGGAGCGAGCTCGAATCGCTTGCTCCGCTGCGTGCGTTTACTGTGTGTTATTCTCCCCGGTAGCTCACATGCAGCAGCTCGTGGCAGCGCTCCTCGCCGTACTCTGCCATCATGCGCACCACGATGGGATTGCGCTCGGCGCGTTTGAACATTGCCGCGTTGTCGGACTGGTGCAGACCGTCGCCGCGCTTTTCCTTCGTGGCCTTGAGCCCGTGGGGCTGTCCCGCGCCGCCGACGCAGCCGCCCTGGCAGGTCATGACCTCGATAAGATGGTAGAACGCCTCGCCCTCGTCGATTTTTTTGAGCAGCTTTCTTGCGTTGGCAAGACCATTGACCACCGCGAGCTTCAGCTCGGTACCCCCGATGGTGACCGTCGTCTCCTTGATCGGCGCGTCGCCGCGCAGACCAAGAATGCTGATCTCGCGCAGGGCATTCTTGCTCTTATCCGGCAGGCAGTGACGCACCACCGCCTCGGCCACGCCGCCGGTCGTGCCGTAGATGACCGCCGCGCCGGAGCCGAGACCGAACGGCAGGTCGGGAGATTCCAGCTCCAGCTCATTGAGCTGGATGCCCGTCTCCTGCATCATGTCAATGACCTCGTGCGTGGTGAGCACCAGATCGACGTCGGGGCGGCCGTCGTGAATGAATTCAGGGCGCGCGGCCTCCATCTTCTTCGCCGTGCAGGGCATGATGGCGATGTGATAGGTCGTGCGGCCGTCCTGTGCGTCCTTTTCCGCGTACTTGTCGCGGAAGATCGCGCCTACCATCTCCATCGGCGACTTGCAGGTGGAGATGTTCTTGAGGTACTTGGGATTCTCGTTTTCCAGATACTTCACCCACGCGGGACAGCAGGAGGTAAACATCGGGAACGGGCCGCCGTTTTTCAGCCGCTCCAGAAATTCCTCGGACTCCGCGATGGTCGTGAAGTCCGCGCCGAAGGTCGTGTCGTAGACCTCGTCCACGCCCATGAGCTTGAGCGCCGTGACGAGCTTATCGAGCACGTTTTCACCGGCGGGGATGCCAAAGGCCTCGCCCACGGCCACGCGGACAGCAGGCGCGATCTGGATGACCACGCGCTTTTTCGGGTCGTGGATGGCGCGCCACGCCTCGCCGATCTGGTTCTTCACCGTGATCGCGCCGGTGGGACACACGGCGGCGCATTGACCGCAGCTCACGCATTTGGTCTGCGCCATTTTGCGGTCGAACGCAGGCATGACCTGCGCGCTGCTGCCACGATAGGCAAAGTTCAGAATGCCCATGCCCTGCATCTCTTCGCACACGCGCACGCAGTCGCCGCAGAGGATGCACTTGTTCGGATCGCGCAGCACGGCGGGCGAGGTGTTGTCGATCTCATAGCGCTCGCGCGTATCCTCAAAGCGGATACGGCGCACGCCGAACTGCTGCGCTAATGTCTGCAGATGGCAGTGACCGCTTTTCTCACAGGTCGTGCAGTTGCAGTTATGGGAGGCGAGCAGCAGCTCGAGGATGACGCGGCGGTGCTTCAAAAGCCGCGCGCTGTTCGTGCGGATGCGCATACCGTTGCGCGGCTCCATCGAGCAGGATGCGTCGATCTTGCCGGTCTCTTCATTCTCCACCACGCACATACGGCACGCGCCGTAAACGGAAAGGTCGGAGTAATAGCAGAATGTCGGCATTTCGATGCCGGCCTTGCGGATCACGGAAAGCACGTTCTTTTCGCCGTCGAAGCTGACGCGCTGTCCGTCAATGATCATCATTCCCTTTGCCATGGCTCAGTCCTCCTCAATGGCGTCGATCGCGCCGAACGGGCACGCGCCCCAGCACGCACCGCAGTGGATGCACTTTTCGTTGTCGATCGCGTGCGGCATACGGATCTCGCCGGAAATGGCCTCCATCGGGCAGTTGCGCTTGCACTTGCCGCAGCCCTTGCACAGCTCCGGCTTGATGACAAGGCGGCGCTTACGGCCGTTGCAGATCGGACAGTGGTGGTCGACAACGTGTGCAAGGTATTCCTTGCGGAAGTATTTGAGCGTGCTCACCACTGGGTTGCACGCCGCCTGGCCGAGACCGCACAGCGCCGTCTCGGTAATGGTGCGGGAAAGCTCCTCGAGCAGATCGAGGTCCTCAAGGCTTCCCTCGTTGTTCACAATGCGCGTGAGGATCTCGAGCATCCGCTTCGTGCCCTCGCGGCAGGGCACGCACTTGCCGCAGCTTTCATTCTGCGTGAAGCTCATGAAAAAGCGCGCCGTTTCCACCATGCAGGTGCCCTCGTCCATGACGACGAGGCCGCCCGAACCGATGATGGCACCGACCTTCTTGAGCGAGTCAAAGTCCAGCGGCAGGTCGAGGTGCTCCTCGGTCAGGCAGCCGCCCGCGGGGCCGCCGATCTGCACCGCCTTGAATTTCTTGCCGTCCTTGATGCCGCCGCCGATGTCGAAGATGATCTCGCGCAGCGTCGCGCCCATCGGCACCTCGATCAATCCCGTGTTGACCACGTTGCCCGTCAGGGCGAAAGCCTTTGTGCCGGGGCTTTTCTCCGTGCCGATGCTGTGGAACCATGCGCTGCCGCGCAGGATGATCTGCGGAACATTCGCATAGGTCTCCACATTGTTGAGCACCGTGGGCCGCGCCCACAGACCCTGTTCGACCGTGCGCGGCGGCTTGACGCGCGGCATACCGCGCTTACCCTCGATGGATGCTGTCAGCGCGCTGCCCTCGCCGCAGACAAAGGCGCCCGCGCCGCGGTTGATGTGCAGATGGAAGGAAAAGTCCGTGCCCAGAATGTTGTCCCCGAGCAGGCCAAGCTCCTCATCCCTGGCGATGGCGATGCGCAGGCGCTCGACTGCCAGCGGATACTCCGCACGGACGTAGATGTAGCCCTCGTCGCTGCCGGCGGCGAGCGCGGCGATCATCATGCCCTCGATGACCGAATGGGGGTTGCCCTCCATGATGGAGCGGTCCATGAACGCGCCGGGGTCGCCCTCGTCGCCGTTGCAGACCACATACTTCTTGCCCTTGGGCTGGCGGCGGACGCTGTCCCACTTTCTGCCCGCGGGAAAGCCCGCGCCGCCGCGGCCGCGCAGGCCGGAATCGAGGATCTCACGGCAGATGTCCTCGTCGGACATCTCAAAGAGCGCCTTTTCAAAGGCGGCGTAGCCGTCGTGGGCAAGGTATTCGTCAATGTCCTCGGCGTCCGTCGTGCCGCAGTTTTCCAGCACCACGCGCTGCTGCTTGGCGTAAAAGGGGATCTCGTTGTGCTTGGCATACCGCACGCCATTGAGCTCATAGAGCAGGCGCTCGACTGCCTCGCCGCCGAGGATGGTCCTTTCAATGATCTCATCGCAGTCCTCGAGCTTAACGTGCGTGTAAAGAAAGCCCTCCGGCTCGATCTGAAGCAGCGGCCCCATTTCGCAGAAGCCGTGGCAGCCGCTCTTTTTGAAGTGGATGGCGTCGTCTCCGCCCTCGTGGCGCAGCGCAACGCGCGTTTTCAGCCCGCGCTTTTCGCACTCGGACTTCAGGTAGTCGTAGATCTTCAGCGAGCCGCCCGCAATGCAGCCCGTGCCCGCGCAGACAAGGACCTCGCGCCGGTCCGCCGCGAGCAGCTCCTTGGCCTGTACGCGCAGAGCGCCGAGCCGTTCTCTCGTCAGTTCAGGCATTTGCAGCATCCTCCCTTGCACGAATGTCCTCAAGCAGCGCAAGCGCTGTTTCGGGGTCCATCTTCGCGTGTACCTCGCCGTCGATCGTCATGACCGGCGCAAGGCCGCACGCGCCGAGGCACGCCACGGTCTCCAGCGTGAACAGCCCGTCGTCCGAGGTCTTTTTCTTGCCGGAAAGACCCAGATACTCATACACCGCATCGTAGATCGGGCCGGATTTGCGCACATGGCAGGCTGTGCCGGCGCAGACCTTGATGATGTGCTTTCCCTTGGCTTCGAGCGAAAAGTTCTCGTAAAACGTCGCTACGCTGTAGACGCGGGATACGCTGATATCCAGCGTATCAGCGATGAGCGTCAGGTTTGCCTCGCTCAAGTAGTTGTACTCCGCCTGCACATCCTGCAAAATCGCGATGAGATTTGCCGCATTGTTCTCATGCACGGCAAGGATGCTCAGGACCTTCTCTGTGTCAGGTTTCATGGTTGCCCCTCCTATCTAATCCTGACAGCGATTATACCGTAAATATTTTAGCGTTTTCAACATATTGCTACAAAAACAGCGATTGATAATTTCTATGTATGAATCTACTTAATATTTTTTGATAGGCATTTTGTATTAGATAAGCTACGCTCCATGGGTAAGGAATCATCAGTACAAACGTGTTACCCTGAGCCAGAAGCCAAATGGCTTAGAGCAGCACTGATATTCAATGAAGTCTTATTGATCCAGCTAATGCAAAAGGCAACACAGCCCATGCATATTTTGCGCCGCTGTAAACCTGCTAAAAAGTCAAGCCCTAATTAAAAAAGTTATCGGCAGAAAAAGAGCATAGCAAAACAAAGACGGCAAAGCGGATCGCCTGGCCGCCTCAAATAAAGTATTGGAGATAAAGGCTTTGGAGCACCTCTCTCAGCTCTGATGTGCTCATCGAAGCCTGTGCTGTAATAAGAATGACACCTTGTCCGCAGATAAAATTTGTATGTCTGCGTCCGGCATAATACCGGCGTTTTCCATAAGCTCATCTGGAATAGCGATTGATTTTGGCGCACTATCAAGTTCTTGCAGCGAGGCAGACGCTATTAGTAATTCGCGGTAGACATTGGCTTCTTGATCATTGGAAATAAAGGAAACAAAGACATCATCCCCGATATCCAGGCCCATCTCATGAATAGCCTCCACAGGGATGATGAGCCTTCCGCTTTCATCAACAGAATCCTTATCTTCAACAATTGTGATAGAGATCGACCTCTCTTTCTTCCATAAAGGCGAGGCCGTTCTGCGTCGTTTGGCAGCGCATTACATTGCCTGAAATGCAGAACGGCCCCGCCGTTTCTGAAATTTGGTTATTGCTCAGTCCTATTCGACACTACTTCCCGGACTGCGGGCGGTTAAACGAACCGGCGCTTGGCAGCGCCCAGCAGGACTCTCACCTCCCGAGGATCTCTCGAGCTGCCCCCATTGCTTGAGACTGTGGCTGGACAGGTTGTTTCTTCCGGGCAGACGGGATCATTGCGAAACAGGCCGCCACGCCTGCTTTTGGCTGGATGATAATCGCTATGCACCTTTCTTGCCGTTTATTGACGCCGAAGCTGAGTCCGACGCAGGTGATCTTGGCGCATCTGCCGCATCGCTGCTCCCCCTCGTCAGGGGACCATCTGCCGTTGTTGTTCGTCACCGGATATAGCCGCATAAGCTTCGGCATTTTTCAAAGAGCGTGTTCCGCCTCGTGTTCAGGCAGGAAGCGGGGCCTGTATCCCCTCACTCTCTTAGGCGATGAGAATCACTCTTGCACCAAGTTTTTTCGTTTTCCAATATCTTTTTTAATTTGTGAAGTATGCTGACCTTACGGTTATGAATTGTCATATAGTGAATACTTTTCTTTTTCGCAAACTGTCGCTCTGTCATTCCCTGATAGTAGATTGCCTGCAACAATTCCATATCGGCCTGTGTCAGCAGTTGCATTGCTCTTTGTAGGCAACGAATGGATTCACGACGCAGAACCAGAGACTCCACATCTATGTCCTCACTTCCAAATTGCAGATGCCCCTCCTCCAGCAGTCGTTCATAGGAGTCCTCACGACCAGGCATAAAACGCGCGATACGCTTTTCATTATCAAATTCAAAATGTTCAGCTTTCATTTCTTCCTCAAAACGGCGCATTTGCCGGTCACTTTGTCTCAGCACAGCCAGCACAGCCGGTGTGAGTTTCACGTCTGGATAAATCTTTTCATAGTCCGGATAGTATTTATTTGTATACGACATATCGTCGCCTCCATTTCTGAAATTTTGAAAAACCAACTTTCAGAAGCGAAGGCGGCCCGCGACAGGGTGATAGTCTGTAGGTTTCACCTACGATACGCACGCAAAAATAGAACGATGCGACTACTTTGTAGTCGCATCGTTCTATTCGCTTTTCGTGACAAATCTGCGCAGTACAGAGCCTGCGCGTCGGTCCGCAACCCGGTCTGCGCCAAGTCAACTTGACCTTATTTAGCTATCCTCGCTTTCCAATCCTCTCATCATTTGTCCTCCTACATATAGTGTCTCGTGCAAGAAGCTTTCTTCTAATTACGCGAAGCCTATGTGTATTTATTGGAAGGCTCATCCCAATTACAATGAAGCAGGGTGATTGTATTGCAAGATATTCAGGTAGAGTTTGGACGGAGAGTTTGGAAATGTCAAGAAATGTGCAGTCGGGAAACACCCAAAATCTGAAAAGCTCGGCGGCATCGAATCAGGCCGCCGTCTGCGCCTGCGCCCACTCCCGGTACTTCACAGGCGGCAGTCCCAGCGGGTTGCGCGTATAGATCCTAACGCGGTTGTAGTAGAT
>OLWL01001826.1_pt1 | contig 11029 bp, 12 predicted proteins | sample 1674151 | NCBI WGS metagenome assembly OLWL01 (sample SAMEA103958148, study PRJEB25191) | human gut metagenome
AGGAGGCCGCGAGTTCGAGTCTCGCCACTCCGATAAAGAAACGTGAGAACCAGAGGACGGAACAGGCAGCCGTCGCCCATTGTCAGGAGATGTGGGGAGTGTCATCCCACCTGATTCTCACCCAGAAAGAGGCCGCTGTGGTAACGCAGCGGCCTCTTTTCACGATCATGTCCAAATGATGGAGGACTATTTATGATTCGCAACATCTGCAAAGACGAGCTTTTTCTCGCCCGGAAGTCGGAACTCGCCGCGCCCGAAGACCTGCCCGTTGCGCACGACCTTTTGGAGACGCTGATCGCGCACCAGGACGGCTGTGTCGGCATGGCCGCCAATATGATCGGCGTGAATCGGTGCATCATCGCCTTCCAGGATGGGGCGGGCTATACCGTGATGCTGAACCCTAAAATTCTGCAGAAAAGCGGGGCTTATGAAACCGAGGAAGGATGCCTTTCCCTGACGGGTGTACGCCCCGTAAAGCGCTGGAAAAGGATAAAGGTTCGCTGGCAAAATGAAAAACTGGAGATCCGCATTAAGACCTATACCGGCTGGACAGCGGAGATCATTCAGCATGAGATAGACCACTGCGAGGGGATCCTCATCTGATAAAATGAAGTGTGGCGACAGAAAACCTGCAAAAATATTTTTACGCTACCCCCTTGACAAATGGCCGGCGGGAGTGTATTATCGTGCTAACATGCCAAAGCAAATGGAACCGGAAGGGAGGATAACACAATGACAAGCTACCGCGTAATGGGCCATAGCGCTTCCTCTTGTTGTTGCATACTGAACTCCCGGACATCCAAGATGGCCAGGCGCTTTTAGTATGCTGTAAAGCGCCTGCACACAGCGCAAAATGTGTGGATAAGAGCCATTCCTGCCGGGAGCTTGCAAAAGCCCCCGGCTTTTTGTTTTACCAAAATTGCGAGAAAGACGGTGGAGAAGCTGAACTGGGAATTTATGATGAAGGTGCTGCCGCTGTACCGGGAGGCCCTGTGGCTGACACTGCGGCTGGGGCTGTGCGGTACGGCATTGGCCACAGCGGTGGGGTTGCTGTGCGCGGCCATCCAGTACGAGAAGGTGCCGGTGCTGCGGCAGATCGTGGCGGGATACATAGAACTGAGCCGCAATACACCGCTGCTCATCCAGCTGTTTTTTATCTACTACGGCCTGCCCAAAATTGGGATAAAGACCGACCCGGCGGTATGCGGCGTGGTAGGGCTGGCGTTCCTGGGCGGCAGCTATATGGCGGAGGCCTTCCGCAGCGGGCTGGAAGCCATTGAGCCGATCCAGCAGGAAAGCGCCCTGAGCCTGGGCCTGACCCGCGGACAGACCATGCGGTATGTGATATTGCCGCAGGCCATGAGTATCAGCATGCCGGCCTTTATGGCGAATGTGATCTTCCTGCTGAAGGAAACCAGCGTATTCAGTGCGGTGAGCCTGATGGACCTGATGTTTACCGCCAAGGATCTCATAGCCATGTACGCCAAAACCACCGAGGCGCTGGCGCTGCTGGTGGTGTGCTATCTGCTCATTCTGCTGCCGGTTTCTCTGCTGGGCAGCTGGCTGGAAAGGAGGCTGCGCTATGCCTGACCTGGGACTGGAGGTACTGCTGAAGGGCAAAAACGCTGTCAGGCTCCTGGGGGGACTGTGGGTAGCGCTGCGGGTCAGCCTCATCTCGGTGGCCATCAGCATCCCGCTGGGAATCCTGCTGGGGGTGCTGATGACCAAAAAGAATCGGCTGATCCGGGCGATCCTGCGCATCTACCTGGAGATCATCCGCATTATGCCGCAGATGGTACTGCTGTTCTTAGCCTATTTTGGCACGGCGAGAGCCTTTGGGTGGAACCTGGATGGCGAAACGGCGGCGATCATTGTCTTTGCGCTGTGGGGCACCGCCGAAATGAGCGACCTGGTGCGTGGCGCATTGGTATCCATCCCGAGGCACCAGTACGAAAGCGCCGAGGCACTGGGACTGACGCGGGGGCAGGTATTCCGCTATGTGGTGCTGCCGCAGACGGTACGCCGGCTGCTGCCGCAGTCCATCAATCTCATCACCCGCATGATAAAAACCACCAGCCTGATTTTGATGATCGGCGTGGTGGAGGTGCTGAAGGTATCGCAGCAGATCATTGAGGCGAACCGGACGGCCAGCCCCAATGCGGCCTTCGGCATCTATTTGACGGTATTTCTGCTGTATTTCCTGGTGTGCTGGCCCATCAGCCTGCTGGCCAGAAAACTGGAACGAAAATGGAGGTAACAGGCGATGTCAGACTCATTGCTGGAAATAAGGAACCTGACCAAGCGCTACGGTGAAAACACCGTGCTGCGGGACCTGAGCTTTACGGTACGGAGGGGCGAGGTCATCGTGGTGCTGGGACCCAGCGGCTGCGGTAAAAGCACCCTGCTGCGATGTATCAACGCGCTGGAACCGATCCAGGGGGGAGAAATTCTCTTGGGCGGCGAGGTGATAGACCGCAGCCCGGCGGGGCTGCCTGCCCTACGGCGGCGCATCGGGATGGTGTTCCAAAGCTACGAGTTGTTCCCCCATATGACGGTGATGGAAAACATTCTGCTGGCGCCATGTAAGGCACTGGGCGCCAAAAAGGAGGACGCCAAGGCGGAGGCCGAAACACTGCTGCGCCGGGTAGGCCTGTGGGAAAAACGGGACAGCTACCCCCGAGAACTGAGCGGCGGACAAAAACAGCGGGTGGCCATTGTGCGGGCGCTGTGTATGCATCCGGAGGTCCTGCTCTTTGATGAAGTGACAGCGGCGCTGGACCCCGAAATGGTGCGGGAAGTGCTGGATGTGGTGCTGGATCTGGCCCGGGAGGGCAAAACCATGGTCATCGTGACGCATGAGATGCAGTTTGCCCGTGCCATCGCCGACCGGGTGCTGTTCCTGGAGGACGGCAAAATAGCGGAAGAAGCGGCACCGGAGGATTTTTTCACCGCTCCCAAGACCGAGCGAGCCAAAAAGTTCTTAAAGACATTTGAATTTGATGAAGTCAAGCCCCATAGGGATTGATATAAAGACTATAAAAAGGAGAAATTACAATGAAAAGCACAAGAAAATGGATCGCAGCCATCATGGCAGTACTGATGCTGGTACTGATGGCAGCCTGCGGCAATGGCGGCAACGCAGCCAATGAAAATAAAGCAGGGTATCGCACACTGGAGGAGATCAAGGCGGCGGGGACCATCAATATCGGGGTATTCTCCGATAAGAACCCCTTTGGCTATGTGGATGAGAACGGCGAGTATCAGGGCTACGATGTGTACTTTGCCCGGCGGCTGGCGGAGGATCTGGGTGTTAAGGTGAATTTCATCTCCACCGAGGCGGCCAACCGTATTGAATACCTCAAGACCGGCAAGGTAGATGTGATTCTTGCCAACTTTACCGTAACCCCTGCTCGGGCCGAGGAAGTGGACTTCGCGCTGCCCTACATGAATGTAGCACTGGGCGTTGTTTCTCCGGAAGGGCGGGTCATCACCACGCTGGATGACTGGGATGAGAACGATGAGATGATCGTCATTTCCGGCACGACCGCCGAGACCTACCTGACCGAGAATTATCCCAACATCAAGCTGCAGAAGTACGATACCTACGCCAATGCCAAGAACGCGCTGGAGAACGGCAACGCGGCAGCCTGGGCCAACGATAACACCGAGGTGCTGGCCTATGCCATGCAGAACCCCGGCTATGTGGTGGGCATTCCCACACTGGGCGGCAATGACACCATAGCCCCCGCTGTGACCAAGGGCAACACCACCCTGCTGGATTGGCTGAATGAGGAGATCAAGGCACTGGGTGAGGAAAAGTTCTTCCACGCAGACTATGAGGCCACCCTGGCCGATACCTACGGCCTGGACTATGAGGATGAACTGGTGGTAGAAGGCGGCGTCACCGCCGGCTAAGCGCACAAAGCCAAACCTGCATAAAAACACACCCGTCTTTCTCCGGTAAGGAGAGGGGCGGGTGTCGTTATATTTACAGGTGTTTTTCCAGGCCGCTTTTTTGCAGGCCACGGAGGGTGAGATAGATAAGATAGCCATAGACCGGCACCAGCAGAAGCTTGAGCGGAGCTTTGGCCACTGTCCAGGCCCAAAAGTTTTTGCCCATATAGAAGGAGAGCCAGACTGCATTGAGCAGCAAGCCCCACAGGATGCTGACCGCCGCACTGGCCGCCAGGCACCGGGGAAAGGTCACGGGCTTGCGGTACAGCAGCAGGCCGTAGGTAAGCCCCCGCAGCGCCGCCGTAAGGGTAAAGCCCGGGAAGAACGATAGCCCGGAGGTCCCTACCGCGGAGCCCAAAAGGTCGGCGGCAGCGGCTACCCCGGCGCCCCACCAGGGGCCCAGCGCCCAACCGCACACGGCACTGGCCAGAGTTTGCAGACTTACGCGTTCTGCGCCACCCATAAGGTAGACGCAAAACACACGGGTGAACAGAAGATCCAGCGCCACAAACAGCGCTGCCAGCACCAGCTTTTTCAAAGCATTGTTACGGTTCATTCAGGGGGATCCCTCCTTCGGGGTCATGGGGTTGCCTGGGGTTCGGGGGCGGCGGCAGGCTCTTCATCCACAGGCTCTTCGGCGGGCCACAGTCCGGCATCATCCCACAGGTGGCGGAAGAAATCCTTCCGCAGGATAAGCTTGGAGTAATTGAATTTCTGATCAACCAGGCGGTTCATGCTGCTGACATAATAGTCATCGCTGCCGGTATCGATCAGTGAGGTATAGTGATCGGTGGAGGCATTATAGCAGCCAAAGGCGGTCAGCCAGCTGTGATCCTGGAAGATGACCGGCGAGGAGGTATCGCTCAGCATATCGGTGCCCATCATCAGCCGGGAATCATAGGGCAGATCGAATAGATTGCTGACCGTCGGCAGGATATCCAGGCTGGAAACCGGCTTATCAATGACGACGGGGCCCTCCATATCGGCGCTCCAGATGAGGAAGCAGCTTTGGTAAAGGGAGAACTGATCCAGCTCCCTGCCCGCCAGCGCGTTCAGGGATTCGATATCCAGACCGTAGGGGTAGTGGTCGGGCGCCAGCATGATGACGGTATCCTTATCATGGCCGGTTTCTTCAAGCTTTTGCAGCAGCACGCCGATGGCTTTATCCAGCTCGATATTGCAGGCAAGGTAGGCACGGGCGGCCTCCGGCAGGTCAAGTTCGGCGACCGCCTCCTCATTGTGCATGGCCATGGCGTTTCCGAAGAAATTATACTCCAGATGCCCGCTGACGGTGAGGTAATAGGTCATAAAGTGCTCATCCGCCAGCACGGTATCCAGCGTGGCATTCATCATATCCACATCGGATTCCGGCCACATGACCTTAATGTTCAGTCCGTTGCCCACGCCCTTATAGTCGTAGCCAAGGTTCGGGTGGGATTTATCGCGGGAATAATAGGTATAGGTGTGGTCGTGGTAGGCGCGGGTGGTGTAACCCATGGCCCTAAACTGATTGCCGAAGGAGAAGGGCAGCCAGTTGGTGGCGGATTCGGTCATACTCCAGGTACCGGTAACGGGGATCATCCCCAAAAGGTTCACATATTCGCCGTCCAGCGTGGAAACGCCCCAAATGGGATTATAGAAATTGGTGAACTGAAAGCCCTCGCTCCACAGCTTGTAGAGATTTGGAGTCAGGTTGGGATCGATGGCGTATTTCCACAGGCTTTCGCAGGTAAGGAAGATGAGATTCTTCCCCGCAAAGTAGCCGGTATACTCATTTTTGGTGCTGGGGGTCACTTTGGCAAAGTAGCGGTACATCTCCGCCAATGTTTTGTCCTCGGTCGCTTCGGCCAGCGCCGCAAAGTCGATCTCCATCACCTGCTTTTCAGCTTCCGGCTCCGGCTCAGGTTCGGGTTCCGGCTCCAGTTCCTCCACCGTTACCGCCGGCATGGGGCCAAAGATGGCATTGCGTGCCTCGATGCGGAAGGTGGTAAGCAGCCCAAAGCGGCTGACCGAAAGATTGCTGATAAAATCGGTGGTATACAGGCGGCTGACGCTCATAGCACCGCCGGTATCCAGCAGGGCCCCGCCGGTGGTGATGATTTGCAGCGCCAGCGCTGCGATAAGCGGCCACAGCAGCTCTTTCCACTGTTCATGGCCCCAAGCAATGCGCTTTTTGCCCTGCCAGAGGAGCAGCGCAATGGGCACCAGCATAAGCAGCAGCGCCCACCAGCATTGTAATATGGTGGAAAAGATGACGCTGGCAAACTGCGCCACCTGCCCTGCCCCGCCGACTGAAAACAGCGTGAAGTAGACCTTGAAGATGGCATAATACACCACCTGGCCCATGTAGAAGATGCTGAAGATCCCCCACAGGGCGGTTACAATAATACGGCCCGCCTTGGGAGAAAAGGCCTTGCCCAGCAGGGCCAGCAGCACCCCGGCCGCCAGCGAATAGCCGAAGGTATATAAAAGGCCCTTGGGATAATCAAAGCCGATGGTGGAGATACGCAGCACCAGCTCCATCCACAGCACCGCCACCGGGAAGAACCACATGCCCCGCCAAGCGGCCCACCGGGATGTTTTCTGCGGCTGGGCTTCTTCTACCGGGGAGGTAATATTCGGTTCGGTGACTGTCATTTGTTATCACTTCCGTTCTGATCCAAAGTCGCCAAATACTTCCTAATTTCGTATTTTTTCGTTTTATTATAGCACAGCCTTTTCCCGCTGCCAACAAGTAATATCTGTATTCCTGCGCATACTATCCCTGCTCCATTCCATCTTTAATAGGAGGTACCCCTATGAACAGCTATTTTGACCAGCAGTGGGATCAGCAACTGGCCGGACGGCCGCAGGCGCTGGCCGCCTTTACTTCCCTTTCCCCCGCCGCACAGGAGCGCATTGTGGGCTATGTGCAAAGCTGCGATAACACCCACGAGGCATCCCGCCGCATCAGCCGGATGCTGGCGCAGCTGGAGGCAGGCGAATACACACCGTCCGAGGAATAATCCCCACAAAAAAGCCGCCGCGGAGAGCCTTTTCGCTTTCCTCGGCAGCTTTTTACTTATTTACTGGCGCCCCGCCAGCTTGTAGTCATCGCTGAAGCTGAAATAAGGACAGGCCGTATACTGGTGCTGCAAAAACAACACCATCTCGTCCTCATCCAGGTTCATCTCGCACACATAGCAGTCCATTTCGTCATCGTACTCATAGTGGGCGCAGAATTCGCAGCTGCCGCCCGCCTTTTCGGTCTTTCCCGCCATGGCTGCGCCTCCTTACAGCTCGCACGCGGTAAAGCTGCCATCCGCATTGACGGTAACGGGGTGGTAGCTGTTGCCGGAATACTTGAGGATGGTCTTGAGCCGCGGACGCTCGTTTTCACTGTAAAAGACGAAGGAAACGCCCTCCCGGCCGGCGCGGCCGGTGCGCCCGATGCGGTGCAGATAGTACTCGTTTTCATTGGGGATCTCGTAGTTAAAGGCGGCATCCACCTGCTCCACATCAATGCCGCGGGCGGCTACATCAGTGGCCACCAGCACATCAAATTCATTATTACGGTACGCCCCCATGATGCGGTTGCGCGCGGCCTGCTCCATATCGCCATTGAGGCACTTGGCACGGATACCCGCCTTCTCCAGGTGGGTCACCAGACTGACGGTGCCGTACTTGGTGTTGCAGAACACCATGCTGCGGCGGTATTCCTCCCGCTTCAGCAGGTTGATAAGCGTTTCGATGCGCTCCCGGCCGCTGCACTTGATGCAGTATTGGGTGATGCGGGGTTTACTTTCCGCCACCGGCTCCACTACCAGCTCCACAGGGTCCAGCTGGTATAGCCAGCCGATATCCATGACCTCACGGGAAATGGTGGCCGAAAACATGGACATCTGCTTGGTGCGCGGCACCCGGTCCAAAATCCACCGGACATCCTGGTAGAAGCCCATATCCAGCATTTCGTCAGCCTCGTCCAGTACGAGGAATTTGATATGGTCCAGATGGATAGTACCGCGGTTGATATGGTCAATCAGACGGCCCGGAGTACCGATAACAATCTGCACATTGTTGCGCAGCGCACGGATCTGGCGTTCAATCGGCTGGCCGCCGTAAACAGGCAGCGCACGCACGCGGCGGGTACGGCCGATTTTGCCTACTTCTTCCGCAACCTGAATAGCCAGCTCACGGGTCGGAGTCATAATCAGCGCCTGAATATGCTTGAAGTCGGTAATTGCCTGCACCAGAGGAATACCGAAAGCAGCGGTTTTGCCGGTACCGGTCTGTGCCTGGCCGATAACGTCGTTACCCTCGAGCACCAGGGGAATAGTAGCGGCCTGAATCGGAGAAGGCTCTTCGAAGCCCATGTCAGTCAGGGCGGTTACAATTTTTTTGTCCAGCTCTAAGCTGCCGAACATCTCTTTTTGAATGGTCATTAATTTTTATCCTCCATATTGTTTTTTTCTTCTAATAATTTATCAATAGCCATGGAAATAGCTGTCTGAGCTATTCTCAGCTTATTTTCTGTTCGTGTCGACATGAAACGGTGCTCCTGACAATATACCACGTTGTCGGTAGCAACGGCAATATACACAAGGCCTACCGGCTTGCCCTCACTGGCTCCCGGTCCGGCGTTGCCCGTAATGCTCACACCGTAATCGCTGCCCAGCTGCTTGCGTACGCCCAGCGCCATTTCGCAGGCGGTTTCGCGGCTGACAGCGCCGTATTTGGCCAGCGTATCTGCCTGCACATTAAGCAGCTTCTGCTTGGCCATGTTAGTGTAGCTGACGATGCTTCCCAGCAGATATTCGCTGCTGCCCGGCACATCCGTAACCAGACTGCTGGCAAGACCGCCGCTGCAGGATTCCGCAAAGGCAATAGTTTTGCCCTGCTTCAGCAGCTCCTGCCCCAGGCAGGCCGCCAGAGTGGCATCATCCACACCATATATATAATTATCAACGCTCTTGCGTACCTTGGCTTCCATAGCGTCAAGCAGCTTGACTGCCTCTTTATCATTGGCAGCCTTCGCCGTAAGCCTGATGAGAATTTCCCCGTAGCGGGCATAAAGCGCAATCGTCGGATTTGTCTGCGCCATAATCAGCTCGTCGAGCTTGGATGCTACCATGGATTCGCCGATACCGCGCAGATGCAGGGTACGCGACATAATAATGCCGTGCTTGCTGAAGCGCTGCAGCATTCGCGGCAGCAGCTGCTTTTCGCACACATCCGTAAGCTCGCTCGGAGGTCCGGGCAGCATAATGAAGATTTTGTCCTTATATTCCAGCCACAGTCCGGGAGCAGTACCCACATCGTTCTGCAGTACCTCGGCCCCGATGGGAACATACGCCTGCTTTTCGTTATTTTGCGAAGGGCAAAGTCCCTTCTTGGCAAAATATGCATCTATGCGTCCCCACGTATCCAAATCGAGATAGCCTTCGGTATGACAAACCTCCATCACCATCTCCTTGGTAATATCACCGCGCGTCGGCCCCAGACCGCCGCTGGTAATGATGATATCGGCGCGCTGCATGGCCTGCTCCAGCACTGCGCGCATACGCTCCGGATTATCTCCGACCGTAGTGTGATATAAAACATCAAAGCCTATATTGTTCAGCTTGCGGGATAAATACTGCACATTGGTGTTTAAAATTTCACCCAGCAGCAGCTCCGTCCCGGTAGTAATGATTTCAACCTTCATCTGCTGTCACCCTCTCACCGGTTATTTTGACTTTTACAGCAACGCTCTTAAACCAGCTCTGCCACCATTTCATAGGTAAAGCCTTGCAGAATACGCACTCTTACCATCTGGCCTACCTCCAGCTCGGCGGCATTTTCGATAAAGATGTTGCCGTCGATATCGGGTGCCTCGTGATAGGAACGTCCTACCGCAAGAGCGGGGTTTTCTTCATCAAAGCCTTCGACGATAACGTCCAGCTCCTCATCCTCGCGCTCCTGATGGATTTCTTCGGAAATACCTGCCTGCAGTGCCATCAGCTCATGATAGCGGTTTTCCTTAACCTCAGGCTCAATCTGGTTTTCCATAGCGCCGGCCACAGTGCCCTCCTCCTGGGAATACTGGAACACGCCTGCGTTTTCAAAGCGCTGCTTTTCAACAAAGTCCATCAGCTCCGCAAAATCCTCGTCGGTTTCACCGGGGAAGCCCACGATAAAGGTAGTGCGGATAGTAATTCCCGGAATACGCTCACGCAGCTTGGCCAGAAGCTTCTCTACCTGCGCGCGTGTATCGTAACGGTTCATGCTGTCCAGCAGTCTGTCGCTGGCATGCTGCAGAGGAATATCAATATACTTGCACACCTTGTCGCATTCAGCAAAGGCTGCAATCAAATCGTCCGTAAAGTTGTTGGGATACAGGTACATAACGCGAATCCACTTAATGCCCTCCAGCTCGTTGAGGTCACGCAAAAGCTGCGGCAAAAGCAGCTTGCCGGTGAGGTCCTCGCCGTAGCGGGTGGTGTCCTGCGCAACTACAATCAGCTCCTTGACGCCGTGAGCAGCAAGGCTTCTTGCCTCTGCCATAACCTCATCATAAGGACGGCTGGTGTAGGGACCGCGCAGCTGCGGAATAATGCAGTAGGAGCAGCAGTTGTCGCAGCCCTCGGCAATTTTCAGATACGCCATGTAATCCGGCGTAGTCAGCATTCTGGGCGGAGCCTGCACATTTTTGCTTTCCAGCTTCTGCAAATGCTTTACGCGCTTGCCTGCCAGCACCTGGTCGATAACCCAACCGATATCGGTAAAGCTGTCGGTGCCGACGATAGCGTCAACCTCCGGCATGCTTTCGAAAAGCTCATCTGCATAGCGCTGGCCGAGGCAGCCTGTCATAATCAGATACTTGCATCTGCCCTCCTCCTTGTATTGCGCCATTTGTAAAATTGTGCTGATGGATTCCTCCTTCGCACTTTCGATAAAACCGCAGGTATTAACAATAATCAGTTCGGCATCTGCGGGATCGTTGGTAATCTCCAGCTGTTTATCCTTGATAATACCCAGCATAACTTCAGAATCTACCAGATTTTTGGGACAGCCGAGGCTGACCATACCTATTTTCATTCTTTACCTCCAAAACCTG
>OLWL01001830.1_pt1 | contig 11003 bp, 10 predicted proteins | sample 1674151 | NCBI WGS metagenome assembly OLWL01 (sample SAMEA103958148, study PRJEB25191) | human gut metagenome
GGCAGGCGATCAGGTCCGGCCCCGTCTGCCGCAGACCGCAGGCCTGCAAAATACGCTTGGCGGCCACTACTTCCTCCACCGGGTCGGCAGTCAGGCTCACCCGCAGCGTATCGCCGATACCCCGACACAGCAGTCCGCCGATGCCAATGGCCGACTTCAGCACCCCCATCTCCGGTGTGCCGGCCTCGGTGACGCCCAGATGCAGCGGATAGTCCACCTTTTCGTGCAGCAGCTCGTAGGCCGCCATGTTTACCGGCACCCGGGAGCACTTCACGGAGATGCAGATATCCCCGAAGCCGCACTCCTCCAACAGGCGCACATGTCCCAGTGCACTCTCGGCCAGCGCCTCGGCGGTCACGCCGCCGTATTTTTGCACCAGGTCCTTCTCCAGCGAGCCGCCGTTGACGCCCACACGGATTGGAATATTCCTCTCCCGGCAGGCGTCGGCCACGGCCCGCACGCGGTCCTTCGACCCGATGTTGCCGGGGTTGATGCGTATTTTATCCACACCGCCGTCCACACACAGCAGCGCCAGCCGGTAATCAAAGTGGATATCCGCCACCAGCGGGATGTGTATAGCCGCCTTGATGCTCGGAATGGCCCGTGCGGCCTCCTCCGTGGGCACCGCCACACGCACGATCTCGCAGCCCGCCTGCTCCAGGCGGTGTATCTGCCGCACTGTGGCGTTCACGTCCTCCGTGGGCGTATTGCACATGGACTGTATGCTTACGGCCGCGCCGCCGCCCACCGGTACCGCGCCCACCTGTATGCGTCTTGTCACCGTCCCCGCCTCCTCAGTGGATCAGCTTTCCCACGTCGCTGAACACCAGCACCACCATCAGCGCCAGCAGTAGAATAAGTCCCGCGAAGTGGATATAGTTCTCATATTTAGCCGGTATCTGCTTCCGGAACAGCAGCATGGTCGCCGCGTTGATGATCAGGAAGAATATCCGCCCGCCGTCCAGCGCCGGCAGGGGCAGCAGGTTCATCACCGCCAGATTCACTGCGATCAGCGCCGCGATGTAGGCGATGTTCTCCACCGCCGCCTGGGTCGTCTCCGCCTGCTCACCTACCTGTACCATGGTGGACACGATCCCCACCGGGCCACTCAGATCCCGCAGGCCCGCCTGCCCGGTAAAGAGCATTTGCAGGCTCAGCCGCACCAGACGCACGAAATCCACAGCATTGTTCCAGGTGTAGGCCAGCTTGTCGCCGAAGGTGGCCGCCGCCGCACCGAAGTATATTCCGTAGCCGCTGTACGCATTTCCGCTTTGATCGGTATACGTCTGTCTCGTCATGGCAAAGTCGTCCAGGCGCACCTTCTCCCCGCCGCGGTCCACCACCAGGTCGAATGTGCCAGTCTTATTCAGGCCAAGCAGCAGGCTCACGTCGCTGTAAATGTACACGCGCTCCCCATCGATGGACACCAGCCGGTCCCCGGTCTGCAAGCCGTCGGCGCTCTCCAACGGACAACCCTCGGCAAAGCCGGAGATCACCGGCTGATAGAACCCCTGCGCCGGCGCATACAGGCAAAAGATGATAATAAGCCCCGCCAGAAAATTCATGGCCGCGCCGGCGGCAAAAATGATCAGCTTTTTCCAAAAGCCCTGGCGGTTCAGCGCCGCCGGATCGTCAGAGTCCTCCTCTTCCCCCTCCATGGCACAGAAACCGCCCACCGGAAAAGCCCGCAGAGAATACTGGGTATCCCCCCGCTGCTTTTTCCACAGCACCGGTCCCATGCCGATGGCGAACTCGTTGACCCGCACGCCGCAGGCCTTGGCCGCCAGGAAGTGCCCCAGCTCATGGACGGCGATCAAAATACCGAACACCAGCAGGGCCGCTATGATATATACGATCATGTATGCAAGCTCCTTTTCCGGATGTCACAGGGCGGCGCGCCGCGCCGCCTTGTCTGCTTCCAGTATATCCGCAAGGCTTGGCTGATATTGCACCGGCACCCGCTCCAACGCGCGCTCCACCCGCCGGGAGATATCGTTAAAGCCGATCTCGCCTCGCAGAAACAGTCCCACAGCCGCCTCGTTGGCGCCGTTGAGTATGGCGCAGGCGGTGCCGCCCACCGCTGCGGCATACCGTGCCAGACGCAGACAGGGGAACGCCCTCTCGTCCGGCTCGGCAAAGGTCAGCGCGCCGCAGGTCAGCAGATCAAGCGGCTTATCCGGGCTCTCGGCCCGGTAGGGATACGTCAGCGCGTAGCGGATGGGCAGCTTCATATCCGGCGTGCCCAGCTGCGCCAGCAGCGCCCCGTCCCGGAACTCCACCAGCGAATGCACGATGCTCTGGCGGTGTATCACCGCCTGCACCTGCTCCACCGGCAGGCGATAGAGCCGCATGGCCTCGATGATCTCCAGTCCCTTGTTCATCAGTGTGGCGGAGTCCACCGTGATCTTCGGTCCCATGTGCCAGTTGGGATGGCGCAGGGCATCCGCCGCCGTCATGTGCTCCAGTTCGTCGAAGGTCCTTCCGTAGAACGGCCCGCCGGAGCAGGTCAGCAGGATACGCCGCACCTCACCCCGGTCCCGGCAGCCCTGCAAGCACTGAAACACCGCGCTGTGCTCACTGTCCACCGGCACAATCTCCGCGCCGTATTTCTCCGCCGCGTCCATCACCAGCTCACCGGCGCACACCAGCGTTTCCTTATTGGCCAGCGCGATGCGCTTGCCTTTTTGGATCGCCGCCAGTGTGGGACGCAGCCCCACGCTGCCCATCACGGCAGTCACCACCGTGTCCGCCTCGCTCATAGCGGCGGCAGCCAACAGGCCCTCCTCCCCTGCCATGACCTCAATGCCGGTCCCCCGCAGCCGTTTTTTCAGCGCCAGCGCCGCATTTTCGTCATACAGCACCGCAAGGCGCGGCATATACTGCCGCGCCTGCTGCTCCAACAGGTCTACCTGTGTATTGGCGGTCAGCGCCGCCACGCGGAGACCCAACTCCCCGGCCACCTCCAGCGTCTGCCGCCCGATGGAGCCGGTAGCCCCCAACAGGGCGATGGTTTTCGTCATAGGTCCTTCCTCAATACAGCGTCACAGCGTTGATAAGCATCCACGTCACCGGTGCAGCGAAGATCACACTATCGAACCGGTCCAGCACGCCGCCGTGGCCCGGCAGCAGCCGTCCGTAGTCCTTGATGCCGCACTGCCGCTTCACGCAGGAGAAGCTCAGGTCGCCCAGCTGCCCCAGCACCGCGCCCACGAAGCCCAACAGCACACACCAGCCGATGTGCAGCTGCACCTCCGTACATAGGAAGAAGAATATCCGGAACAGGATCATTCCCACCATGCCGCCCACCAGACCGCTGACCGCACCCTCCCGTGTCTTCTTCGGGCTGACTCTGGGCGCCAGCTTTGTTTTCCCGAACAGCATACCGCCGAACAGCGCCAGAGAGTCGCTCATAAACGCCGACACCAGCGGGATCAGCACCAGTCCGGCGCCGTATTCCAGCATCCGCAGCCGCACCAGGCAGCCCAGCGCCAGCGGGATCACCAATCCGGACACCGCCATAGCGCTGATATCCGGAAAATCCAGCTCGTCGTCTTTGCCGAAGGCCTGCACCGCCGCGATGAACATCACCACGATCAGCGCCGCCAGCAGCCATACCATGATCGTATGTATGGCGGTACCCGTGAAGTCACCGCCGCTGAAATACACCGTGAACACGGTGAACACCGCCAGCGTGGCCGCCAGCCCCCACCAGTGCGCCGCTTTCTCCGGCGCGGCGGCCGCCATGAACTCATGGCAGCCGATGACGCACAGCGCCGCCACCAGCACCGCCGTGGCCCAATCCGGTGCGAAGCACAGCACGCCGATCAATGCCGGCACGCCGATGATCGCCACCAGTATTCTCTGTTTCATGGTCGTCACCTCACTTTACGCCGCCGAACCGGCGATCCCGCCGCTGATAGTCGATGATCGCTCTGTCCATATCCTGCCGGGTAAAATCCGGCCACAGCGTGTCGCAGAAATAGAATTCGCTGTAGGCACACTGCCACAGCATGAAATTGCTCAGCCGTATCTCGCCGCTGGGGCGGATGATCAGCTCCGGGTCGGGGATACCGGCAGAGTACATATTGGCGGAGAGGTTCTCCTCCGTCCAGTCTACCCCCTGCTCCGCGCACAGCCGCGCCGCCCGCAGTATCTCCGCCCTGCCGCCGTAGTTCAGGCACACATTGGCCTGGAACCCCGCATAGCGGCCGGAGATGTCATCGGTCTCATGCGCCAGCGCCTGCAGCTCCGGGGACAGTGCGCTGAGGTCACCGAAGAACCGCAGGCGGATGTGCTCCTTTTCCATGGTGTCGATAGCTTCCCGCAGATACTGCTCCAACAGGCCCATGATGGTATTCACCTCATCGGCGGGCCGCTTCCAGTTCTCTGTGGAAAAGGCGTATACCGTCAGGTATTCCACTCCCAGTTCCTTGCAGTAGGTGGCGATGTCGCGGAACACCTCTGCCCCCGCCTTGTGCCCCACCGTGCGGGGCAGGCCGCGTTTTTTCGCCCAGCGGCCATTGCCGTCCATAATAACAGCGATATGGCGGGGAAGGCGGCTCCTGTCCACCTCCCCCGCCGTATGGGGCGTTTTCTTCGTAAACAGTCCCATTAAACAGACATCAATTCCTTTTCCTTGTTGTCCAGGATCTTGTCGATCTCCTTGCAGCTGTCATCGGTCAGCTTCTGCAGGTCCTTCTCGGCGATCTTCAGCTCGTCCTCGGTGATCTCGGACGCCTTCTGCTGCTTCTTGAAGTTATCCATCGCATCCCGGCGGATATTCCGCACAGCCACCTTGCCGTTCTCGGCGTACTTGTGGATCTGCTTGACCAGCTCCTTGCGGCGCTCCTCGGTCAGCTGGGGGAAAGCCAGACGAATGCACTTACCGTCGTTCTGGGGGTTGATGCCCAAATCGGACTCCTGAATGGCCTTTTCAATACCCTTCAGAATGCTGGCATCCCAAGGGGTAATGACCAGCGTCCGCGGGTCAGGAGAGCCGATAGAGCCGATCTGCTGGATGGGCGTGGGGGTACCGTAATAGTCCACACTGATGCGGTTGAGCACGGAAGCGTTGGCGCGGCCGGCACGCACGGTGTCGAAGTCGCTCATCACGGATTCAATGCTCTTCTTCATTTTTTCCTCGTAAACCTTGTACTCGTCCTTCAACATGGGGTCAGTCCTCCTTCACGATCGTTCCGATTTTTTCGCCGCGCAGGGCGCGGATGATATTCTCCGGGTCTTTCAGGGCAAATACCAGCACCGGGATATGGTTGTCCATGGACAGGCTGGTGGCGGTAGAGTCCATCACCGCCAGGTGCCGCTTGAGCACCTCGTCGTAGGTGATGCTGTCAAACTTCACCGCATCGGCGTTCTTGGCCGGGTCGCTGTCGTACACGCCGTCGATGTTCTTGGCCAGCAGGATGACGTCCGCATTGATCTCCGCCGCCCGCAGCACCGCCGCGGTATCCGTGGAGAAGAACGGGCAGCCAATGCCGCAGCCAAAAATGACCACTCTCCCCTTTTCCAGGTGCCGAATGGCCCTGGCGCGGATATACGGCTCCGCCACGGCCCGGATCTCCAGCGCCGTCTGCACACGCACGTCCACACCCTTCTGCTCCAGCACGTCCGCCATGGCCATGCAGTTCATGGCCGTGGCCAGCATACCCATGTGGTCGGCCCGGGTGCGCTCGATGTGTCCCTCGCCGTCCTTCACGCCGCGCCAGAAATTGCCGCCGCCGATGACGATACCCACCTGCACGCCCATGTCCACACACTGCTTGATAACGTCCGCCACCCGGCCCATGACCTGAAAGTCCAGACCGAAGTGCTTATCGCCGGCCAGCGCTTCGCCGCTGATCTTCAGCAGCACCCGCTTGAATACTGGTTGCTCCATCGCCGTTCCTCCCTAATTTTCTATCAGGTATTTTACCTTATTTCTCCCGTTTTGCATAGGGGGGAAATCGAAAATTTTTCTGAATTCTTTTTTGCGGATCCCGCGTGCCCTGCGCCTGCGGCGCATGATGCAAAACGAAAAGCTTTGTTTTTTTCCACCGGCGGTGTATAATGGGGAAAACACTTTTCCGGAGGCTGATTTTCATGGAACTTCTGCACGTGCTGGGCAATACATATGCGGCCGTCGCTGCCACCGCCCTGCTGCCCGTTTACAAGCTCACCGACCGGGATGTGGTGCTCATCGACACCGGCTACGCCAAGCTGGACAGAGCCGGCCTGACCGCGCTCATCGACGGCAGCGGCTGGCGTCTGCGCGCCATTCTCTGCTCCCACGCCCACTTCGACCACACCGGCAACGTCCGGTATTTGCAGGAGCGGTACGGCGCAAAAGCCGCCATCTCCCTGATCGAAGCCGGTATCTCTGTGAACCCGGACAGCTACCGCGCCAACTACGTGGCCCTGACCTACGGCAAAAGCCGTGAGTTGTTTCTGGAGGAGTGCTTCACCGCAGATCGAGTCATCTTCCCCCAGGAGGACCACATCGACGTAGACGGCGCCCGGTTCGGTGTACTGTCTCTCCCCGGCCATTCGGCAGGCCAGCTGGGCTTTGTCACGCCAGACGGCGCGGCCTATCTGGGTGACTGCCTCATCGACCAGGCGCTGATTGACAACGCCAAGCTGCCCACCAGTATGTTCGTCGCCAAAGATCTGGACAGCAAGGCCTCCCTCCGTTCTACCGACTACCCCGCCTATATCATCGCCCACAAGCAGATCATCAGCGACCGCGCGGAGCTGTCTGCCCTCATCGACAGCAACATCGCCTTCATCCACCGCAAGGAGCGGGAGCTGCTGGACGACCTGACCGACGGCATGACGTTCTCCGACTGGATATACGCCTTCTGCCAGCGGGAGAACATCCGCACCCGGCAGGAGCTGAAATTCAGCATCGTGGAGCGGAACTTCACCAACTTCACCGACTGGCTCACCGACACCGGCAAGGTACGCGTAGAGCGCGACTTCTGCGCCAAGAGGTATTACCACGGCTGAGATACCGTGTACGCATAGAAAAGCCACCCCATCGGGGTGGCTTTTCCGCTCTGTTTATTCGTCAAAGGGCACGCCGAATATCTGCCAGAACTGCCGGTTCTCGCTGTCGGACACCATAGCGGAGTTCCACGAGCCGAACGTAAAGCTGGCGCAGCTGTCCGTCCCCTTCAGCACCGACACTGTCCGCCCGTCGTCGAAGGTCACCGTCAGCTTGGCGGTGAACCAGCAGGCGGCTCCGCAGCCGTAGTCTCTGGCGTTGGTGAGCATCTTCTGCAGGGCGGGCAGGTCGGCTTTGGCGGCGGTGTACGTCTCGCCGCCGTAGAACTCCAGCTTGGCTGCGGTCATATTGCCCCGGAAATCCTCCGGCGTCACGAAGGTATAGCCGCACTGCTCCGTCAGTATTTTCAGCGCCGTGGGCGGCACGGGGTAATCGGCAGTGCCCCAATAGCGGACATCGTCCTCGCCGCTGCGGTGCAGCTCGGCGCACACCTGATGCCACTCCGGCTGCACCAGTCCCTTCTCCGACTGGATGGCCTGCACCTGCTCCTCTGTCAGCGGTACGACCTGCTTTGTGGAGTCACCCACCTCCCACGTGATCTGATAGACCTCCAGCTCCGCCGTTTCCGCCGCGCTCCGGTACTGGAACCGTACAGCGTACTGTCCATCCATGCCCAGGCCCACGAACTGCTCCGTCAGCTCTACCACATCTCCGTTGTGGAGCGCCACGTTCTCCTCATTGTACCGTCCGTAGAGGGTGAAGCCCTCACCCTTTATCACGGACAGCTGCGCGCCGCTGCCCACCTCATACACCGGGATGTCCTCGCTGTAATTCTCGTCGTATGTCACCGTGCGGTACGTCACGGAATAGACCTCCGACACGGAGATGCTCAGCTGGTCCCTCTCATAACTGGCGGCCACCGGCAGCCCGCCGGTCAACTGGGACATGGCATACCGGGAAATATCCGCCAGCAGCACCTCCGATGCGTCGCCCCGGCCGTCGGGGACCTGCTGTCCCGCCAGCCGGCGGAGATACGCCTTCACCGTGTTGGGGGCTTGCTGGTAGCGGTGCGCCAGCACGTCCATGGCACCCTCGGCATACGCGCCGTCACCGTTGAGGTAGTACGCGCACAGATAGCTCAGGGGCACGGTCTCCCAGTCCGGCAGCTGCGCCGTGTCGTACACGATGCCGTAGTCCTCCGCCCGGACGCTGCACGGGTCGTTCTCACCGGTAGAACTCCACGGCATGGTTTCCTCGAAGCTCGGCTGCGCGTCCCCCTCATAGTAGACGATAGAACCATCCTCCAGACACGCCTGCAGAGTATCCATCAGTGCCTGTAGGCCCGCGGCACTCCCCCGCACGGCGTTGTAGTCCGCCGCCACATAGTCCCCGGCGTACACCGTGCCGGACACAGGGGTCTCCCCTTCCGCACCGACGTCCTCCCACCGCAGCCATTCCGCGTTGTCGATGAGTGCCAGCGCCAGATAGCCCCGCCGGGCCATCTCCCGGTTCCACTCCGCGCTGCGTTCCGGGACATCACCCGCAAAGGCATAGCACACCGTCACACCCATAGGCTCCCTGTTCGTGTCCAAGCGGATGGAATAGGCGTATGTGTCGCTGTCCGCCGTATCGCCCATCTCCGGCAGCCCCAGCGCGTCCAGTATGCCGCTGACCGCCGCGTTGTCGCCCACATACTCCGTCCGCAGGGCGAACAGCTTCTCCGCGTCCAGCGTCCCCACGTTCTTGTAGCTGGGCTTCGTCAGCAGGCACACGCCGATGATGGCCGCCGCGACGACCAGCAGGATGACAGCCCAGAGGGCGGGCTTCTTATAGTTGAGCACGTTCTTCACCCTTTCTTTCACAGCCACTTCGCCAAAGGCCAGCGGGCACACCGCCGCCATTTTCGGCTGGGCGGCACAGGCCACCAGCGCCCGGGAATAGGCGGCCCGCTGCGCCGCATCTGCGTTTTTCAACACCATTTCATCACAGGCGCGCTCCATGTCGCGGCCCAGCAGGACATACGCCGCCCAGAGGACCGGGTTGAACCAGTTGACCGCCAGCAGCAGAAACGCCAACGGTTTCCACACATGGTCCCAGCGGCGGATATGGCACCTTTCGTGGGCGAGCACCTGAGGAAAGTCCTGCTCCGACACGGTTTCCGGCACATAAATGCGGGGTGCAAGCACGCCCAGCACGAAGGGCGTGGACCAGTCGGTGCAGCGATAGACATTGTCCTGTATGCGGGGGGCGGCGCGGAGCCGCCAGCGCATACGCAGCAGGCTGAGGGCCATGTACAGCGCCATGCAGCCCACGCCCGTCAGCCAGATGGCGGGCAGCTGATCCAGCAGCGCAAAGCCTTGTGCCGCAGCGGGTCCTGCCATTTCCAGGCGCTGCTCCGGCGGGGCGGAAACATAGACCTTTTCCTGCTGGCGAAGCTCCTGATAGGCCTGGATGGGCGGGCTTTCGGGCTGCTGGAGGCTGACGGGGCTCTCTACTGTCAATCGGGCTGGAAGCAACAGCCGCAGGGCTACCAGCAGCCACAGCATACACACGGCGCGGCGGGGCGCACGGCGCAGCAGCGGCCGCACCACTATCACCGCCAGCGCGATGAGGCCCGCCTGCCAGGAAATTTCCAGCACGGAGGTAAACAGACTATCCATTTTTTCTTCTCCTTTATGGCACAGGGCATAACACTGTATGCCGCAGCGCGGTTCAGTTACGTCCGGAATTCTCCTGCTCGAAGCGGTCGATCATGGCATGGAGCACATCGGCATCCTCTTTGGAAAGTTTTGAATTTCCCATAAAAGCCGTCAGAAATGCCGGCAAGCTGCCGTGAAAGTTGTGGGCCACGAAGGCACGGCTCTCGGCGCGCTGCACGTCCTCCCGCTGTACCAGCGCGGTGACGACGGCGTTCTCCGTGTGCACCACGCCGCGCTCGGCGAGACGTTTGATCACGGTGTAGGTGGTGGATTTTTTCCAGCCCAGCTCCTCGGCGCAGAGACGGACCAGCTCACTGCTCTTTATAGGCTCGTGGGACCACAGTATCTCGCAGAAGCGCAGCTCACTGTCAAAAATTTTCGGTGTTTCCACAGGGTTTTCCTCCTTGGTCGAATGTAGTAGACCTGTTTTTAGTCTAACGCATTAGACCCGTCCTGTCAAGTATTTTTTTCTTGCTTTTTGTGTTACTTTTACTTTACTTTCCCTGTACGCTTATGATACCTTAGTGCAGAGGATGTTATAGGGACATGTAAGCTATGTGTCAGGCACAGTAAAAACAGGTACGGAAGGGGCGCATCATGGATATCGTGTATGAGGATAAGCGAATCGTGGTGGCGGTAAAGCCGGCGGGGGTGGTGTCGGTGGATCAACCGGGCGGGATGCCCGAGCTGCTGCGGCAGACGCTGCACACCGCGTGCATACGGACGGTACACCGGCTGGACGCGCCGGTAGCAGGGCTGATGGTGTTCGCACGGAGCGCCTACGCCGCCGGGGAGCTGTCACGGCAGATACGGGAGGGGGAATTCGAGAAAACGTATCTGGCGGTGGTGCGGGGAATGCCGAAGGCGGACGAGGGAGAGCTGACGGACCTGCTGGGCCGGGACAAGACGCGGCGGATGACCTATGTGGCCGAGGGGCCGGGGAAGGATGTGCGGGAGGCGCGGCTGCGGTACCGGGTGCTGGACCGGCGGGCGGGATGCGCGCTGGTGCGGGTCCGACTGCTGACGGGGCGAACGCACCAGATACGGGTGCAATTCGCGTCACGGGGGATGCCGCTGGTGGGCGACCGGCGGTACGGGGACGCGGCGGACGCGGACACGCCCATCGCGCTGTGGTCGGCAGGCGTGGCGTTCCGGCACCCGGAGACGGGAGAGGCCATGGCGTTTGAGCTGGCGCCGCCGCGCACGGCGCCATGGACATGGTTCGAGACATGAAAAAGACCGCCGGGAGGCGGTCTTTTTATGCGTTTTTTTGCCTGCGGGCGGGAGGATGGGTGCTTCGCCGCCCC
>OLWL01001837.1_pt1 | contig 10992 bp, 9 predicted proteins | sample 1674151 | NCBI WGS metagenome assembly OLWL01 (sample SAMEA103958148, study PRJEB25191) | human gut metagenome
GTCGTCGGGGCGTCTCGCTGCTGTCAGCGCTGTCAGCGAATTATTAAATATATAAATAATAAGAAGGAGATGAAAATATGTCAATGTGGGATGTAATCATCATCGCGGTGGTTTGCCTGGCCATTTTCCGTGGCTATTTCAAAGGCCTGTGTCGCCGTCTCAGCGATTGGGTTGGGCTGGTCATCGCGTTTGTGGCGTCGACGCTCAGCGTCAGCCACATTGTAGCTAAATTATACATTGTTTTCTTCAAATTAATCACCAAGATACATTATAACACAGACAGCCGTCAAATTACACCAGTCGTCTGATATTTTATGATGCTTTTAAGCATATTTTGCAAGTATTTCTGCATATTTTGTGGTAAAATAAATTTATTAATGAGTCAGACAGCATTGTCTGTACGAAAGGAGCAGTTTATATGAAGCGCAGTGATAAATTCCGCCAGGCCAACCGCGAGGCCCTGGCAACTGTTGTCGCCACCATCGCCGTCATCATCTTCTGGTGCCTGGCAGGCTTTGGACTCGCAGACAGCGATATTACCTTTTGGCATACACCTCTTTGGGTTTGGGGCGGCTGTGTAGGCACCTGGCTTTTCGCCATCGCCGTTACCGTTTTCCTGACGAAGAAGGTTTTTGTCAACTTTGATTTGGATGACAGCACGGAGGATAAGCAGCATGAGTAGTATTTTAAATATTTTACCAGCACTGGCCTTTCTGCTGATTCTTTTGAGCATCAGCGCCTATATCCAGCGCACGTCAAAAGAAAACAGACAAAAGGATTTTGCCAAGGATTACTTCATCGGCGGCCGTACTCTCGGCGGCTTTGTACTGGCTATGACCACTGCTGCCACCTACAGCAGCGTAAGCACTTTCGTCGGTGGTCCGGGCGTAGCCTGGGTTATTGGCTACGGCTGGCTGTACATGGCCATCGTGCAGGTAGTCGTTATCTTTCTCGTCTTGGGCGTGTTTGGCAAAAAGATTGCCCTGATTGCGCGTGAGATTGACGCCGTAACTGTCATTGACGTGCTGCGTGCCCGCTATCATTCCGATTTTCTGGCGAATATGGCGGCCGTTGTCATTGTCGCCTTCTTCTGCGCCACCATGGTGGCACAGTTCGTCGGCGCCGCCAAGCTCTTCGAAGCAGTAACCGGCTTCTCCTATCTCACCGGCCTCACCATGTTCGGCCTGATTGTTGTCATTTACACCACCATCGGCGGCTTTAAGGGTGTTGCCGTTACCGACGCCTGCTGTGCTATCGCCATGATTGTCGGCCTGTGCATCCTCATGGGCGGCATGATGCACGCAGGCGGCGGCTTCAACAAAATCATGAGCTACATCAGCACCCAGCATCCCGATATGCTTGAGCCGCTTTCCCGCGGCAAAATGCCGATTTCGCTGTACATCAGCCAATGGCTGCTCGTCGGCATCTGTACACTGTCGCTGCCGCAGTCCGTTGTCCGCGGCATCAGCTACAAGGATACCAAGGCGCTGCATAACGCTATGATTATCGGTACCGTCGTAATCGGTGCCATGACGCTGGTAGCAACCTGGATAGGCGTTATCAGCAAAGGCATCCTCACAGGACCTATTGCAGCCTACGGCAACAGCGTTGATAACATCATGCCTATCGCCATCGTGCACAGCCTTACACCCTTCTGGGCAGGTGTAATCATCATCGGCCCCATTGCCGCAACCATTTCCACCGTATCCTCGCTGCTGCTTTCCTCGTCTTCCTCTATCGTTAAGGACGTTTACATGAACATCAAGGGCAAGCGCGAAGAGCAGCTCAGTAATAACCAAATTCGCCTCTACAGCCTGGGCGCAACAATTATCCTCGGCCTTTTTGTTTATGCCATCGCTATCAAACCGCCAAGTGTTATCTGGCAGATTAACATGTTTGCCTTCGGCGGTCTGGAAACAGCCTTCTTCTGGGTGCTGATTTTCGGTCTTTTCTGGCCCAAGGCCAATAAATACGGCGCTATTGCAGCCATGGGCGGCGGTGTAATCATCTACTGCCTGGCTATGGTCTTCAAAATCAAGGTGCTTGACCTGCATCAGATTGTACTTGGCATCGGCCTTTCCCTGCTGTGCTTCTTCATCGGCAACAGCTTCGGCAAAACGGTTGATGAAAAAACACTGCGCATCTTCTTCCCCGAAAAATTTGACGACGAAAAATAAATAAAACCGCATATTATTCCAATATCAAAAAATCAAAATCTCTGCTTACGGTGTTTGCAAGCACCTTGGCAGAGATTTTTTATGCTCTGTTTTCTTTATAAAATTAAGTATCGGACACTGTTTACCTATGGTTTTCCTGCATTTAACAGACGCTGCTGATTAATTTCCTCATAGATAAACTTTTCTCAATGCTGACACTCCTGTCATTTATATCCGCCTTATTCTTATTTACAAAAGCGACAAGTAGTTTTCATTAAGTAATCATAATTATCCATTGACACAGAATGTTATTTTCTGCTATCTTAAAAGTATAAGCAGTTCTCAGCCACTCACCCCACGATGCAGGAAGGAGCGTGCCGTCATGCTAAAAAAATCTGTCATTATTCTCGCAGGAATGTTGCTTTTAATTACCAGCTGCTTTGCCAACACACGCATGCAGCAATCTGCTAAACAACAACCAATCCCCAAGGTCAAGGAGGTCACAATTATGGATTTTTCCCAAGAAAAAGAAAACGTCATCTATCTTGCAGGAGGCTGCTTCTGGGGGCTGGAAAAACTGATGCAATCCATACCGGGCGTAATCGATGCCCAAAGCGGTTATGCCAACGGCACAGGCAAAGCAGATGCCAAGTATCAGGCAATTTTAGGCGGGAAAACCGGTTTTCGCGAAACCGTACGTGTTGAATACGATCCGGCAAAGGTAAGTCTTGACCATCTGCTCTTGGCATATTTTTACGTCATTGACCCAACAGTCCTCAACAAACAGGGTAATGATACCGGAACACAGTATCAGACTGGCATCTACTATACCAATACACAAGCGCAGGCTGTCGTAGAACGTATCGTGGAACTGGAACGCGGTCGTCATAAGGTATTTGCAGTCGAAGTCGGACCACTGAAAAACTATTATCCGGCAGAAGAATATCATCAGAACTATCTTGATAAAAATCCTGGCGGATACTGCCATATATCACCTGCCAAAATCAAGCTGCTCAGCACCTTGAAAATTGATGCCGGTGCCTACAAAAAACCTGCTGCCGAAACTATACGCGATAAGCTTACCGCAGAACAATTTCAGGTAACACAGCAAAACGGTACCGAACTACCGTTCCGCAACGAATTCTGGGATAAATTTGCCAAAGGCATTTATGTTGATATCGTAACCGGCGAACCACTCTTTTCTTCAACCGACAAATATCAGAGCAGCTGCGGCTGGCCCGCCTTTACCAAGCCTATTGAAGCACCTTTGCTAGTAGAACGCAAAGATACAAGCCATGGTATGGTACGCACCGAGGTGCGCAGCCGCAGCGGCGATTCGCATTTAGGCCATGTTTTCACCGGTGACCACGAATCACCCAACGGTGTACGTTACTGCATCAACAGTGCTTCCCTGCGCTTTATCCCCTACGAACAGATGGAAGCCGAAGGCTATGGCTATCTGCTGTATCTTTTCAAATAATACTCTCCAACATAAAACACCCTGTGCATTGCCAACGGCAATACGCAGGGTGTTTTTCATTGCTTATTCAAAGCTCACTCAAATTCCTTGTAGATACCTTCCTCACGGCGTCTGGTGGCCGTTTTGGAAATATATATACCATGAATAATATTCGTCAGCTTCTTCTTCGCCAAAATCTTTTGAATGTAATCAAGATGCGGACAAGGCGGCTTATGCGAATTATCCGATACCATGCAGGTAGAAAGATGCACGCAAATCTCCTGCCCCTCCTCCTTAAAGCGGCGCAGGCGCTTCGCCAGGTTTTCCAGCTTAACCGTCAGTGCACCGCCGGAGCAGCCACCGCAGGTGAAGCTCATGTAATGCGTATCCTCTGGATAACCGGCAAACTTGCCCTCACGGCTGTAAAAGGCGTGCGTACAGTTGTAGCCGCAGCAACGCTGCTGCACTGTGTCGCACTGGATAATTACTACCAGCTTGCTCATTTTATAATGCCTGCTGCTTTTAAAGCTGCATCAAGCTTAGCCTCAGCGGCAGCGCTGATAGGAGTCAGCGGCAGACGCGGAGCACCTGCTTCAATACCGGTAACCTTGGTAACTGCAGCCTTGATAGGAATCGGGTTGCTTTCTATGAACATAGCCTTAGCCAGCGGCACCATAACCTTGTTGAGGTCAGCGGCATCCTTAACGCGGCCTTCGCTGTAAGCCTGCATCAATTGCTGCAGTATGTTGCCGTTGACATTAGCCAGAACGGAAATCAAGCCGCAGGCACCAACGGACAGGAACGGCAGAATCAGGCCGTCGTCACCGCTGTAAATGGAGAAATCCTCCGGCAGCACACGATACAGCTCTGCAGTCTGTGCTACATTGCCTGCTGCCTCTTTGATAGCCACAATGTTGCTGAAATCTGCTGCCAGACGTGCAACAGTTTCCGGAGCAATATTGCCGCCGGTACGTCCGGGAACGTTATATACGATAATCGGCAGCTTGGTAGCCTTTGCTACGGCTGCAAAATGCTGGTAATAGCCTTCCTGAGTCGGTTTGTTGTAGTACGGTCCGACTACGAGCACGCCGTCTACACCGCAGGCCTCCATTTTCTTAACCAGATCAATAGTGCTGGCAGTGCAGTTGGTGCCTGCACCGGCAACAATCTTAGCACGGCCGTTGACACGTGCAACGATGGTCTGCATAAATTTTACTTTTTCATCCATATCCATGGTTGCAGCTTCACCAGTAGAGCCTTCTACTACCAGGCCGTCACTGCCGTTAGCCAGCAGCCAGTCGGCAAAATCTGCACCGGCTTCATAATTGATGCTGCCATCAGCGTTGAACGGCGTAACCATAGCTGTTAATAATCTGCCAAAATACGGTTTTTTCATTGTAATTCCACCTCTTAAAACTAATAGAAACTAAAATTCTCTATGATATATTGTTTATTATCTAAATGATTTTATATTTTTTACGGCGTACTAACAGTACGTCGAGGAAACACAACAACGCAGACGGTGCTTTATACACGGCCTACAGCTTGAAGGCCTCATGCAATGCTTTGACTGCTTCCACCAAATACTCCTCTTTAACAATCGCGGAAATCGTAGTATCGCTGTCCACAGTCTGCAGAATAGCGATATTGTGGCTGGCAAGCGCAGTTACAAAGGTAGCCATAATGCCGGGCACGCCACGCATAGCACTGCCGACAACGGAAACCTTGCCGCAGCCTTCGTTCAGCGTATATTTAAAGCCGGTTGCATCAAGCACCTTACAGGTGTGCTCTACGTCCGGAGAAAATACTGCAAACATTGCTTCCTTCTCGGACAGATTCAAGCAGCCTACGCTGATGCCTGCATCCGCCAAATCTTCGAACAGATTACGGCCTGCAGTAATATCCTGCGGGTTCAGGTCAATGCGGAACTGTGCCAAATCATTAAGATGAGCAACGCCGCTGGCGCAGGATTCGTTAATCGCAATTTCGCCGCCGTTACCCTGACCGATGCGTTCGCTGGTAATCAGAGTGCCGGGAGCATCGCTGAAGGTGGATTTTACATACATGGGAATATTGCTGCCCATAGCAATTTCCACGGCACGCGGATGAATAACCTTAGCGCCGTTCTGTGCCATCTGGCAAACCTCAGCATAGGAAATCTGCTGCAGAATATTAGCCTTCTCGACAATACGCGGGTCAGCAGTCATGATGCCCTCAACGTCTGTATAAATTTCAACAAAATCAGCCTTGAGCGCAGCGCCCAGTGCAGCAGCAGAGGTATCGCTGCCACCGCGGCCCAATGTCGTAAATTTATAGTTGTTTTCCGTCATACCCTGGAAGCCGCAGACAACAGGAATGATGCCTGCCTCCAGCAGACGGATAAGACCGGAGGTATTGATGTTTTTGATGCGTGCGGCACCAAACTGAGAATCAGTGATGATGCCTGCCTGACCGCCGGTGAGCGCCATAGCGTTGATACCGAATTTTTGCAGCGTTGCTGCCATTACGCAGGCGGAAATGATTTCGCCGCAGCACATCATCATATCCATCTCGCGCACATTAACGGAAAGGTTAACGTCCTTCAGGGCGCCGATAAGAGTATCGGTTGCATAGGGTGCGCCCTTGCGTCCCATTGCCGAAACTACAACTACCGGGGAGTAACCGTTACGGATAGCCTGCTGTACCTTGTTTTTAACTGCAACGCGGGCTTCCTCACTCGCGACGGAGGTGCCGCCGAATTTCTGTACAATGATTTTCATGTAAATTGCTCCTCATCTGTTTAAATTAAAATGCAAAATGTACCGGATGCCGGAAAGGCTGCGGCGTACAAGCTGTACGCCGTTTAGTCTTTACACCGCAGAGGTGCATTATTATTTTTCTAACCAGCCGTTTTTAATCATAACCTCAGCAATCTGCAACGTGTTCAGCGCAGCACCCTTGCGGATCTGGTCGCCTACTACCCACAGGTTGAAGGTGTTCGGATTGGACTCATCGCGGCGCAGACGGCCAACGAAGCAGTCATATTTTTCCGAGGTATATAAAGGCATCGGATAAATCTGGTTGGCAGGATCATCCATCATCTGAACGCCGGGGAAAGCGTTGATAGCATCTGCCATATCCTTCAGCTCCAAATCATGCTCAAATTCGATGTTTACGGATTCGCTGTGGCTGCGGTATACAGGCACACGCACGGTAGTAGCGGTGATGCGCATTTCATCATCATGCATAATCTTTCTGGTTTCGTTGATCATCTTCATCTCTTCTTTGGTGTAGAGATTGTCAAGGAAAACATCAATCTGCGGAATCAGGTTAAAAGCAATCGGATAATGCTTCGGCAGGCTTGCGGACGGAAGAATGTGTGCCTCCATCTCTCTGCCCTCGCTGTAAGCCTTGGTCTGGTCGGTGAGCTCGTCAATGCCCTCCTTGCCGGCGCCGGAAACAGCCTGATAGGTAGAAACGACAATGCGTTTAATGCGTGCCAGGTCATACAGCGGTTTCAGTGCCATAACCATAATAATTGTAGAGCAGTTAGGGTTGGCGATAATGCCCTTGTGCTTCAGGATGTCCTCGGGGTTAACCTCCGGCACAACCAGCGGCACTTCGGGATCCATACGGAAGGTGCTGGAGTTATCGATAACAACGGCACCAGCCTTTACAGCGTAGGGAGCGAACTCCTTGGAAACGCTGCCGCCTGCGAACAGAGCAATATCAATGCCCTCGAAGGAGTCCTTGGTGGCCTCCTGCACAGTATATGTTTTGCCCATAAATTCAATCTGCTTGCCTGCGCTGCGCTTGGAAGCCAGCAGACGCAGTTCTGCAAAAGGGAAGTTTCTTTCTTCAATAAGCTTCAGAAATTCAGTACCAACAGCACCGGTAGCGCCCAAAATAGCAACGTTATACTTTTTCATAAAATTATCCCCCTCACTATTTAGAGTAATTTATCTAAGCCGTATACCAGGCCTACTTGGTCAACAATTTTGCGGCAGCCAAGCGCAACGCCCGGCATGTAGCATTCGCGGTTAATCGGGTCGGTGCTGATTTTCAAAGTTTCGCCCTGACCGCCGAAGATAACCTCCTGGGAAGCAACGTAACCCGGCAGACGTACACTGTGAATCTTCATGCCCTCGTAATCCGCACCGCGCGCACCTGCCATGGTTTCCTTTTCATCAGGATTGCCCTGCTGCATAGCCTTGCGCACCTCAGCAATCTTTTGTGCGGTGATAATAGCAGTACCGCTCGGAGCGTCCAGCTTATTATCGTGATGCTTCTCGATAATTTCCACATGCGGGAAGTATTTGGCAGCCTCACACGCCAGCTTCATCATTACAACAGCACCAAGCGCAAAGTTCGGAGCAATCAGCAGGCTGGTGTTATGCTTGCGTGCCAGTTCATCAACCTCTTTTAAATCCGCATCGCTGAAGCCTGTTGTGCCAACTACAGCATGCACGCCAAGCGGCAACATTTTGCGCAGGTTGCCCATAACAACATCAGGACGGGTGAAGTCAACAACAACGTCCGGTTTGGCAGCTTCAATGGCAGCAACCAAGTCGGTAGTTACCTTAACACCATCACCCAGTTGCACAGTACCTTCCTTAATATCAACAGCACCTACAAGCTCCAAATCAGCTTCGCTATATACCTTTTTACATACCTCGCTGCCCATGCGGCCCAGCGCACCATTTACCAAAACACGAATCATGTCGTTCACTCCTTAATCATAAAAATAACCGTTGAGATATTTCCTTTAGATTCTATCTCAACGGTTAGCATGCTAAATAATATTCACACCCATAGCCGAGATAGCCCTCCGCTGCATATGCAGCGACAGTCCGGCAGCTTTCACTGACGGCCCAGCACAACGACACGGCTGCCATTGCACTTCGGCGTTAGCCCTTTTGTGATGCTTCTCAGCTCCCGCTCCACAACCTACTCATGCTTTCCGCGCCTCTATCTTAATGGTTTGCTATTAGAAAAATTATATTACTGTTACTGCTATTTGTCAACGAGGAAAATTATTAGCCTGTTCTTATAGCGGCAAGTGTAAAGATTTTACAAAAAGAGGATATTTGTCACGGGTAGGTTGACAAATCATGAGCAGACTGCTAGGGGGAATAATTATATATTCCAAATTGCAATAAGAAGATGCACATTTTTTGAAAATTAGGATACATAAACCGTATCAAACTCAAAGTCAAACAGTTCATCTGGAGTTTTATATCCGATATCCAAAAAATTTCCTTGGAAGTACATTATGCTAATCAGGTACAAACATAATATCTTCGCAACTATAATTGTACATTCTCTTTTCTTTTTGATGATTTATGATATCTTTGGTGTATTACATTGTGATTACTCCATCGTTAGTTTTTGTGTAGTAGCTTAATCTTAACACAAAGGTATCACGATGGACTATATTTATTCAGTTTTTTAGGTGTGCAAATTCATTTTACAATGAGCCTATTTAAATTAGCTTGTTTTACATACAGCTTTGAACCTCGTATATTTGAATTTGGTTTTCTTCCGCTTTAATCATTTCTGCTACGAGATTCTCACCATATACTACCGTACTCGCCGGAATATCAATCTGAAGATGATCTCCGTATTTCTTTATTAACAGCATGGCAGAACTCAATGACAATCCATTCTTTATCAAACAAATTGTGCGTTCGTCATCTGTTCCGTATTTAATCTGAGCATAAAATCTGTCTTCGATTAAATCGAGATCATGGAGAACTTCAACATATTTGATCAAAGTATTATCAATGAAATCTTGTTCCTCTTTAATGCGAACAATCGCCAGATTGACTACTTGTGTACGAGTCTTTCCCACAAATTTGGTATATCGTGCAACGTTGCTGCCCGGACGCTTGATATCGCCCCATTTACCAACATACACCATAACATTCCTGTCTTTTTTATATAACTGATGCCAGTAACCTACAAACAAACTAATCATTTCAGCGTAAGACTTATTTTTCACACGCCATTCAAACATCATGGAATAGAAATTGCGAGCCTCCTTGTTCTCAAGACGTTTCAGACTTTCTACTCCGTTGTCAGGAAGGTGCTGAATAAATAGATCATTGATTGTCTCCAACAATGTATTTGAATCGCTGATTTTTATACTCTCACTCTGATAAACATCGACTTGTTGTTGAATGGTTGCTTCATGTGCAAAAACGTCAAACTCAGTTATACCGTTCATGATGCAGGCTTTTCCAGAAACAGTGTTTGTGTACCTCTCTTGATAATCTTCGACTACTCCGTTTTCGTAGTTCTCTATGAATTCCGATGCTTGGCGTAGTTTTTCTTCATTATCAGCCGTAATCTTTGCTTCGCTAAGAAGAACATTATCAACCGCATCTTTATAGTTTTGTTCTACTTTTGCAACATTACGCAGAAAGCTTTCGCAATTGGCATTTTGTGCAAAATACTTTCCAAACACAAGATATATCTGCGGCTCCAAACGATATAAGTTACCAGTTTCATCATTGAATATTTCGCTGAATCTGCATACACGTCCTACAAGATTCTTAAATGAATCGTGGCTCAGATTAGACCTACCTCGTTTATTATCCAGAATAAACATTCTCTCAGCGGGGAGATTTACACCCGACAACAATGTAGAACTGGTAATTACATATCTTACAGCGTCATCTTTTTTGTAAAGGTCTTCTATGTAGATTCTTATCGCATCTGGTACGCTGCCATGATGATAGATAATTCCTTTACGCAAACAAGTCAGCAAATTATATTGCGGTTGCAAATATTCCGAAATGTTATCACAAGCAGTTTGAATCAATTCCGAATCAACTTCAGGCAATACATCAGCTAAAGCTAACGCAAATTTTTCAATATCCGTCGGCTTGTTTAAATAAATTATATTTTTACCTGCACTATATGCTTTGACAACATCTTCCTCAAAACCAAGGTTTCGATTGTCTGATATTGGAAGATACTTATTGAGAAATTGATCGTACAGTTTCAGCCCAGTATGATTTCTTAGATCGTACAAAAAATACTTTTCAGTTTTTATGTATTCACTAACCTTGAAACCTTCAATGTCATATGTTGTATACCTTGCTTTAAGATTTGTGCTGTCAGCAAGGAACGGGGTCAAAAACTTAAACGCTACTTCTGGATTTCTTTTCTGTGCAACAATTATAACATTAGCCAAAGTTCGACTTCTGCTATCATCCTCCAACATCTCATGTGCTTCATCTACAATAATGCAATCAAAGGAAAGCTGCGGATCCTTCTTGAATATTCTTAATAATCTTTCTTGTGTCAATACAGCAAGACAAGATGAATCATTGGGGTTGTACATTTCTGGATGAACCACAATTTTAGGAAATATAGCCTTACTGATTTGCTGTA
>OLWL01001846.1_pt1 | contig 10899 bp, 10 predicted proteins | sample 1674151 | NCBI WGS metagenome assembly OLWL01 (sample SAMEA103958148, study PRJEB25191) | human gut metagenome
GAAAAAGCCCACTGCCTTGATTCAGAAGAATCCCGGTGGTGGGCTTTGAAGTTTTTGTTTTAAGTGTCCCACCCTATTTGTCCTCGACGCCCGGTGGGGGTTGGAATACACCTCGGTGAGGGGGATCGCACCCTTCCTCTCATTGGCTTTTCAGCCACCCCGCCTTCTTTATGGCCGGGCCGCGAATTACGGAAGTTTCATTGTTTTGTCCGAGGGAATGATATTCAGTTTTCAAGGTACGTCTACCAGTTTCAGGCTTCTCCCCGTCTGGGGTGTTGCCCTTGCTGTGACCATAGTGTACCTGAAAGCTGAATGCTTTTTTAGGACGCATTACGTCCTATTTTTGAGAAAAAACGAGTCTTTTTTATAAAGAAACCGGACATCTCATGTCCTGTTTTTCGTAGGAACGTCAGAAAAATGCGAAAAAAAGAAGCCGAGAATCGATTCTCGGCTTCTGGGAGATAAACTTATGCTATTTCTGTTTCAGTCAGTCCTGTTATCAGAGTATTCAACTCGTCTTTGAACATCCGAATCGTCTTGTTCTGTTTTTTGATATGTGCGATAAGTTCCCTTTCTTTTTGGGTTTCAGTCACACCAATAATCAAAAAATCCAAGGTGGCTTTTAGCAGAACCACTACTTCCACCATGAGATCTATGGAAGCAGAACATTCACCTCTCTCAATTCTTCCTAGGTGACGGTCGCTGATGTTCAGTCGGATTGCCATTTCTTCCTGCGTCATACCGTTTGCTTTACGCAGTTGCTGGATACGCTTGCCGGTGGCATAAGAATCAAAGTACATAAGCCAGCCCTCCGACCAAGCAGGTAGGCAGCCACAAGCTGCGCCACAAGGTCAGAGCGCAAAGATACAGTCGGCGGGTCAGATTCTGTTTGCCGGGACTTGGTTTGTACTCGATGATTCTCCTTTTCATGTTTTTGTCCTTTCGTTTTCAATGGTGGAAGGCGGGCAGAGCGCAAAAAGCGCAGTGCATCTTTAATAACAGAGAAAAATCTCTATGTTATAGGGCAAGAAGAAAAACGTCAGGGCTATAATGCAGGCATTGATAAATAGCAGCGGCTTCGTACAATGCTGGTGCATTTCCAATAGGGTACATAAACCGATGTCAATGTGTTATTTATCGGATTTCCTGATCGATTGCAGTGAAAATCGAGGCGTTAAAAAAATCTACAAGCGTAATTCCAAGGCCATCACACAATTTTTTGACGGTTGGAACGGTGACGCTCTGTTGAGAGGAATCAAGCATACTGTAAACGGTGGACGGAGTGACACCGGAACGGACAGCAAGGGCATTGGGACTTATGTTGCGTTCCTCGCAAAGCTCTTTGAAACGTAATGCAACGGCATCTTTTACTTTTGTATCCTCATCGGTCGCTAATATCATATGTCTGTTCTCCTTTTTTGTAGATATTAGCGGAAATAGGTTGTTTTTGTGTACGGCGCACCGTATATTCAAGAATGATATTCCCGAAATTTTGCCACGAAAATCAACCGACAGAAAGACAAGAAAAGGTATCCTCCATTTGGTTAATGGAAGAAGGGACTCAACAAGTTACGATTTATCGAATATTTTATGAATGCCTGACCACGAATCGCCCCTTAAAAGTTTTCGAAAACACGATTTATTTCTCGTCGTTTGCGTGTCATATCAGAGTGAACATATTTTTTCAACGTGACTGCTGCATCTGCATGACCCAACAGTTCACTCAAAGTTTTAATGTCGCAATGCGCCTGCAAGCAGGTCGTTGCAAAGGTATGACGAAGCGCATGAGGGTGCGCCTGATGGACACTGGCTTTTTTCAGATAGCCGTGAATGCTCTTACGGTAGCATCGCGGTTCGACTGGCTTTTCCTCATTGCCAGAAAGAAACCAAGTTCCGCTGCTGAAATCTTTCGACAGCTTCTTCAGAACACGAAGCAGCGATTTTGGAAGTGGAATCTCACGATGGGAATTTTGGGTCTTGGGAGATTGAACGACGACTTTTGTGTGGCCATTTCCACAAGAGATCCGAGTCACTGTCCGCTGGATCGTCACAGTTCCTGCCGATAAATCAAAATCTCCCCATTTCAGTCCGCAGATCTCGCCGATACGCAGCCCCAACTGAAAACCAAGCAGTAGACCTATTTTCCGGGGCGTAGGTGCATCCATTACGAACGACTGTAATTTCTTTTGTTCTTCTGTGGTAAACGGCAGCAGTACTTTTGGGGATTTTTGCGGCAGCTTTACCGTGATCTCTAAAGGGCGAATGAGATGAAAATGCGCTGCATATTTGCAGATGCGCCGCAGCATCGACAAGCACTCCTGTGCCATGGTTGCCCCTAAAGGCTTTTGCTTTCCGTTGGCTGGTGTTATCACTGCCAAAAGTCCCTGCTCCAGAATTTTTTCGTTTAAAGCACTCACTTTGAAATCCCCGAAAACAGGTTGGAGATAATGTCGCAAAGTATACTGATAGTGTGAAAAAGTCGATTCTTTTACACCATGCCGGACAGAATACAACCATTGCTCTGAAATTTCCGAAAAAGTAATATCGGTGCTGTTCAGGTTATAAATACCGTACTCTGCTTTCTTGCGGGCAGAGATTTCCCTTACTTCGGTATAAGTCGCCCCATATACATAGCCCCAGCGGGGCTTTCCGTCCGCAGAACGGCCTTTGATATATCGACCCTCCCACCGTCCATCGCTGCGCTTTCGGATGTTTTCACCGCGTCTTGCCATATAAAGCCTCCTGCTGACACCTTATTGACCACTAATGATTTGAAAATTGAAGTTGTGGTTGATTATCTGAACAAATTGGACAACAAATCACAAAAAGATTGACTATATCGCTGAAAATTCTCCGGGGGGGGGGTACAAAATGATGCCGAACCCTCTTTACTCAATGGTAATTCAATGGTAAAATAGAATGGTTAAAATAACAAGATTTGTCAAACACATGGTATCTTCCATTAACCAAATGAGAGATACCCCTTTATGCGGGAAGGGGTGAACAAGGTGACATTGCGCCTGTTTGAGCACAACGAAAAAGCATATCATGCGGCAGTCCGGATGATGGAGCAGTACGGCAAGGCTGCCATTGTTCATCCCACCGGCACCGGAAAGAGCTACATTGCGTTCAAGCTGATCGAGGACAACCCGGAGAAGGTCGTGATCTGGCTTTCTCCCAGTGAATATATCTTCAAGACCCAGCTGGAAAGCCTGAAAAGGAACGACCCGGATTTTCCGTTGGCAAACGTTCACTTTTATACCTATGCCAAACTGATGTGCTGCACGCAGGCGCAGCTGGACGAAATAGCAGCGCAGAAGCCTGCCTATATTATACTCGATGAATTCCACCGTGCCGGTGCTGAATGTTGGGGCGAAAGCACGGTGGCTTTATTAAAGTTATGCCCGGATGCAAAGCTTCTGGGGCTGACGGCAACAAACATCCGATATCTGGATAATAACCGCGATATGGCCGAAGAACTTTTCGATAGCCGTGTTGCGAGCAACATGACCCTTGGCGAAGCAGTCGTCAGGGGTATTTTGCCTGCCCCGAAATATGTGACCACAGTTTATCAGTACCAGAAAACGCTTGCAAAGTATCAGGCACGGGTGGATAACCTGCGGGCGCCGGGCATTCAGGACGTGAATCAGAAATATCTGGACGCTTTGCGCCGGGCGCTGGAACAGGCGGATGGGTTGGACAGTGTTTTTGCCCATCATATCACGAATAAGGCTGGCAAGTACATTGTGTTCTGCGCCAACAAGGAGCACATGGACGAGATGGTGTCCCATGTGCCGGAGTGGTTCGCCGGGGTCAACCCGGACGTGGTGGTATACGAGGCTTACTCGGATGATCCGAATACGGACAAGGCGTTTGCGGACTTCAAGACGGATACGACCAACCGGCTGAAGCTGCTGTTCTGCATCGATATGCTCAACGAGGGCGTCCATGTGGAGGGGATTTCGGGGGTCATTCTATTCCGACCAACGATTTCGCCCATTATCTATAAGCAACAGATCGGACGTGCCCTGACCGCTGGGGACACCGCAGCCCCGCTGATCTTGGATGTGGTCAACAATTTCGAGGGCTTGACCAGTATATCCGGTCTGCAAAGTGAGATGCAGGAGGCGGTTCACCGGCTTTACGCCAACGGTGAGGGTGACAAGATCGTCACCGAGCGGTTCGAGGTCATCGAGCAGGTGCACGACTGCCGGGTGCTGTTCGAGCAGCTGCAGGCAAGCCTTTCTTCCGGCTGGGAGCACTATTTCTCCGAGGCAAGCATCTATTACGCGGAGCACGGAGATTTGAATATCCCCAAAATGTACACCACACCCGGCGGTCTGAGCCTTGGGGTGTGGCTGGTGACTCAGCGCCGGGTGCGCGAGGGGCAGATCCAAGGCAACTTGACTGAGCAGCAGATCGCACGGCTGGACAGCATCGGGATGGTCTGGGGCAACCGGAAAGAAATTGCGTGGCAGCATGGATTTGAGGTCGCAAAGAAATACCACGACACCTACGGAAACCTGATGGTGCCCGGCAAGTATGTGGATCCGGACGGCTATCCCTTAGGACAGTGGATCATCAAGACCCGGCAGCAAAAGCTGAACGGCCGACTGAAGGAAGAACGCATCGCACAGCTTGATGAGATCGGCATGGTGTGGAACATTTTCGATGCCAAGTGGGAAAAGGCTTATGCGCTGGCTGCGGCTTATTATGAGGAAAACGGCAACCTGAATATCCCACGTTCCTATGTGACAGCGGCTGGCGAACGGCTGGGACAATGGGTCGAAAGCCAGCAATGGGCGTACCCGAAAGGAAAACTGACGGAGGAACAGGTCGAGCGGCTCAGCCGGATCGGGATGTACTGGGGCAATCGCAATGACCGCAAGTGGAACGAGGGGTATCAGGAGGCAAAGCGCTATTTTGATGCCCACGGCGACCTGAACGTCCCAGCAGAATATGTGTCACCGGGCGGTTACAACCTCGGAAATTGGGTCAAACGGCAGCGGTATACCCGCCAGAATCCTGAAAAAAGCGGCGCTGTTTTGACAGAGGAACGGATCGCAAAGCTGGATGCCATCGGGATGCGGTGGGGGAAAGCGGATTCGAGGCTGCGCCGGTTAGAACTGGCACAAGAGTCCAAGGGGAAAAGCGAAAAGCTGAATGTTTCGGCTAAGCACAAAACGGAGGAAGAGATCGTTTTGTGTAGTTAATAGCTCGACCCCAAACAGTTGCTGTAATGTGGGTCGGAGAATTTGAGTGAATCGTAAAAAATCTAAAGGAGTTATTGGAGAGGATTATGTCAAAGTTTCAGCATGATGTGATGTTGCGGGTCGTAAAGATACTGAATGTTCTGATGATTGAGCTGCCGTTTGCGGCCTGCTGGTTCCTGTACTACTCGAACCAGACCTACGCAAAGTTTGGTTGGAAGGGAAATCTGGCGATTCTTGGTCTGTTTTTTGTCCTGTACATTGCACTAGGCAAAGTCTACGATGCGTTCTGGATGTCTATGCAGCGGGTCTCGGAACTGGTGTACGGCCAGATCCTTGGCGCTATGGCAACCGATGGTATTTTGTACATCGTGATCTGTCTGATGTCCGCAAAGCTCTGCAACCTACTGCCGGGCATTGCGGCAATTGTGGGGCAGCTGGTGATGGCTGCGATCTGGGCATCCTGCGCACATAAATGGTACTATACGACCTTTCCGCCGCAGAAGACCGCAGTTGTCTACGATGTGCGGCACGGTATGGAAAAGCTCATCAACGAGTACGGCTTGAGTCAGAAATACGATGTGCAGGTCACCCTGAGCGTGTCGGAGTGCCTGGCAGATCTGACCATTCTGGACGGTATGGAAACGGTTTTTGTCAGTGGTGTTCACAGCCATGAGCGAAACATTATCCTGAAGCACTGCGTAGGGAAGGGCATCAATATGTTCGTCATCCCCCGCGTTGGCGACGTTATCATGAGCGGCGCATGGCCGATGCATATGTTCCACCTGCCCATGCTGCGCGTCGGCCGTTACATGGCAAGCCCGGAGTTCTTGTTTGTTAAGCGCGCAATGGACATTGTAATTTCGCTGGCAGCACTGATTATCCTGAGTCCGCTGTTCTTGATTACGGCTATTGCGGTCAAGTCCGATGGCGGACCTGCCTTCTATAAGCAGGTGCGCCTGACCAAGGACGGCAAGCAGTTTGAGATTTTGAAGTTCCGCTCTATGCGTGTGGATGCAGAAAAGGATGGCGTGGCACGTCTTTCCACCGGTGACAAGGATGACCGTATTACCAAGGTGGGCCACATTATCCGCGCCTGCCGCTTGGATGAGCTGCCGCAGTTGCTGAACATTCTGAAGGGTGATTTGTCTGTTGTGGGCCCTCGTCCGGAGCGCCCGGAGATCGCCGCACAGTACTGCGAGGAGATGCCGGAGTTTGCGCTGCGCTTGCAGGCTAAGGCTGGTCTGACCGGTTATGCACAGGTGTACGGCAAGTACAACACCACCCCCTACGATAAGTTGCAGATGGATTTGATGTATATTGCCCATCCCAGCCTGATCGAGGATCTGAAAATCATGCTGGCGACCGTCAAAATTTTGTTCATGCCGGAAAGTACCGAAGGTGTGGCAGAAGGTGCGACTACGGCGATGGGGCAGCAGTGTGAGGAGACTGGAAAATGAAAGTTGCGGTAGTATCAATTGGAAGTTTTGATACACAATACTCGGATTATCACATTATGCGTGATATTATCCTCGGCCTTTTGGAGAGAGGACATGAGGTAAATCTAATTCAGAAGCAGTATTTGGAGACGCCTCAGTATCCGCAGCAATTTGAAAAGTACTTGAAAGGTCAACTTCAAGTTCAAAATATTCGTTTTGAAAAGAAGGCAAAGGCTGATTTAAAGGCTCGTTATCTGGCAGATCTGTCTTATTACAAACAAGCTTGTACGCTAATGAAAAAAGACAAGCCTGATAAGATCTTTCTTCAGTCTAATAACACAGCTTTTTTTACAGTATTCTACGCAAAGCACATTTTAAGGTGCCCGATTCTCTATAACGAGCAGGACATCTTTCCGGAGAATGCTTTTTTTGCTGGCATTCTTTCTGAGAGTAGCCCGGTCTACAAAGTGGCTCATGCGCTGCAAAAATACGCCTACAAAAATGCAACGGCCCTCAGTACGATTTCCGACGATATGAAGTCGACTATTGTTACTCGGTACAGTATCCCGGCGGATAAGGTGCAGGTGATTTACAACTGGGGGCATGAGGAATTGAAAGCCCACAGTGATGAAGAAAACGTTTTCCTGAAAAAATATCCGAAGAAGTCTGGAGAGTTCCGTGTGGTGTATGCGGGTAATCTGGGCAAGATGCAGAACGTGGAGCTCATTTTGGAGACCGCTGCTTTGATGAAAGATGATCAAGATGTCAGCTTTTATATCGTTGGGGGCGGTGTAAACGAGGAGCAACTTAAGACGTTTGCAAAAGAAAAAGAATTGAACAATGTGATATTTGTGGGAATGCAACCGCCTGAAGAAGTGGCGGATCTCTATGCTGCCGCAGACGTCAATGTGATTCCTCTTCAAAAAGGGCTTATCTATGCAGCACTTCCGAGCAAAACGGCTGACTGCTTGATCGCTGGTAAACCGATTATTACTTGTGTTGATAATGGAACGGCAGTTGAGAAGATAATCAGGCCGTACGGCATCGTCAATACTGGTGCGGATGAAAAAAGACTGAAAACAGCAATTCTGAACGCAAAAGAAAAAGCTGGATTGTGTGAAACCAAAGGGCTGCTAGAAAAATATTTTTCGTTGAAGCCGAATGTTGCTAGTCATTGTCAAATGATCGAGATGATGAAATAAGAAAGGAAGCAACGGCATGAATAAAAATCTCCTGCGTGCGCCAATTGAGTTGGCAAGCCGATTCAACAAAAGCACTGAGACTCAAACTGCTTCTTACCGTAGCGATTTTATGCGTGATCGTGACCGTATTATGTACTGTAATGCGTTCCGTAGACTGGATGGAAAAACGCAGATCTATCTGATCGGGAGCGATGATCACCGCAGAAACCGGTTGACCCACACGTTGGAGGTTGCGCAGATTGCACGTACGATTTCGCAGGCATTGGGCTTGGACGAAGACTTGACCGAGGCTATTGCACTTGGACACGATTTGGGACATACGCCGTTTGGTCATGCGGGCGAGCGGGAGTTGAACCAGATCATGATGCCGGGCAGCACCGTGAAAATTCCGGAATCGCCACTTTACAAGGAAAACCATGACGGTTACAAAATCTGCGAAAAAAGGCTGAAAAAGCCATTGTACGGATTTAAGCACAATCTTCAAAGTGTCCGTGTGGCAGCGCGTCTGGAAAATGGCTACGGTGACAGTGGCTTGAACCTGACCAATTACACTCTTTGGGGAATGATGCATCACTCAAAGTTGGCATACGGCGATGAGGATGGAAGCCCCAATTACTGTGAAATCTTCAATAAGTATCTCGAAGTGGAGGAGGGCCATCAAGCGTGGTCATTTGAGAGCTTTGTAGTAGCACAAGCGGATGAAATTGCACAATGGCATCACGATTTGGAAGACGCATTGCGAAGCGGGGCAATGTCGGCTAAAGCAGTGTGCAGGAAAATCAGTGAGATCCTGATTACGATTATGAGCGAAAGTGATCTGCGCTGCTTTGAAGAGATGGAACGTGATGCGGAACAGGAAAATTACGACCAGAAGCGTTTTATTACACTGGCATCCAAGGTTGTAGTAAACACGTTGGTCACCTGCATTGTGACCTGCTCTAAACAGAATCTCCAGAAACTCTCGACAGATAACAAGCTGAATGAAAATACCCGTCTTAGCTTCTTCCGGGAACACACAGGAGATGAGGATGATATTAAAAATGCAATTGCATTTGATGTGTACAGTGATGTAAATAACAAGAAAACAATGGATAATCTGGAAAAGTTTGGTGAGGCAATTCGAACTGAGATTCATCATTCGCCAGAAGTGGAACGGATGAATGCAAAAGGTCAGTACATTATCCGTAAGCTGTTTCAGGCATACGCGACACATCCCCAGCAGTTGCCGGATATTTCTATTGTTCAGTTTATGGTGGAGACGCATGAGAAAAATAGCCTGTCGGGGGCAAATTATCCCGATATGGTATCTGCATACAAATTGAGTTCTGGCCAAGTCAGAACTGATTTTGACAAGTTCTGGAATGGTGAAAAAGGCAATACAGATGGTAAAGACTTTTCTGTCCGTGTCTGCATGATGCGCAAGATTTGTGACCACATCGCTTCCATGACGGATCATTACGCAGTGGAAGAATATGAAAAATTGTATGGGTGAGAAATGAAGGTTTTATTTATCAATTCAGTATGCGGCATCGGTAGCACTGGCCGCATTTGCACAGATCTTGCACAGCAGCTGGAAGCCGAAGGCAACGAGGTCAAAATCGCCTATGGCCGCAAAGGTACTGTACCGGAGCAGTTTCAGAAATATGCAGTGCGTATTGGCACAGATTTTGATTGCAAGATGCACGCGATTCAGACACGGCTGTTTGATACGCATGGCTTTGGCTCCAAGCACGCGACCAAAGAATTTTTAAAGTGGGCTGAGGAATACAAACCAGACCTGGTGTGGCTCCACAATCTCCATGGCTACTATATCAATGTGGAGATGCTGTTTGATTGGATCAAAAAGCATCCTGAAATGCAGGTGAAATGGACGCTGCATGACTGTTGGGCCTTCACTGGCCATTGTTCGCACTTTACCATGGTAAAGTGCGAGCAATGGAAAAGCCATTGTTCGTACTGCTCTCAGCTTCGCCGCTACCCGGCTTGCTTCGCAATGAGTTCTGTCAGTAAGAATTTTGAGCGAAAGCGCAAGGCTTTTACTGGGGTGAAGAACATGACCCTCATCACCCCCAGCAAGTGGCTGGCTGATTTGACACGCCAGAGTTTTCTGAAAGAGTATCCGGTCGAGGTGCATTACAACACCATTGATACCAGCATCTTCAAGCCGACCCCCAGCGACTTCCGTGAGCGCTATGGTTTGCAGGATAAAGTCATCGTTCTAGGTGTTGCCAATGTCTGGGAGGATCGCAAGGGTCTGCCCGATTTTTATAAGCTGGCTCAGATGCTAGATGACAAATATGTCATTGTGCTGGTTGGTCTAAGCGAAAAGCAAATCAAAAACTTGCCGAAGAACATTAAAGGCATCCAGCGCACCAATAGTCCACAGGAACTGGCCGCGATTTACACGGCAGCGGATGTTCTGGTGAACCCCAGTGTAGAGGAAACCTTTGGAATGACCCCGGTAGAAGCACAGGCATGTGGTACGCCTTCTATTGTATACGAAGATACGGCGTGTGAAGAAGTTGCACGGCAAAATGGAAATACCGTTGTGCCGCAGGATGTGAACGCACTGTATGAGTCGATAACAGGTCATAAATTTGCTGGGGGGGGGGTAACAAATAAATGCACAATCATTTGTATCCCCCGAACGAATAGCCCGCAGGAGCTTGCGGCAATTTATACGACTGCAGATGTGTTTGTGAATCCCACTTATGAGGATAATTACCCAACAGTTAACTTGGAAGCTCAGGCGTGTGGGACAAGGGTGATTACTTATGATACTGGGGGATGTAGAGAAACTCTTATGGATTGAGAAAAAAGATAATGGATAGAAGAAAACTTGCTGTAAAATTTGTCTCATATTTTGTGCTACTTCTTATTATTTTGCTGTTAATATGGATTGTTATTCCATCTGGACATGTGAGCAGACATAATTGGCTTGTAATAACAACATTTTTTGTAAATGGAATACTTTGGACATCCTTGCTGTTATATGAAGTTGGAAAGCATCCATATTCATTTTCTATTATACATTGGACATTTTTTTTG
>OLWL01001852.1_pt1 | contig 10841 bp, 10 predicted proteins | sample 1674151 | NCBI WGS metagenome assembly OLWL01 (sample SAMEA103958148, study PRJEB25191) | human gut metagenome
CCATGACGGTCGTTGCCCGTGCGCTGGAACTGGACTACGATTCGTATTCCAAAACAGATCTGTCCGCGTTCTCTGACCGCAGCGAGATTTCCAACTGGGCGCTGCCCTATGTGCGCGCGATGGTCGGTGCGGACTACATTCATGGTCGCGGTAAGATTCTTGCGCCGCTGGACAACATCACCCGAGCTGAATTTGCACAGATTTTTGCAAATATCATTGGCACATACATCACTGCAAAGGGCAGCTATGACAAGGACATCAAAGGCAGTGTTTTGATTCGTACCGACGAAGTGACGTTCCAGAACATGACCGTTGACGGCGATCTCATCATCGGCTGCGGTGCGGCAGATGGCAAAATCACGCTCGACAACGTGACCGTCAAGGGCAGATTGCTTGTCTGGGGTGGCGGCACAAAAGCCGTGTACTGCAACAACGGAACAAATATGCTCGCTGTCGTAGTCGCGCGTGTGGATGATGCTGTAAAAGTAATCTACGACAGAGATTCTACGCTCGCGGTCATCGACACCATCAAGGTACGCATTACGGACAGAGCAAAGGCGTTCAAAGAAACCGAGGTTATCTTTTATGACGTCTCCGGGCTCCGTGAAGCCCAGAAAGATCTCAACTCTATCGTCGAGAACAATCTTCTGGCTGTTACTGCTCCTGCTCATCTTTACGCACTTGTCGGGGCAACCGACGTGAAAGCCGAGTTTACGAACAACAGCAAGTCGGACACCTACAAGGTGGAAATCCGCAGGAATAAGGATAACGCCCTCATTGCAGATGCTTTTGAGCTTGCCGCAGGCAAGAGCATTTTGACGCTTACGCTGCTGGAAGCGCCGGAGTTCGGGAACGTGGATTGCACGGTCACTGTCACCGCGTTCCGCGATGGCAAGCAGATCGGCTCCATGCGAACCGAACTCGTTTTGCACACAGCGTATTTGTGGCCCAAGGAGGTGCAGTGATGAGCAAAAAGAAACTTATCACTTTACTGTTGGCACTGACAATGATCCTATCACTGGCTACGGGTGCGTCGGCAGCGGAAACAACTGAGGCCCGTGTGCCGGTGACGCTCACCGTGGTCAACACCGTCGCGCCGATTTCGTGTACGGTTCCGGCTTGCTTGCCGGTTTCACTGGTGGATGGCTATGTTGTGACAGCCAATAATGCCATGATTACCAACACCGGAAAAAACAGCGCGATTCGTGTGACCAAGGTGGATGTGCAGGCAGGAACGTTTGAAATCGGCAATTTTGACGATTTTACGGCAAGCAAGAACAGCATCGCACTGTCCATCAACGGCTGCTCGACCAAGGGCGCGGGCAGCCTGACGCTTGTGGACGGTGCGTTTCCGTCTATCAACGCTGAGAAGTCTCTGGCAATTCGCTACAAAGCAAAGGTTTCTGCGAGTGAAGCCGTGACCAACGTCAATGCGGCAACTGTGATTTTCACGATTGCCGCCGTCATGGAGGGTTAAGCTATGAAATTCAGAAAAATCACAGCACTTCTGCTTGTCCTCTGTATGCTGCTGTCTTTGAGCATTTCAGTGTTTGCCGCCGAAGCGGACGAACACACGATCTATGACAGCGCGCCTGACGAAGAACCCGTGGTTTCCAGCGAAGCCGCCACCTCCGGCACGATCCAGAACAGCGGCATTCGCTGGTCGCTGGATGAAAAGGGCTGGCTGACCATCTCCGGCAGCGGCGAAGCGCCGGTCTTTACCAGTGTGGACGATCAGCCGTGGGCGGCTGTCCGCGACCAGATCACCGAGGTCTGGTTTGAGGACGTGGAAACGCTGACCATCCCAGATCTGGCATACTGGTTCGAGGGCTGCGTCAACCTGACCACCGCCGAGCTGCCGCTCGCCCCGGTCATTGGCAAGCACGCATTTTATGGCTGTTCCAAGCTGAGTACAATCACAATGTATTACGGCGAGACCGTTCTGAAAAGCATTGGTGAGGACGCTTTCTGGCGCGAAGCCGATTCCGGCGACACACTTTATATTGCGTATATCATTGGCTATCCGGAAGCGACGGTGCCGTTCTATACCTATGATTGGGCGGCTTCCAACCGCAGCAACCGATATTTCTACGATCTGTACGGCGTGTACTCCAACGCAGATGGTGCAGCGCCAACGGAAACAGAATCCGGAGCTAAGAAAGCGCCCGCGAAGGTGGCATCCCGTGCATCCACTGGTATTGTCGGCACCTGCCCAAGCTGCAAGCAGTATTCTTTGCAGGGGACCTACGTTTCCACGACGCATACATCCAGAGGGCATCAGGAGTATTATGAGTGCTACAAGTGCCATTATGTTCAGAATTTGGGGACTTATGTGTATAAAGACCACGGTTCCGGCTCGTATGGTTCTTGGACTTGCCCGGATTGCGGAAGCCATACATGGGTTTTGGACTATGAAAATGATGCCACTTGCACGCGAAACGGCTACCGGGAATATAGCTGCGATTGCGGCCAGAGCAAGCGCGAAACCATCTACGCAACCGGTCACAGCTATTCTTATGGAAGCTGGGAGCAGTATTCAGCCTCGCAGCACCGGCGCGAAGCCTATTGCCGGAACTGCGGCGATTCGGATTACGAATATGCCAGCCACAGTATGAGCTATGGGGCGTGGAGCAATTATTCGGACAGCCAGCATAGCCGAACGGCATCCTGCCGCACCTGCGGATACAGCACTACGGATTACGGTAATCATAGCTATTCTACCGGTTCGTGGAGCAAGTACAGCGATACCCAGCACCGCAGAAGCAAGACTTGTTCCGGCTGCGGCGCATCAACCTATGACTACGCCAATCACAGCTATTCCTATGGTTCGTGGGTGTCGGACAGCGAAACGCAGCATAAGCGCACCAAGACGTGCTCGGCCTGCGGCGATTCTGGCTATGAATACGCTGACCACACCGACGCGAACGGTGACGGCAAGTGCGACGATTGCGGTGCAACTGTCAGCCTGACGATCAAGTGGGACGCCGGTTCAAACGGCGGTACCATCGACGGCAAGGCCAGCTTTTCCGAAACCGTGAAGCCGAACAGCAAGCCGACCGCGCCAGGCAGCGTTCCTGTCAAGACCGGCTACACTTTCAAGGGTTGGTTTACGGCCAAGACGGGCGGCAGCCTTTACAGTACGGTCACGATCACCAGCAGCACGACATTTTACGCGCAGTTCGCGGCCAACAAGTACACCGTAACATGGGATTTGGGCATCGGTCAGAGCGAAACGACCGAGCAGACTTACGGGGAAAAGCTGCTGCTGCCCAAGGACCCGGAACGCAAAAATGCAGAATTTTTAGGCTGGTTTACGGAGAAAGACGGCGGTACAGAGGTTGATTCCAACACCATCTATACGACGGACGGTGAAACAACTTATTACGCCCATTGGGAGATTACCGAGGTGTTTTCCGTGACCGTGCCGGTTACATTGCCGCTTATCGTTGACGAAAGCGGCGAGGTTCATGCCGGCACAGCAGAGATTATCAACGGCTCTACTGGCGAGGTCGTTGTATCCAGCGTTTCGATTTCCACCAAAAACGGTTGGCAGCTCGTTCCCTACACGACCGATATGGCACACGAAAAGGTTGATGCCCAGCTTCTCGGCTTTAAGATTAACGGCGCACAGACTACAAAAAACGGCAATGCGGAAACATTTGCACTGTCCGCTCCGTGGGAAATTGCGGAGAACAGCCGGATGACGCTCTCTTATGATGCTGTTGTCAGCGCCGTTTCCAAAGCAATCACCGAGCAGGAGGTCCTGTCCGTCGTATTCGTGCTGGAATGGGGCGGAGAATAACTGTATGGATGAAGAAAAAGTCACAGAGCAAATGACCGTGCTTGTTGTCGAGCCGGGCTATGCGCCCTATGAAAAGACGATTCCGCATGAGCTTCATGCCATGCAGGAGATCGTCGGCGGCCTGATTACTGCTATTTATCCATACGAGGAACCGGTCGGCATTGTTGCAAACGATGAAGGACTTCTTTTGGATATGGATTTCAACCGTAGTGTCGAGGGCGGCTATGGTGGTCTGGTGGGTCCTTTTTTCGTGTGCGGTTTGACGGAGGACAGCTTTTGTTCGCTCCCTCCCGACCAGATGGAACGCTTCAAGAAGAAATTCCATAAGGCTGAGATTCTGGTAGGCTTTTGCGGAAATGAACCAGTCACATTGAAGGTCGAGCCAAAGCAGAAAAACGCGACGCCCGAAAAGCAGCGCAAACCACCGTCGCAGGAGCGTTGAAATGGGGTTTGAACTGACCGGTGCAACACCGGACGAACGTCTCAAAGAACTGACCGAAAAACTGGAACAGGGTGTCAGCGAGATTTTTACCAGTGGGCGCTACGCGGAATATCTGTCTGCCATGTCAAAATTTCACACATACAGTTTCGGCAACGTCATGCTGATTCTCATGCAAAACCCGGCTGCATCCTGTGTGGCCGGGTTTCACACATGGAAGAAAGAGTTTGGGCGCAATGTAAAGGCACATGAAAGCGGCCTGAAAATTCTCGCTCCGTGCCCGTATCGGCGGTTCATTGAGCAGGATAAGTTGGACAAAGACGGTACGCCTGTGCTTGATGAAGCAGGCAAACCGCTCCGGGAGCGGACACTGGTGCAGCTCATGCGATTCCGTATTGTCACCGTCTTTGACATTTCACAGACCGAGGGCAAGGAACTTCCCAGCATCGGCGCATCCGAATTGCAAGGCAATATCGCACATTTTGAGGAACTGGCAAACGCGATTACAAGCGTTTCGCCGGTTCCCATTTTGTATAAAGCGCCGCATGGGGCAGCAAAAGGCTGCTTCAACCACGTCACGGAAGAAATTCTGATACGCCCCGGCATGAGCCAGAAGCAGACGGTCAAAACCATGCTGCATGAAATCAGCCATGCCACACTCCACCGGCGCAAGAAAAACGAACCGCCGTCCAAAGACCAGCACACGCGCGAGGTCGAAGCCGAAAGTGTGGCGTATGTGGTCTGTCAGCATTTTGGCATTGACACGTCTGATTATTCGTTCGGCTACGTTGCCGGGTGGAGCAAGGGCAAGGAACTGGATGAGCTGAAAGCGTCACTTGATACCATCCGTTCCTGCGCCGCCGGTTTGATTGACGCCATCGAAAAGCAATGTCCGTCGTTAGCAGTTTCCAGGCAGCGTACCATGTCTGCCACGCTGGAGCGATAGCGGGAGGTGCATGACGTATGCCCGTTTACACCCGGCAGGATTTAAGCATCATGCAGGCGTGGCCGCTGGAACGCAAAATTCGTGTGACACAAGCTAAAATTCTGGAATGGTATCACCACTATGGCGGCAAGATTGCCGTTTCCTTTTCGGGTGGAAAGGATTCTACCGTGCTTCTGGATTTGGTGCGGAGGGCATTTCCGGACGTTCCGGCTGTGTTTGTAGACACCGGCTTAGAGTACCCAGAAATCCGTGAGTTTGTAAAGACCGTTCCGAATGTGACGTGGCTGCGGCCGGAAATTCCGTTTTCAAAGGTTTTGACGACGTATGGCTATCCTATCATCTCTAAAGATGTTGCCAGACGCATCTATTACGCGCGGCAAGGCAGTCCGTGGGCGATCCGACACCTGAATGGCCTGAACGCAGACGGCACACCTTCAAAATACAACGAGCGATATGAAAAATGGCGTTTCCTTCTGGATGCGCCATTTCTCATATCAGACAGGTGTTGCGCTGTAATGAAAGAGCACCCCTTACATAAGTACGCCAGAGAACATCATCTATATATGATCCTTGGAACGATGGCAAGTGAAAGCGTTCGCCGCCAGAGCAGCTATTTGAAAACCGGCTGCAATGCGTATCTCAAACGCGACCCAACTTCCCAGCCGATGTCATTCTGGACAGAGCAGGATGTTTTGGCCTACCTCAAAATGACGGGTCTCTCGTATGCGTCTGTCTACGGTGAGATTTTCGAGGAAGCCGGAAAGCTGACAACGACCGGCGTAAAGCGCAGCGGTTGTATGTTTTGTATGTTTGGCGCACATCTCGAAAAAGAGCCGAACCGGTTTCAGCGCATGGAGGTCACGCATCCAAAGCAATACGATTTCTGCATCCACAAACTCGGCTGCGGCGACGTGCTGGATTATTTGCATATCCCATATACCACAAAGGAGAGAACGCGAAGCATGGAAAACGAAAAAGACTACCAACCGGACATCCTCAATTTTTTAGAAAAGATTGTCCAGCGGAACACCCTTGCCTACAAAGAAGATTTTGACGTTGACAAAGAAATTCTCTGGAACAGTGCGCAGGAATCCAGTTTGGAGCATCGTTCTTTTCTCTGGATGAGCCGTCCGTGTGGAACATGGTGTGTGCCGGAGCGCGAGACGTATTTGCAGGACAGCCGCGCTTACAAAACGTGGACGTTTTACGCAGACCAGCCGAACGGCATCAAAGCGTACCGCGTTGTGGTAGATGGCGTTCGAGACGGCAAGCTGGCGGGGAAGGTCATTCATCTGGACTATGCCAAACAGGTACAGCGTGTGGTCAAATCTGCGCTGCCCATTGCAAAGGTGCAATACCGCGATAAGGACGAGTATTTTTGCGAAAGCAGCCATGAAACATTCATTCACCGCGTATTGCGGCTGGAGGAAAACACACACGACATTCGATATGTACCGGAATGTGAAGCGGAATTGCAGCGCCTTTTATCGCTGGAGCACCAGATGGAAAAGCAGGATAAGCGCCCTCGACGGACAAAATCTGTTACCATGCAGCGGTAACGGAATCAGCACCGCTTGCGGTGCTGATTTAGCAAGTATGTCGTTTGTTAAACGACCCTTGTTAGGGGCGAACCCCTAAGACCCCCGCGTTTTGCGTCTCACGGTGAGACGCATTTCTATATGACGATGCGCCGGAAATACGTCTCATGGTGAGACGCATTTCAACTGGACAGGAGGGATTTTTTGCGCAGTCGATCACATTTCACTGGCGTATGGCTGAACGACGCGGAATATCGGCAGCTCATGCAGCTCTGCCAGAGCAGCGGTCTGTCTGCCAGCGCCATGATCCGCAAATGTATTCTGGGTGAAACCGTCAAGCCGCGCCCGCCGGACTGCTATGCAGAGCTTTTGCGTGTGCTGTCCGGTATCGGCACAAATATCAACCAACTTGCGCACTGGGCAAACGGCAAGGGCTACGTCACACAGGCGCAAATCCATGATGCCGCACGCTTTGCGCGTGAAGCATGGGAGCTGGTGCGGGAGTCGATATAATGGCATACGATAAAATTATCGTCATTCATTCCCGGCTGGATCGCTGCCTGGATTACGTTCAAAACGACGGCAAAACGGATTTGGGAAACGCCGTGGATTATATCTGTGATCCTGTCAAAGCGGGCTTCCAGACGGCAATCAACTGTACGCTGGATAAGTCTTTTTTGCAAATGCAGGAAACCAAACGGCGCTGGGATAAGCACGGTGGGATTCTCGGTTATCATATCATTCACTCCTACGCTCCCGGCGAGGTCACGCCAGAACAAGCACACGAAGCGGGCGTAGAGTTCGCACGGCGACTGTTAGGAGACAAATACGAAGCCGTTGTCTGTACGCACACCGACCGTGACCATCTGCATTGTCACATTGTTTTCAATTCCGTTTCATTCATGGACGGCAAAAAGTACCGGAGTGATTTCAAAAGCTATTTCCACGATCTGCGCGGCATTTCTAATGAGGTCAGCCGGGAGCGCGGATACTCCGTGATTGAACCGGATGGGAAAGGCGCTTCCTACGCTTCATGGAACGCAGAAAAGCGCGGCAGCGGTACAATCCGTGACCTTATCCGTCGTGACATAGACGCGGCGCTGGCTGGGAGCCTGACCTATGATACATTTTTGGAAACGTTGCGGCGGCAGGGCTATTCTGTCAAGCGCAGCCCAAATGTCAAGCATACCGCCGTCCGTCCACCGGGCGGGCAGCGGTTTGTTCGCGTGGAAAGTCTTGGCCTTGGCTATACGGAAGCAGAGCTGATGCAACGATTGAACGAGCAGCGGCACGAACCGGAACCGACAGCGCCAGTTTTTTCAGCACAAAAGCGCTATACCATTCGCCGCCGTCCGCGCCGCTATCCACCCGTCAAGCGCGGCAGCTTCCGCGCTCTGTACTTATATTATTTGTATCTACTGTCACCGCGTAAGCGGAAACCGCAGAAAATCCCATTTGAAACGCGGACCGAAATCCGCCGCGCAAAACAGTACCGGCAACAATTTATGCTGCTGCAAAAGTATCACATAGATACAAAGCCAGAGTTAGAAATGCTGTCTGATGCGTTGTCAAATGAGATGCAGATAATCGTAGACCGGCGCAAAGAATTATATGCGCTACGCCGGGAGCAGCCGTCTGAGCCGCTTAACGCGGACATTGATGCGTTGACCGCGCAGCTCAGGCCCTTGCGCCGGGAACTGCGGTTATGCGGAAAAATTGCAGAATACGCACCGCGGATGTTAAAGCAGGTGCAGGAAAGCACTTCACCATCAACAGAAAATCATTTGCCAAACAAGGCAAAAGAAAGGAGGCACAGCCTATGGAGGTAAGCGGCGAAGCTGCTGATCTCGTGATGAAAGAGGGCGTACAAATTTCAGAAGAAGCCATTAAATTACTGGCGCGGGGCGCAAAGAATCTCGCGGCACTCTTGTATGCACTGGCAAAGGATCAGAAAAAGCTTTACGGCAAGGTGAACATGAACCGGCTGCTCAGTGAACAGCGCCCCATCGAAGTTTTGCCCTTGCGCACAGAGGATTTTGACGAGTTCAAGCGCAGAGCCAAGAAAGTCGGCTTGTTATTTTCAACCATTTTGGACAAGAAAGGCGACGCGCCATACCTTGAAATCCTGACCAACATTGACCATCTCTCACAGGCAAATTATATCCTAGAGCAGATGGGATACCAGCCCAGACAGTTGGAGGACGCGCAGCCAAAAAAAGAGCAGACCCCTGCCCGACCAGAACCATCCTTGCAAAAGCAAAGGAGTGGCTTGACGCAGGGGCCGATTTCGACCAATGAGGAAAAGCAGCCCGTTCGCGGACGGCTGGCGGCATTGCGCGCCGCCTCAGAGAGAACCAAACCGGAACCCCAGCGCGAGCTGGAGCATATCAGATAGGAGTGAGTATTATCGCAAACTTAGGCAGTATTATCAATGAGAAAAACCAAAGCACGGAACTCTGGCAGGCACAGCGTCAGGCCGACCGTGAGAACACGAACGCCATGCAGGACGCAGGCGTGATGCAGATTACCAGTGACCCGGAAACGTATCTGCGGTATTTGAATTGTCAGGCCGACAATCCGAGTTATAGCGCTGGCAATGTTGCGCTCGTTATGGTGCAGGATCAGGATGCAACCATTTTCGGAACAAAAGACCGCTGGAAAAGTCTGATGCGCAGCGTATCTCCAACCGAGGAAAAGAATGGCGTGAAAATTTACACCCGTTCCTCTTTCGGCAAAGGGTATGTACTGACGGACGTTTACGACGTGCGGCAGACAAGCGGGCGCGACCTGAAGCACACCGCATTGCAGCCGGACAGCAAGGAAATGACGGAAGCCCTCAAAACGCTCCTGAATTATTGTGTTGTGCCGCTGGTGAGTGATGAGAGTATCCCCATGCCTGCGCTCTACGACCCAAACCAGATGAAAATGGCGGTCAATCCGAAATATAACGATGCAGAAGCGTTCGCAGGCATCGCAACAGAGATCGCCCACGTCCGTTTTCATGCCAAAGGCTATAATCAGAACTATTCGCGGGAGGATTACGAACTGGACGCGCAGAGCGTCGGCTATATGATCTGTCGTCGCTTTGGTGTTCCGTGTGAAGCGCCCGACGTATCAAATCTGGCGGCGTTCTATGACGGGTTTGACGCGCAGGATCGGCGGCAGGCGCTTGGACAGATTCAGGACATGGCGCAGAAGATCGGCGGCAGCATTGAACGCGCGATCACGCCGCAGGTCCGGTCACGGAATGTGAATCGCAACGCACGTTAAAAAGGTTTGCTCCCCTTGCGGGGAACATACTCCGCTGGCCGTCCGCAGTCAAGGCCGGCCGATGCTGACGCATCGACCGCAGAGCCAGCCAGTGTGCGCACTGGCTGGGCCTTGACAGCAGCCACCAAGCGGAACTGTGGCAACCAAGGGGAGCAAACCAGAGAAGCCCACTTGCGCGGGCTTCTCGATCGTGGGGAGACGTGTGCGCCCGACCGGGAATCGCGTCTCACCGTGAGATTTTTTTGCGTCCCAACTTGGGACAGAATATTTGAACTGGAGGTTCTGCCTATGAAAAAACTGCTTTTTATCATTCCATCGGTTCTGCTGCTGTTGGCGGCTGGTACGCTCGTTTTCTGCAAGCATCACGCCGAGCGAACAAGTCTTGCCTGCATGGATATTGACCTGTGAGGAATCAAAAGAAGTCATTTCGCAGCGCCGCCCCAGTGTGGGCGGCGTTTGTCATACCGATCGTCTGGCTGGCTGTGCTGATGGCAGGCTGCTACACGCCCGGAATGACCATCTTTGACCTTGCCGCGCAATTCTCCAAAGTAACCAAAACGCCATTTTCTCTGCACTGGACACCGTACACGATGAAGTTTATCGGTATTTTCCTGCTGCTCTATGGCGGCGCGATTTTGTTCTACTACACCGGTCAGAAAAACACCCGCCCCGGCGAGGAACACGGCTCCGCGTCGTGGGGCAGTGTCCGGGAGCTGGACAAGAAGTACCGCGACAAGGATGCAGGCAAAAACGTCATTCTGACGCAGCATTTGCAAATGAGCATGAACGGTAAGCTGCACCGGCGAAATCTTCTGCAAATTATCGTCGGCGGTTCTGGTTCGGGCA
>OLWL01001856.1_pt1 | contig 10833 bp, 10 predicted proteins | sample 1674151 | NCBI WGS metagenome assembly OLWL01 (sample SAMEA103958148, study PRJEB25191) | human gut metagenome
AAAGAAAGGATAGGAGATAAGAACCTATCCTTTTGTTATTTTTTGAAGATAAATTAATAATATATCTTTCTTTTTTCTTCTGATTACTTCGTCCTTTTATTTTTTCTTCTTATATTTGTGCTCTATAACACGGTTTTATAGCACGTTTATGGTTAGAAAAGAACTATCAGAAACTGAGATTGCTGAAAGTATACCAGACTTATGGCAACCTTTAACACAGGAACAAAGAGAGTTCTTGGCTCAGAACTTTACGATACAGAAGTATAAAAAGAATGAGACGATATACTGCGAAGGAGAAACTCCGATGCACCTTATGTGTCTTCTTAGTGGAAAAGTAAAAATCTACAAAGAAGGTGTGGGAGGACGTAGCCAGATTATCCGCGTATTAAAGACGAAAGAATATTTCGCATACCGAGCTTTTTTTGCCGAAGGGAACTTCGTGACAGCTGCTTCCGCTTTCGAGCCTTGCACTATCTGCCTTATTCCCATGCCGGCCATTATGAAACTGATAAAAGACAACTCTGAATTAGCTTTGTTCTTTATCCGCCAACTTTCTATAGATTTGGGAATTTCTGATGAAAGAACCGTAAATCTTACGCAAAAACATATTCGTGGACGATTGGCGGAATCTCTGTTATTTTTGAAAGATACTTATGGAGTAGAAGAAGATGAATCTACACTAAGCATTTACCTTTCACGAGAAGATTTGGCAAACTTATCAAATATGACTACTTCGAACGCAATCCGTACGCTTTCTAACTTTGCAACTGAAAAACTGATTACCATCGACGGTAGAAAAATTAAAATCATTGATGAAGAGAAACTAAAAAAAATCAGCAAAATAGGATAAAATCTAATATCAATTCATACTTCACACACACAGGCGTCCGTTTTTCCATAACAGACGCCTGTTTTTTCTCTACTTACAAAACCTTTTTCAATACCAGCTGTTATTAAAGAAACTAAAACCAAGAAACTATGAGTAAAGGTAAATTATGGGGAATCATCCTCCTTATTTTATTTGTGCTGGGATTCGGTATCTGGCTTTATACCAGTTCTGACGTAAAAAAAGATGTAGACCAGGAAGGCATAGGTGTGTTAGACGACATGACTATACCCGCTGTGGACTAAATAATAATAAACACTAACTTAAACTTTACATTATGGCTAAAGAATCTGTGAATATCCTGAAGGATAAAATTGACATTGTGGACTTATTGGCTCAGCTGAATGCAGCTCTGTCCGAAGAATGGTTGGCTTTCTACCAATACTGGGTAGGTTCATTCGTAGTAGAAGGCGCTATGCGCGGTGATGTACAACGCGAGTTTCAAGAACATGCAGCCGAGGAATATAACCATGCAAAATTATTGGCCGACCGTATCATTGAATTGGAAGGCGTACCCGTACTTGACCCTAAACAATGGTTTGATTTAGCTCGCTGCAAATATGATGCGCCCGTAGATTTCGGTTCGGAAATCTTGTTGAAACAAAATGTAGAATCCGAACGTTGTGCCATCTACCGCTATCAGCAAATTGCAGAATTCACAAACGGAATTGACTTCACCACTTGTGATATTGCCAAACATATTATGGCAGAAGAAGAAGACCATGAACAAGATTTGCAAGATTACTTAAATGATATAGCCCGCATGAAGGCTTATATTCTAAAAAAATAATCCACATCTGCTTCTATTCTTTTTTCTGTTTTGACGGAGAAAGAAAGGTAAGGCCGGTTTCTACTGCAAAAACCGACCTTATTTTATACTATTCATGCAAGTTGCCCCATAGTCCAAATAAATTAACCCATCTTACCTGTGAATCCCCAACGAATAACATTTATAACACTTGGCGGATTCTTACCAGTTTGGTCAATAGCCCTTCCAGCAAATCCAGTTTCAACATATTCGCTCCGTCACTCTTAGCGACAGAAGGGTCTTCGTGGGTTTCCATAAACAAACCGTCCACTCCTACCGCTATGCCAGCCTTGGCTACCGTTTCAATAAGCTGCGGCATACCACCTGTCACACCGGCAGTCTGATTAGGTTGTTGCAAAGAATGTGTCACATCCAGAATTACAGGAAAACCTAAAGTCTGCATTTCCGGAATACCCCGATAATCTACAATCAAATCCTGATACCCGAAAGTCGTTCCCCGCTCGGTCAGCATAACCTGATCATTACCCGCCTCCACCACTTTGTCAGCAGCAAAACGCATGGCGCCAGGTGATAAAAATTGTCCTTTCTTGATGTTGACAATCTTTCCGGTATGAGCTGCCGCCACCAGCAAATCAGTCTGGCGACACAGGAAAGCAGGAATCTGCAACACATCCACATATTCAGCGGCCATAGCAGCTTCTCCAGCACTATGAATATCGGTTACCACAGGAATTCCAAAAGTTTCCCGTACTTTACGAAGTACTTTCAAGGCCTTTTCATCACCTATTCCTGTAAACGAATCCAAACGGGAACGGTTAGCCTTACGATAAGATCCTTTAAACACATAGGGAATACCCAGTTTATCTGTTATTTTCACAATACGATCTGCTATTCGGAGAGCCATTTCCTCTCCTTCGATCACACAAGGACCAGCCAGTAAAAAGAAATTATCTGTCTTTCTTAAATCTGAAGTTGTCATTATCTTACGTCTATTCATTGAGATATCTACTCTGCCTCTATCCTTAAAGCAAGAAATGGATATCTATAGTTTTTAATTAGGGATAATCAAAGTTATAGCTTCCGGCTGGATCGTAATTTCCAAAGGAAAATGGCGGTCTAAAATACGCCCGTCCAAACTGACAGAAGCATTCTGCGCACGTAGTACTTTTACTTTCCGTGTACGATAAGGTTTCACCATTTTATGATTTAAAATACGTCCCTGCAACAGCATCCACATACCCGAGAAAAGTTGAATTAACTCCGGACGATAAATAACCGACACATCCAACCAGCCATTATAAGGAACTGCACTAGGTGTCAAACCGTATCCACGGGCACTTCCCACACATACCGTCATGATACGTCCACGAATATGTTCGCCGTTGATACAAAGATGCGTGCGGTACAATTTACGTTCAAACAGCAACAGGAACATGGAAGCGGCAAAAGACAACTCACGTATTCCCCAAAAACGGCGGGTACCATCTGAGATCTGTACAATACGCGCACCTAAACCTATATATATGGCATTCAGGAAATAGCGGGAAGTATGTTTCTCTCCATCAAAATAATTACAACGCCCCACATCAATTTTCCTCAGACGACGATTGATAATCCAATCTACCGCTGCTTTATAATTATCTTCATCCAACCCCCAATATTTGGCAAAGTCATTACCAATACCATTAGGAATGATTCCAAAAGCGATATTTGTCTTATCCTCCACCATAGAAGTCATAATACCGTTAATAGCATCATTGATCGCTCCGTCTCCACCTACAATCACAATGGTTCGATAACCATTATTAGCCAAGGTACGGGCGAGTCGTTCCACCGATCCAAAACCTTCGGACTGTACGTAGTCAAAAACCACCTTACGGTTTTCCATATAGCTACGTATCTCATTCCAACGCTTCTGAGTCTTACGGCTTCCGGCTTTCGGATTATAAATAATCCCCCATCTGTTTGGTTCTACAGCCATAACATTTAGTTTTTAGTGTGTAACAAATTAATGATTTTTTCCACCTTATCTTCCATAGGCAGGCAAGCATCCAGCCAATGTATAGTGAACCCTCGCCGCTCCATGCCCCGGAACCAGGTCATCTGCCGTTTGGCAAATTGATGGATAGCTATTTCCAATTGATGAAACATTTCATTGAAAGAAAGTTTACCCAAGACATATAAAGTCAAATACTTATATTCCAATCCGTAATAAATCAAATCCTCGGAAGAAATACCACTATCCAACAAAGCCTTCACTTCGTTTACCATCCCTTCATCCAAACGCTGCTTCAAACGGTGGGATATTTTTTCACGACGTAACTCACGAGCTATATCTACTCCAATGATCAAACTATGAATTTGCGGGAACTCACGGTATTCCGCTGATTGGTGCTTGTAATACTCTTCTATTTCAATGGCCCGGATAGCCCGCTTTACAGTATCTACGTCCGTAGAGTTATGAAGTTTCCTGTAAGTTGACAACAACCGGGTGAGTTCCGCTAATGATTTATCTGCTAACGAGTCCCTAAGTTTGGGATTCTCTGGAACAGGAAGCAGCCTATATCCCTTCAACACGGATTCAAGATACATCCCCGTACCTCCGCATAATATAGGAAGTTTGTCTTTCCATCTCACTTGATCATAAGCATTCAAAAAATCACGTTGAAATTCAAATACATTATATTTATATCCGGGGTCTACAATGTCTATCAGATGGTAAGGTATTTGCTGTCCATTCACGACATAGTCTTCCAAATCCTTTCCCGTACCTAAATCCATCCGGCGATATACCTGCCGGCTATCTCCACTGATAATTTCGGTATCCAACTTGTAAGCTAAAGCCGCTGCCAAAGGAGTCTTTCCTGAAGCGGTAGGTCCTAATATCGTTATCAAATCGTACTTTTCCATCCTAAGTTTTTGTAACAGTCGCACAAAGATAACGAAAATGTGCAACTTAGCACGCAAAACTACATAAAAAAAAGCCGTCTGAATTACTTCAGACGGCTTTCGCTATATGGTTTTTAACTGATTAGCAGTTTACAGAAGCCATGTGAGCAATCAAATCCAATACTTTGTTAGAGTAACCGATTTCGTTGTCATACCAAGAAACCACCTTAACAAAAGTATCAGTCAAAGCGATACCAGCTTTAGCATCGAAGATAGAAGTACGAGTATCACCCAAGAAGTCAGAAGAAACAACTGCATCTTCAGTGTAACCCAATACACCTGCCAATTCGCCTTCAGAAGCTTCTTTCATAGCTGCACAGATTTCAGCGTATGTAGCCGGTTTAGCCAAGTTAACTGTCAAGTCAACTACAGAAACATCCAAAGTCGGAACACGCATTGACATACCAGTCAATTTACCGTTCAATTCAGGAATAACTTTACCTACAGCCTTAGCAGCACCGGTAGATGAAGGGATAATGTTGCCAGAAGCAGCGCGACCACCTCTCCAGTCTTTCATAGAAGGACCGTCAACTGTTTTCTGAGTAGCTGTTGTAGAGTGAACTGTAGTCATCAAACCGTCAGTGATACCCCATTTGTCATTCAATACCTTAGCGATAGGAGCCAAACAGTTAGTAGTACAAGAAGCGTTAGAAACGAACTGAGTACCTTTAACATAAGTCTTTTCGTTTACACCGCAAACGAACATCGGAGTATCATCTTTAGAAGGAGCTGACATAACTACATATTTAGCACCAGCTTCAATATGAGCCTGAGCTTTTTCTTTAGTCAAGAACAAACCAGTAGATTCAACTACGTATTCAGCACCGATTGCATCCCACTTCAAGTCAGCCGGATTTCTTTCAGCTGTTACGCGGATTGCATTGCCGTTCACGATCAATTTGCTATTTTCTACGTCAGCTTCGATAGTACCGTCAAATTGTCCGTGCATAGTGTCATACTTCAACATATATGCTAAGTAATCAACCGGGCAAAGGTCATTGATACCTACGATCTGAATATCGTTTCTTTTCTGAGCTGCACGGAATACAAAACGGCCGATACGACCAAATCCGTTAATACCTACTTTAATCATTTTGTTTAAATTTTAAAGGTTTTATAATATAGCTTTTAAACACTCTACGTTGGAATGTTGTTAAACGTTTAGTATTTATTTCCTAAACGCGGTGCAAAAATAAGAATTTGTTTTTATATTCGCACATAAATTCATATTAAAATAAAAAAAAATGGGAAAAAGCAGCTTCTTGCAAGATTTTAAGGCGTTCGCAATGCGCGGAAACGTCATTGACATGGCAGTCGGTGTCATCATCGGCGGAGCCTTCGGTAAAATAGTATCTTCCATTGTGGCCGATGTCATCATGCCTCCCATCGGATTGCTGGTAGGTGGCGTGAACTTTACAGATTTGAAACTACAATTAAAGCCGGCCGAAGTAGTGGATGGAGTTGAAAAAGCTGCCGTAACGTTGAATTATGGCAACTTCCTACAAGCTACTTTCGACTTTATCATCATTGCTTTTTCTATATTCTTATTTATAAGATTACTTGCCAAGCTGAATCGCAAGAAAGAAGAAGTTCCTGCTCCCGCCGCCCCACCTGCCCCTAGCAAGGAAGAGGTATTACTTACAGAAATCCGTGACTTGTTGAAGGAACAGGCTGGCAAAAAATAAAATATTATCCACACAAAAAAACGGGCTGCCCTCAAATGCTTGTCGGACAGCCCGTGATTTATATACCAGCCGACATTTCCTAAACATTCCAATCTTTTTTTTGCATATTTTTCCACAAGGAAGCAGGAAGAACAAAGTTTTTCCAATTCAATTATAAAAAGCCTCAACAGCATGACGGATTTTTATTTTTTCTGAGTATCTTTGCGGCACGAAATCATTTACATATCTTAATATATATATGCAAGAAAAGATCATTATTCTCGACTTCGGTTCACAAACCACACAGCTCATAGCCCGTCGCGTTCGCGAACTGAATACTTATTGCGAGATTGTGCCTTACAACAAATTTCCACACAATGATCCGTCCATAATCGGCGTTATCCTTTCGGGAAGCCCTTTCTCGGTGTATGATGAAAGCGCCTTTAAAGTCGATTTGAGTGACATTCGCGGAAAGTATCCTATTTTGGGTATCTGCTATGGTGCACAGTTCATGTCTTATACAAACGGTGGGAAAGTGGAACCGGCCGGCACACGTGAATACGGACGTGCACACCTTTCCACTTTCGACCAAGAGAACCCACTATTGAAGAACGTCCGTGAACACTCACAAGTATGGATGAGCCACGGAGATACCATCACCGCCATTCCGGAGAATTTCAAAATTATCGCTTCAACAGATAAAGTAGCCATCGCTGCTTATCAAATAAAGGAAGAGAAAGTATGGGGAGTACAGTTCCACCCGGAAGTGTTCCACAGTGAAGACGGAACCCAGCTTCTGAAAAATTTTGTAGTCGACATTTGCGGGGGGAAACAGGACTGGAGTGCTGCCTCTTTCATTGAAACGACTGTAGCCGAACTGAAAGCGCAACTGGGAAATGACAAAGTAGTACTGGGGCTGAGTGGCGGAGTAGACTCATCTGTGGCAGCCGTATTATTAAATAAAGCGATAGGCAAGAATCTTACCTGCATTTTTGTAGATCACGGCATGCTGCGTAAGAACGAATTCAAAAATGTACTCCATGATTATGAATGTCTCGGACTGAATGTAATCGGAGTGGATGCCAGCCAAAAATTCTTCAGTGAACTGGCAGGTGTGGAAGAACCTGAGAAGAAGCGTAAGATTATCGGCAAAGGTTTTATTGACGTATTCGATGAAGAAGCTCATAAAATTAAAGATGTGAAATGGCTGGCACAAGGTACCATTTATCCTGACTGTATCGAGTCATTAAGTATCACCGGCACTGTAATCAAAAGTCATCACAACGTAGGTGGACTGCCCGAAAAAATGAATTTGAAACTATGCGAGCCTCTGCGTCTGCTATTCAAGGATGAAGTACGCCACGTAGGTCGTGAACTGGGTATGCCGGAACATCTGATTACACGCCATCCATTCCCCGGACCAGGACTTGCGGTACGTATTTTGGGTGATATCACTCCTGAGAAAGTACGTATTCTGCAAGACGCCGATGATATCTATATCCAAGGATTGAGAGACTGGAAAGTGAAAGACTCGGACGGAAACGAAACATCCCTTTACCACCAAGTATGGCAGGCAGGCGTAATCTTGCTACCCGTACAAAGTGTGGGAGTAATGGGGGACGAACGTACATACGAACGTGCCGTTGCCCTACGTGCCGTAACTAGTACGGATGCCATGACCGCCGACTGGGCTCATCTTCCCTATGAATTTATGGCTAAGGTTTCAAACGACATAATCAATAAAGTAAAAGGTGTAAACCGCGTATGCTATGATATCTCGTCCAAACCGCCTGCCACAATTGAGTGGGAATAATAGACAACCAACTAATAACTTAAAAACAACATAACGGAATGAAACAAGATATGATTGTTATCTTGGATTTGGGAAGCACCGAAAACACCGTGCTTGCCAGAGCCATTCGTGCTTTGGGTGTATATAGTGAAATTTACCCGCACGATATCACAGCCGCTGAGCTGACAGCATTGCCCAATGTAAAGGGTGTCATTATCAATGGCGGTCCCAACCATGTAATTGACGGAGTGGATATTGACGTGCTTCCCGAGATTTACAAAGCAGGGATCCCCGTAATGGCTGCCGGTCATGACAAAGCATGTTGCGAAGTGAAGCTTCCCCAACTGACGGATGATGTGGAAGCAATAAAGAATGCTGTACAATCGTTTGTTTTTGATACCTGCAAGGCAGAGGCTAACTGGAATATGACAAACTTTGTCAATGACCAGATTGAATTGATCCGCCGCCAGGTAGGCGACAAGAAAGTATTATTGGCACTTTCCGGAGGTGTAGACAGTTCTGTAGTAGCAGCTCTGTTGCTGAAAGCCATCGGCAATAATCTGGTCTGCGTACATGTGAACCATGGATTAATGCGCAAAGGTGAATCGGAAGCAGTAATTGAAGTTTTCAAAAATCAGTTGAACGCTAATTTGATTTACGTGGATGCTACAGACCGTTTCCTGAGTAAACTGGAAAATGTAACTGATCCGGAGCAGAAACGCAAGATTATCGGTGGTGAATTTATTCGTGTGTTCGAAGAGGAAGCCCGTAAGCTAAATGGAATCGACTTTTTGGGACAAGGTACAATTTATCCTGATATCGTAGAAAGTGGTACTAAAACAGCCAAAATGGTTAAATCCCATCACAATGTAGGTGGCTTACCCGAGGATTTACAGTTTGAATTAGTAGAACCTTTACGCCAGTTGTTCAAAGACGAAGTCCGTGCCTGCGGAGTGGAACTTGGTTTACCATACGACATGGTCTACCGTCAGCCGTTCCCTGGTCCTGGTTTGGGAGTGCGCTGTTTGGGGGCTATCACTCGTGACCGCTTGGAAGCTGTTCGCGAATCGGACGCCATCTTGCGTGAAGAATTCCAACTGGCAGGCTTGGACAAGAAAGTATGGCAATATTTCACCGTAGTACCCGATTTCAAATCAGTAGGCGTGCGTGACAATGCCCGTTCATTTGACTGGCCTGTTATTATCCGAGCTGTCAACACCGTAGATGCTATGACAGCTACTATCGAACCGATAGACTGGTCCATTCTGATGAAAATTACCGACCGTATTCTAAAAGAAGTAAAGAATGTGAACCGCGTATGCTATGACCTGTCGCCCAAACCCAATGCGACCATTGAGTGGGAATAAAAAATATACTTCAAACCATGTAAGATCCCGAAACTAAAAGTTTCGGGATCTTTTTTATATTCAAGTTCTTCACTTTGCCCCCAATGACACTAGAACAAGAACCATAAAATTTTTCGTTTTTTTGATATTTCCGCTTCAATATTTACATCCAAGGAATCAAAGCTCTATAATCTCCTCATTACAAATGGTCAGTTTGCCGGCTCCGTTTTCTGTAACTACCCAAGAATTTTCAATGCCGACCGGTCCTACTCCCGGCAATACGATTTTAGGTTCAAGGGCAAACACCATTCCCTCTTCCAACTCCCTCCGGATACGCGGAGCCAACACTGGTGCCTCATTGATTTCCAACCCGATGCCGTGTCCTATAAAACGTGCCTGTTGGGACACCCCCATAAAACGATCGGCAAATCCGGCTTTCGTCACGATCTCAATGGCCGCATTATAAAGATCCTCGCACACCACACCAGGCGCCGTCATAGAGGCAACCTTATCCTGCACTTCAAGACAGACTTGATGAGCTGCATAAGCCTCATCATTTAATTTTCCAATGGAGAACACACGACTCATATCGCACATATATCCGTAAAAGTTTCCCCCTATATCCACCATTACACTATACCCCTCTTTCAACAAAGTTCCATTCATTCCTCCGGGCAAAGACGGGTCCAATCCCTTACCACCTAAGGCAAAATCATAAGGCGAAGGAGTAGCTGCATTATCTCCGGCCAACACACTTCCCATAAATATCTCCATACTCTGACCAAATACTCTGAATATTCCCAGACAACCTTCCAGTCGCATCAGGCGTTCCACCTCAACAGATAGTTCACGATCAGTCATCCCCGGATGGTATACATCGGGAATCTTACTATATGCTCGAGCATGTAAAGCAGCCGACCGACGAAAAAGTTCAATCTCCAGCGGAGTCTTTACGCTACGCGCTTCACGAATAATAGCAGTTCCATCCACTACCTCCGATTCAGGAAAAAGAGATGCAAGACGCATATAGTCCGCATAAGGCAGTTCCCCGCCTTCCAACATTATCTTTGAAGCTACAGGTATACCATTTTCTTTTAACAAGTCCACTATCTGCTCAGGTTTACGAATAGGGAATACAAATTCTCCCACAATATTATTAGGACGTTTTACAAAGAGAAGTGCCGGTGAATGAAGCGGTAAATAAAGATAGCCGTTCACTATCTCACCATACGTATAAAGCAAATTTACATTACAAGCTATCAGGGCAGCATCAATGCCTTGTTGAGCCATCAAATAGCGTATTTTATCTCGACGAAATTTCAATTCGGGTTGTAACATAAGTAATATTATCTGATTATTTAAAATACGAATAACAAAGTTACTACAAAAAAGTGAAATGCGGAAAGATATAGTGATAGAATTGAGTT
>OLWL01001858.1_pt1 | contig 10831 bp, 6 predicted proteins | sample 1674151 | NCBI WGS metagenome assembly OLWL01 (sample SAMEA103958148, study PRJEB25191) | human gut metagenome
ACACTAATAACAATATTGCTTTCGTCGATGGCAAAATAAAACTTCCCAAGATTGGCAAAGTAAGATTTAGAGATAAACAGATACCACAAGGGAAAATAATAAATGCTACGATATCGCAGACACCTAGCGGAAAGTATTTTGTTTCAATATGCTGTACAGAAGTAGAAAAACCTGCGTTTGTAAGAACCGATAAATATGTCGGTATAGATTTGGGTATTAAAGATTTTGTTATAACGTCTGACGGAAACAAATATAATAATCATAGATACCTGCAAAAATCGTTATCAAAACTTGCTAAACTCCAGCGTGAATTATCTCGAAAAACAAAAGGTGGTTCAAATTGGGATAAAGCAAGAATAAAAGTAGCGAAATTGCAGGAAAAGATTGTCAATCAACGAAAAGACATGTTGAACAAACTGTCGACAGAACTTATAAGAAAATATGATGTGATTTGCTTAGAAGATTTACAAGTAAAAAACATGATCAAAAACCATAAGTTAGCTCAAGCAATATCAGATGTCAGCTGGTCTGAATTTGTCAGACAGTTAAGCTACAAAGCTGAATGGTATGGTAAAGAATTAGTAAAAATAGATAAGTTCTTTCCTTCAAGTCAGACTTGTCATATTTGCGGCTATATCAACAAAGATGTTAAAAATCTGGGAATAAGAGAATGGATATGCCCTGAATGCAAAACAGCCCATGACAGAGATATAAATGCAGCAATTAATATTCTAAACGAAGGATTAAGAACATTTAATATAGCATAGATAACGTATATAAGAACCGTAGGAACTACGGGGATAGCCCAGCGTATCTGAATCTGTTAGGATTCTTGGCTGGGAACCCCGCGACTTTAGTCGTGGGAGGTTCAGTCTTATGACACACCAGTCTTCAGACCTCCCAGTGAGGCACGCAGCTTTATTTTGCGCGTTACGCGCGGCTGCGCACATAATAAATGCACCTACTGCAACATGTACAGAGGTGTTCCCTTTCAGATTTTAAAGGATGAAGAAATTTCCCGTCAGATTGCACTGGCGGCCCATTACGGTAAGAACAAGGTGCGCCGCGTCTTTTTGGCGGACGGCGATGCTTTGGTGCTGCCTACGGCCAAGCTGTTGAAAATTCTGCAGGTACTGCGCGAGCAGTTTCCGCATCTGCAGCGCGTTGCCAGCTATGCTGCACCAAAGGATATCCTGCGCAAGAGCGAAGAGGAGCTGCGCCAGCTGAAGGAAGCAGGCCTGAAGCTTTTGTATTACGGCATGGAAACAGGCGACTATGCTACGCTGAAGGCTGTCAACAAGGGTGTTGACGCCGAGCAGGCGATTGAAGCAGGACGCAGAGTTACCGCCAGCGGCATGAAGCTTTCTATGATGATTATTCTGGGGCTGGCAGGTGCGGAGGGCAGCGAACGCCACGCACTGGCAACTGCTAAGGCGATTAATATTATCAAGCCGACGCATTTGAGCGCGCTTTGCCTGATGCTGTACCGCGGCAGCGAGCTGCTGGAGCAGTACGAGGCAGGCAAGTTCAATCCGCTTTCACCGGCAGGACTGATGCGCGAACTGAAGCTGATAATAGAAAATATAGATTTACCTGCGGACAGGCACTGCCTCTTCCGCAGTAACCATGTATCGAACTACGTTCAGTTGGCAGCAACACTGCCGCACGACAAGCAGCGTCTGCTGCGCGATATTGATTACAGTATTGCTCAGCTGAGCAAGCTGAAAAGCTGGGACGTATATAACTACAATTAATTTTTAATTTTGCATTTGAGCGGGGCTGATGAAGATGAAAAAGAAGCTGGCTTCTGTGCTGACCGTAATCATGTTGGCCTGCAGCCTGCCTTGGCAGGCACAGGCTGCAGCGCCTATTGTCAGCAACAAACCGCATAAGGCACCGGTGGCAACGCCACCGGCCGTAAGCGAGGCGCAGCCTGTGAGGGCGGTACCGGAGCCTGCTGCCGTCAAAGCTGATACCGCAGCCAAGCCTGCTGCCGAAGTGAAGGCCCCCAAGCAGGCGAAGCCTGAGAAAAAGGCGAAGAAAACCGCAAAGAAAAAGTCTAAAAAAACGAAGGAAAAGCAGTCCAAGGTGCAGGTGCAGCAAAGCAACTGGCGCCTGAAGGTGGCACAGCAAAAGCTGCAGGTGCTGGGCTTCAGTGACGAACGCCCCAGCGGACGCATGACGGAGGCTACCAGCACTGCGCTGAAAAGCTTCCAGAAGCAGCACAAGCTGAAGGCGGATGGCGAGCTGAATGATGCAACCTATCAGAAGCTGACCTGGGAGGCCTTTGCCAAGGAGGGCATCCCCAAGGTTAAGGGCAAGGAAATCGTCAGCCGTGCTGCCAAATACAAGGGTGTTCCCTATGTGTTCGGCGGAACCACGACCAAGGGCTTTGACTGCTCCGGTTACGTGCAGTATGTGTTTAAGGACTGTAAGGCCAAGCTGCCGCGACTGGCAGACGAGCAGGCGTTACAGGGGATTTTTGTAACGCAGAAGCAGCTGCGGCCCGGCGATTTGGTATTTTTTACCACCTACGCCGCAGGCGCGTCGCATGTGGGTATTTATGCCGGTGACGGACAATTTTGGAGTGCATCCTCGTCCAAGGGTGTAATGCTTTCGTCGCTGAAGGACGATTACTGGAAACAACGCTATTATGGAGCACGCCGGGTGTTGATTACGAACGGCGAGGTTTATAAATAAAAGTTCTGCTGACGGCAGCCGACTGCCGGACAGCTGGGGAGGGTATAAAACATGATTCGTGAGAGAAGAAATAAGGATAAGCTGGCTTCTTATTACAGAAAGTTTATGGAAGAGGGTATTGTTGACCCCAACGTGCATCCGTGGGTTGCCGATAGCTGGCAGCGTTGCCGTGCTATGCATCTGCCGCACGAAACTATGCCCAAAATCAATAAGCTGAGCCACGAAGAGATTATCGCACACCAAAAGACACATGAGTTCATTGTCAAATATGTTGACGGTCTGTATGAGCAGAGCAAGCAGCATTTCAATATCCATAACCTGAGCATGCTGCTGATTGACGAAAACGGCTATGTAATCAAAAACTACGCTATGCCGTTCTTCCAACGCATTATTGAGGATATTCAGGGTATGCGCGTTCTGGAGGAGGATGTTGGTACATCCAGCATCAGCATTGCGCGCGAGCATAACGTGCCCTTTTTGATGTTCGGTCCGGAAATGTGGATTAAGGACAGCCATTCCGGCGATGCCTGCAGTGCGCCTATCTGCGTAAACGGCAAAATCCGCTATATTATTTCCTTCTTTTCCTTGGATCAGAACGATTTGCCCTATGATTTGCTTTTGAGCCTGCTGATGACGATGAAATATTCTATCGAGCAGCACCTGAATATGCTGGAGGCCTGGAGCATTAACCGCATTATGATGGAGCAGCTGCCGGTAACCGTTTACTGGCTGGGCAAGGACGGCAGCGTGAAATACTGCAACGAAAACGGCCGCAAGCGTCTGGAAGGACATGAGCGTCTGGAGGACGTGTTCCTGAACTACGAGCATATTCCTATCAAAAAAGCGTTGCGTGGCGTAGCAACACAGCGTCGTGAAATCACTTGGATTACCCAAGACAGAACCTTTGAGGATATTACCACCGTTATGCCTATTAAGGTTGGCAGCGAGGTAGAAAGTGCTTTGGTGCTTTCTATGTCCATCGAGGATTTGAAAACAACCATTGCCCATGCAACCGGTTACAGCAGCCGTTACAGCCTGTACAGCATGGTTGGCGAAACCAGCGAATTTTTGGCGCTGCAGCATAAGGCAAGCCGCGTTGCCCGCACCGACCACAACATCCTGCTGCAGGGCGAGCCCGGTACCGGCAAGCAGCGCTTGGCACACGGCATTCATCAGGCCAGCCCCCGCGCTGCCGCTCCGCTGATTGCGGTAAAATGTCACAACGCATCTATGGCAGAGCTGGAGGCTGAATTCTTCGGCACCAATGAGGACGGACAGCAGTCCGCAGGCAAGCTGGAGCTTGCTATCGGCGGTACGCTGTTCCTCGACGAGGTAGAAAAGCTGCCGCTCGAAATGGGCGACAAGCTGGCTGATGCGCTGACGCATGGCCTGCCTGCAACGGAAAAGGGCGGCAAGCCGCGTATGTTCGATGTGCGCGTAATCGCTGCCTGCGATTCCAACCTTAAGCGCCTGGCAGATAAGGGACTTTTCTCCCGTAATCTGTATGAGCTGGTGCTGGATACCACCATGCGCGTGCCGCCTCTGCGCGAGCGCGTGAAGGATATCGAGGTTATCGCTTCGCATATTCTGGTGGAAATGTCCGCACAGCACAACCTGCCGCAAAAACGCCTTTCTCCTGAGGCTGTTTCCCTGCTGCTGTCCTGTAGCTGGCCGGGTAACATCAAGCAGCTGCAGGGTGTTATCGAGCAGGCCTTCTTCCACACTCCCGGCAGCATTATCGAAGCAGAAAATATTAAGCTGCCCGGGGACAAAACCTTGGAGCGCTCCTGGAAGTATGACAAGGAAGCCTTTATTGCAGCCTGGAAATCTGCCGGCGGCAATATCAGTAAGCTGGCAACAATGCTTGATGTCAGCCGTGTAACCCTGTACCGTTATCTGAAGAAGTACGGCCTGGGACCGAAAGCAAAATAAAATTTACCATGATTGCCCTCGAAGCAGGCTTGCCCTGCTCCGGGGGGCTTTTGCGTTTTTTGCGGCGAGGTTGGCGCTGCGAGGCGAATTTAGAAGAGAAAAATGCAACATGTTGCAAAAATCTCTTGTAGAAACGGTGCTGAGACTGTGAAGGCAATGAAATAAAATTTAACGAAAAGAAAATGTGAGATGACGTAAATTTTCTTGAAAAATGCCGGCAGAACTTAATTGTGGATATAAAATGATGTCTTTGTGAAAACATATCTTGCAGAAAAATTTTTTCATTCGCATGCAGATGATTTTTTTATACTGTATCTTTTTGACAAATGTATGTATTTTACAATGCTTTGTGCCTTTTATTTGATTTTGTGCCGGGAAGAGAGCGTTAAGATATTAGCTTTTTCTCTAATATATTGCACAATACGGAAAAATGTCAAATTTATTATGTAAATAAAAAAATTAAATCATCAAGCGATATTATTGCGGAATGTAAAATTCTTAAACTATAAGGCCGAGAATACCGCTTGTTCCCTGCGGTAGGAGGTGCTATAATAAAAAAACAAGATATCTGTGCTGAAAATAATTATTTGATTAATTAAAACAGAAGCGCCTCTTATCTTGATCATATATACTTAATGACATGTGGCTGACGATACAGCATGACAGTAAACGCTGAAAAATAAAGTGCAGTAAAGTTATTATGAAAACAAAATATCTTGCGAATAGCGCAAAGATGCTGAAGGCTATGGTTGCTAAAGGCGGCTTAGGCTCCATCGCAGAAGATAAGATGAAGATCTTCCCGGATGTTGCTGAAAACCACTGGGCATATGAATACGTTGGCAAGCTGGCAGCTGCAGGCATCATTGAAGGCTATCCTGATGGCAAATTCTCCGGTGACCGCATGATGAGCCGTTACGAATTTGCTGCAATGCTCTACCGTGCAATGCAGAAGGGCGCTCAGCTCGACAGCAAGATTATCAACGAGTTCGCTCCTGAAATGAGCCGCATCCGTGTTGACCGCATCAGCGGCGAAGACGGTGACCGCGACAAGATTGAACGTGTACGCGTGAATGCTGTTAAAGGCGAACGCGACCATTACGGCAACAAGATTGCTAAAGCTGAAGCCAAAGCTAAATAAGCTTTTTCCGCTCATTAAGTAAGCTTCAAAAAATAATATTGTGTTCAACAACCCCCGCTCCTGTCGGCTTGGCCGACAAGGGCGGGGGTTTTGTTATGCCCAAGCAGTAGTGTGGTACTTTGCTCTATGGATAAAAACATACTAAATGCATAGTATATGAAGTTTTGCTTATAAAAGAAATATGCATTTACACATACTGCTTGGAGCTTAGCGATGCAAAACGAAAAGTATACAGGGAATAAAGTAACTAAAAAAACATTACACTTTTTTAAAATATAGCAAGAAAAACCGTTTTTTAAACTCTCAGTGCAAGTAATGAGGTTGGAAAATAAAGATAAAAGTGCTAAAAGAAAAGTACAGGGAAAACATCAGAAAATTCCATATAATCTTTTGTTAAAGTGCTATAAGCTTTTATTACTAATGCATTAATAAAAAGTTAGTATAGAGATTTACCTGACAATATACATAATTGCAAATATTAAAATTATATATAAAAGCACCTTGGCGGTATGGTTGCTGCTATAAATACTTAACTTGTTTCCTTACGTGGTCTAAGCCACGCTTTAATATAGCTATTCATTTTTTTGAGTATGTTAGGAGGAGTGTTTTTATGAACAAGGTATTTAAGGTTATCTGGAGTGAAGCGCGTAATGCGTATGTAGTTGTTTCCGAAATGGCAAAAAGCCATGGAACTAAAAGCTGCTCCACGAAAAAACTGTTGGCAATGCTGATTGCTACAGGTGTAATGACCTGTGCAAGCGTAGCGCCGGCGATGGCTGCTAATTTGGCACCGGAAGATACAAAGATTGAAGCTGGTAAAGATGCAAGTGCTAGCGGTCAAGGCAGTGTTGCAATTGGCAATAATGCTCAAGCAAGAGGCTTAGTTGGTATTGCTATCGGCCGTGATGCTGTTGCAAGCGGAACTGACTCTATTGCAATCGGTTCCAGCACCAAAGCAGACCAAACTTATAGTGTTGCCGTAGGTAATGATATCGGTTTTACAGCTTATGCCGGTACTGCTGTAGGTCAGCAAGCTTATGCAAGTGGTGATAATTCAACTGCAATCGGTACTATGACCAACATTGATGCTAAGTATAATGCTTCTCATGATGACTGGAGAAAAGCCGGTGCACAGTCTACTGCTATCGGCGCATATGCTGGTTCTTGGGGACTTGCTTCTACAGCTGTAGGCGGCTTCTCTAAAGCAGAAGGCAAACTGGCAACAGCTATTGGTTATCATAGCCAGGCAAATGTTGATTATGGTACAGCTTTAGGTGATTATTCTGAAGTAACAGCAGGTTGGGGTGTTGCAATTGGTGCCTCCTCTGTTGCTGATAGAGAAGCTGGTGTTGTTGGAGCTTTTGCTCCTGAAGGTGCAGACAGCCTTACTTGGAGAGCCAATGGTGGTGCTGTATCTGTAGGTAGTGCCACTCTTACTCGTCAAATTACTAACGTAGCAGCAGGTACTGCAGATACCGATGCTGTAAACGTAGCACAGCTACAAGAAGCAACCCAAAATACAGCCTGGCATCTTTTAGCTGAGGAGGAAATTACAAAAGATGTCAATAGCACAACTAAAATCAATCATGGTGATATTGTTCACTTCCGGGGTACTGATGATAATATTACCATAAGCAAAGAAGAAACTGAAGATGCTACTGTTATGCATGTTGCGTTGAGCAGGAATCTTGTGATTGACAGCGTTCAAGCAGGCGATTACTTCATAGATTCTTATAGGGGTATTGGCGTTGGCAGAGATGCTTACATCACCGAAGATGGCTTGAATGCTAACGATAAAGTAATCACTAACGTAGCTGCAGGTGTTTATAATACTGATGCTGTAAATGTAGGCCAATTGAAAGAAGTCGAAGAGGTAGCTGCAAATGCAAATAAAGGCTGGAATCTTTCCACTAACGGTGTTGCTACTTCCGCTATTAATGTAGCACCCGGTGAATATGTGGATTTCAGCGGCGATAAGAATATCAGCGTAAGCAATGACGGTACTAAGGTTAAGGCTGAGCTGAACAAGGATCTGGTTGATATCGAATCCATCAGCAACGGGGATGCTAAATTGGCATTGAATGGTGCAGCAGGAACTGCGGGTATGATTAACGGCAAGGGCGCATCTATCTACATGCAGGATGGCTATACTGTAATCAATAGTAAGGTTGCCTTCGATCAGAACGGCAAGATTTCCGGTGTAGCAGCAGGCGAAGCTGATACGGATGCAGTAAACGTAAGCCAATTGAAGAATAGCGCTTAGAAACTTGCTGCTAATGGTGTTCTGACCGAAGCAGAAGATGTTAAAGCCGATGAATATGTTGACTTCAGCGGTGACCAGAATGTCAGCGTAAGCAAGGATGCAAAAGATGGCGTTAAAGCTGTTAAGGTTGAACTGAACAAGGATCTGGTTGGCATCGAAAGTATCAGCAATGGCGATGCTAAAATGGCATTGAATGGTGCAGCAGGAACTGCAGGTATGATTAACGGCAAGGGCGCATCTATCTACATGCAGGATGGCTATACCGTAATCAACAGCAAGGTTGCCTTCGACCAGAACGGTAAGATTTCCGGCGTAGCAGCAGGTGTTGCTGATACCGATGCTGTAAACGTAAGCCAACTGAAGGCAGTAGGTGCAACTGCTAACATGGGCTGGAACCTGGCTACCAACGGTGTTGCAACCGAAGCAACCAATGTAAAACCTGGTGATTTTGTTGACTTCAGCGGTGACAAGAACATCAACGTAAGCCATGACGGCACTAAGGTTCAAGTAGAGCTGAACAAAGACATTGATGTAAACTCTGTTCAAACCAACGCACTGAACGCAAAATACAACCTGTCCGTAGGCACTATGGCAGAAAACGGAATCATGCCGTTCTTTGTAAACAGCACCGGCGATTTCTACGCAGCACACAATAAATTCCACGTAGATAAAGACGGTAAAGTAACCGCAACCGCAGGCGAAATCGGCAACGTAGTTCTGCAAAATGGCGTATACTACGGTCATTCTACATTGCAGGACGGCAGCCTGTTACTCACCGATGATAACGGTAACCACAGCTACATTGATGCTAAGAGCGCTAAGCTGGGCAAAGTAACTGTTGCTGAAGACGGCAAGATTTCCGGCGTAGCAGCAGGCGCAGTAACCGCTGATTCCACCGATGCTGTAAATGGCAGCCAGCTGCATGCAGTAGCAACCGAAGCAGGCAAACACAGCAAGGTTGTAAATGGCTCCAACATCAATGTTGAAGAATTTGATAATGACGGTCAAAAGATTTACAAGGTTAACCTGAACAAGGATATCATGCTTGGCGATTTGACCGGCAAATATGTAAGCATCAGCGGTACCAACGGTACTATCGAAACCACTGGCTACATTGCAACCAAAGATCGTGTATACGCTGATAAGGGCGGCAAGCTGGCAGATATCGACGTAACTGGCAACAAGATCTCTAACGGCGCTTCCTCCATCGTTCTGGACGGCAGCAATGTTAAGGTTAACGATAAGGTTACTATTGATCAGAACGGCAAGATCAGCGGCGTAGCTGCAGGCGAAATCAGCAGCACTTCTACTGACGCTATTAACGGCAGCCAGCTGCATCAGACTAATGAGAATGTTGCTCAAAACAAAGCAGATATCGCTCAAAACAAAGCAGACATTGCTCAGAATAAAGCAGATATCGCAGCTAACAGAGCAGACATCGATAAGAACAAAGCAGATATTGCTCAAAACAAGACCGATATCAAGAACCTTGATAATCGTGTAACCAATGTTGAAGAGCTTGCTAAGAAACACACCACTGTTACCGCAGGTGACAACATTACTGTAACCGAAGACAAAAATAAAGACGGTGGCAAGGAATACAAGGTTGCTCTGGACAAAGATATTAACCTTGACAGCGTAACTACCGGTCAAACTGTAATGAACAAAGATGGCCTGAAGATTGGTAAAGACGTAAGCGTAACCGCAACTGCTGTAACCGCAGGCAAGACCTCCATCAGCGATGAAGGCGTAAAAGTTGGCGACAAGACCTATATCAGCGATAAAGGCTTGAATGCAAATGACAAAAAGGTTACCAATGTTGCTGCAGGTGAACTCAGCGCAACCTCCAAGGACGCTGTAAATGGTAGCCAGCTCTATGAAACGAACCAGGCGATTGCCAACAACGCAACCAACATTTCGTCACTGAGCCATTCTATCAGCAATCTCGACAACCGTGTCAACAAAGTCGGTGCCGGTGCTGCGGCTTTGGCAGCATTACATCCATTGGATTTTGATCCGGATGCGAAGTGGGACTTTGCGGCAGGCTATGGCAACTACCGCGGCGCCAATGCAGCTGCTGTTGGGGCATACTATCGTCCGAATGAAGACACGATGTTCTCTGTAGGCGGTACCTTTGGTAATGGCGAAAACATGGTTAATGTCGGCGTAAGCTTCAAACTAGGTTCCGGAAGCAGTCATGTATCGACTTCTCGTGTAGCGATGGCGAAGGAAATTAAAGAACTGCGCGGTGAATTGGAAGCTATGAAGTCAGCCATGCTCGATGCCAATGCAGGTAAGAAGATAGATACATCCAAGCTGCAGCTCTTCCCGGATGTACCGCAGAATCACTGGGCTTACGAATACGTAGCACAGCTGGCCGGCGACAGCATGATCGAAGGCTATCCGGATGGCAACTTTGCCGGAGACCGCCCGATGACGCGGTATGAATTTGCAGCTATCTTGTATCGTGCCATGACAAAAGGCGCTGTCTTGTCCGACAAGATCCTCAGCGAATTCTCGCATGAATTAGAATACTTCACTGTCGATACGATAGCAAAAGACAAAGCAGGAAATCCGACGATTCAGCGTGTTCGCATAGTCAAAGAAAACAAAAATAAATAAGCTCAACGAACCATTAAATAACGGATAGGAAAAAGAACGATGCAAAGAGAAAAATTTTCTCGATGCATCGTTCTTTTTTTGTTGGTTGCTTGTTGCCTGATTCTAATCTTTGATACATATGACAGCAGTTTACAGCTTTTAAGCCGCTTGCTCATCGCCCCAAGCCAATGCTTGCA
>OLWL01001859.1_pt1 | contig 10830 bp, 7 predicted proteins | sample 1674151 | NCBI WGS metagenome assembly OLWL01 (sample SAMEA103958148, study PRJEB25191) | human gut metagenome
TTTCCCTGGAAGACCTTTTCGTCTTTGTGGAAAAACGCCTGGAAAAGCTCATCACGCCCATGGACCGCGTGCGCATCGTGCGCCATCCCCAGCGCATCTGCCTGCGTGACATCCTGGAAAACGTCTACGACAACTTCACCGAAGTGGGCGGCCAGGACGAGCACAGCCTCGACCCCAGCATGCTCATCGCCCGTGCGGTCATCACCCGCCGCCGCGGCAAGAAGATGCACACCCAGTCCGTCATGGTCATCGGCCAGGAAAAGGGCCACGGCGCCGAGTTCCGCAACGGCGGCTCCGTGAAGCCCTGGGGCAATGCCAAGGCCCTGCAGTACATGCGCGTGGCCGAGACCGAAGGTATCCCCATCCACTGCTACATCTTCACGCCCGGTTCCTACCCCATCGAGGACTACCCCGGCGCGGCCCAGCAGATCGCCCGCAACATCTACACCATGGCCGGTCTGCGCGTGCCCGTCATCTCCATCATCTCCGAGGGCGGTTCCGGCGGCGCCGAGGCCATCGGCCTGGCCGACAAGCGCCTCATGCTCTCCCACGGCTACTACTCGGTCATCTCGCCCGAAGGCGGGGCCGCCATCGAAGGCCGCCTCAAGGCCGGCCAGCGCGCCGCGCCCGAGCTCATCGAGCATTGCGCCCAGAACCTGCACATCACCGCGCAGGACAACCTCTCCTTCGGCTACATCGACAGCGTGGTGCAGGAACCCGCCCTGGGCGCCCGCCCGCACCACTTCGACTTCTTCCGCTCCCTGCGGCAGGAAGTGCTGCGCGCCACCGACGAGGTGGTCATCACCAACACCAAGCCGCCCATGATCCGCGGCCTGGCCCTGGCGCGCCTGCGCAACCCCGAAGCCAACCTGGACGAGATGTACGTGCGCTGGGGCATGTCCGGCGCGGCCAAGAACCGCATGCGCGAACGCCGCCAGCAGAAGTTCCTGCGCCTCTCCCGCGCGGCCGCCATTGACAACCGTCCCTTCCTGGCCAAGAACGCCGCCGCCCTGCGCGACTGGGTGACCAAGCCCTGGATGCACTTCAAGTACGACTTCGTGCGCCGTCACCAGCGCAAGCTGCACAACATCATGGAAGAGCTGAGCAGCGAATGGGATGTGTTCAAGGGCCGCCTCTTCAGCCCCTGGAAGCGCATCGCCAGCCCGGCGGAAAAGAAGGCCACGGCCAAGGAACTGACCACCCTTTCCAACTGGGTGGACGACAACCGCGTGAGCAAGTGGAACTACCTGTCGCCGCGCTACAAGGTCGACCGTACCATCACCTGCCCCAACAGCGCCTCGTACGGCTGCCTCGACCTCTGGGGCCCCGATCTGTTCGCCGAGTTCGCGGGCGTGTGCAGCCATTGCGGCTACCACTTCCCCATGGAGCCCGAATGGTACGTGCAGAACGTCTTCGACAAGGGATCGGTCTTTGAGTTCAACCGCGAGATCGAAGCCGGCAACCCGCTGAACTTCCCCAACTTCGAGGAACGCATCAAGGCCGCCCAGGAAAAGACCGGCTGCCGCAGCGGCTGCATGACCTTCGAGGCCCGCATCGACGGCACCAAGCTGGTGGTGGCCATGCTCATGGGCACCTTCCGCGGCGGTTCCTTCGGCGCGGCCGAAGGCTACAAGTTCGTGGAGGCCGCCGCCCGCGCCGCCAAGAAGCGCTATCCCTTCCTGGCCTATGTGCACGGCACCGCCGGCATCCGCATCCAGGAAGGCACCCACGGCGTCATCCAGATGCCCCGCTGCACCGTGGCCGTGCGCCGCTACATCGAGTCCGGCGGCCTGTACCTGGTGCTGTACGATACCAACTCCTTCGCCGGTCCCGTGGCCAGCTTCCTGGGTTGCGCTCCCTACCAGTTCGCGGTGCGCTCCTCCAACATCGGCTTTGCCGGCCCCGGCGTCATCAAGGAGACCACGGGCATGGACATCCCGCCCAAGTATCACCGCTCCTACCGGGCCCTGTCCCGCGGCCATATCCAGGGCATCTGGGACCGCCGCCAGATCCGTGCCAACCTCAAGCAGGCGCTGCTCACCATGGGCGGCCGCAACCTGTACTACCGTTAGCAAGCAGACGGCGGGGCGGACTTTCCGCCCCGCCTTTCGCCGCCCTTGACGGTGCGGCCCCACCCAAGACAAACGAAAAAGCGGGAAAACCACATGATCAACATTTCCGCATTGCTGGATGAGATAAAAGCCTCCCCCTACCGCGAGATCGTCATCCGTACGCCCCACACCGGCGTGGTGACTTTCGCCGACATCAAGGAAGGCGACGAGGTCCTCGGCCCCCAGGGCCAGTGGAAGGAAAAGCCCGGCACCCGCCTGGCCACCCTGGAACGCGAACGCAACCCCAAACCCATCTGCTCGCCTGAAAAGGGCATCATCAGCAAGATCCACAGCCAGCTCGAAGGCATGTTCGTGGAAGCCGGCACGCCCCTGATGGTCATCCGCCACATGCTCACCCGTAGCGAAGTGGAACACCAGATCCTCAAGAAGGCCCTGTACCTGTTCCGCGCGCCCGAGCGGGCCAAATATTACTTCACCCCCGAGGTGGACAAGAAGATCCGCGCCGCGGACGCCCACTCCGTGGTGGTGCGCGACGGCATGGAGCTGCTCATCATGTCGCGCATGAAGCGTGAGGTGCCCCTGCACTACAGCGGCCCCACGGGCGTCATCTACGCCGTCTACTTCAGCTACAACGAGAACATGGATGCGGACGCCCCCCTCATCGGCGTCTGCCCCGAAGACCAGCTGCCCGTCATCCAGGACGTCATCATGCGCGTCCAGACCGAGTGGACGGAAAAGGGCTAGACCGTCATGGGCAAGGCACTGCAGATCCGCCAGAAAGCCGCCGACAGCCCCCAGGGGCTCACGGCCCGTCGCTGGCCCGCCCTGCTGGCCCTGGCCCGCAAGGCTGCCGGTCCCTATGGTGAGGACGTGGCGGCCTGGCTGGCCGTGCCCGAAGCACAGGCCGAGCCCTGCCTGCTGGAACTGGCGCAATGCCTGAGCCGCCTGACCATGCGCAACGTGGACGACCTGGCGCCCCTGACTCTGGACGCCCTGCGCCCCCTGTGCGACCTGACGCGCCACTGCGAGGACGCCCTGGGCAGCTGGCAGGCCGAAGAGGCCGCCGCTGGCCTCCAGGCCCTGGCCGCCCTGCTGGACACGCTGGAGGCCACGCTCACGCAGTCCGCCATCCGGCCCCCGCTGACCACGCCCGTGGCCCGCATCGCCACCGTGGACGTCACCTGGAACTCCGGCCTGCTGGAAAAATGCTGGCCCGGGCTCAGTCTCCTGGCGTTCGGCCATGCCGGTGTGGGCGGCGCCGGTGTCCGCGACCTGCTGGACCGTCTGGAACGGGGCATGGCCGAGGACCGCTGGCCCGAGCAGCAGGCCCCCTTCAAACAGGCTCTGGCCGATGCCCTTACGCAGCGCAGCAGCCTGGATGCGGCCCTGCGTGCCAATGATCCCCGGGCCGCCCATCGCGCCAGCGAGGCCCTGGAAGACGCCCTGACCGAAATGGAAGACAGCCTGCTTGCCGCAGGCTCCGGCCCCAAACGCAAAAAACCGTCCTTCTTCCGGCGCCTTTTCGGCCTGCGCTGAGACGGTACAACGAACAACCGTTCGAGGAACAGAATCTATGCTGAACAAAGTCATGATCATCGGTCGCCTCGGCCGCGACCCCGAACTGCGCTACACCCAGAGCGGTTCCCCTGTGGCCACCCTCAATGTGGCCACCGACGAATCCTACATGGACCGTGACGGCAACAAGGTGGAACGTACCGAATGGCACCGTGTGTCCGTGTTCCAGCGCCAGGCCGAGAACTGCGCCAACTTCCTGACCAAGGGCAGCCTCGTCTACGTGGAAGGCAGCCTGCAGACCCGCAAGTGGCAGGACCAGAACGGCCAGGACCGCTATACCACCGAGATCAAGGCCCAGCGCGTCCAGTTCCTGGATCGCCGCAGCGATGGCCCCCGTGCCGACATGGGCGGCTATGAAGACGACTATGGTGCGCCTGCGCCCGCTCCCCGCGCTCCCCGCGGCAGGCCCCGCGCCGTCCCGCGCCCCAGCAGCGCGACGACGATCTGGGTCCCGCCTTCCCCTCCGAAGCTTCCAACATGGACGAAGTGCCCTTCTAGGCACGGATGCCGCATCTGGAGCATATGGCAGGGCGTTCCTCACGGGGAGCGCCCTGCTTTTTTTGTGTCCGGCGACCGCCAGGCCCGAACAGCCCCTGTTCCCCCCTTTTTTGCCGGGATCCCCTGCAGGCGGCCTTTCCGGAGGACGCGGGACAGGCGGGGCAGACGGGGCAGACGGCCATGACAAAATATTAGTTATCTAATTGGAATAATTATCCATCAGCACGGACAGTCAAAAATCCTTCATAAAAAATATACAGAAAATAACAACTTATCCTGCTAATAGTAAAAATTCCTGTTGACTTTCGGCAATACTTGTGAAAAAAAGCTCCTGCTGCCACCGGCAAAACCCGTGATGCCGACCCGGCATCGCCCCCCAAGGAGGACGATATGAAGGAAAAACTGCTGGCTTCCGCGGCCCTCGTGCTGCTGGCCTGTACCCCTGCCATGGCGCAGGGGCTGGACGATGTGAAGCACAAGTTCGCCAGTGTCTCTGGCATCGTGCAGGACAAGTGCATGGCCTGTCACTCCCGCGGCTATGACCTGCCGTTCTATGCCAAGGTCCCCGGCATCAGCGCCATCATCGAAAAAGACTACAGGGACGGCATCCGCGCCATGGATCTCAACCAGGAGCTGGTGCAGCGCAAGGATCGCCCCGTGGGCGAGACCGTGCTGGCCAAGATGGAATGGGTCATCCTCAATGACACCATGCCGCCCGCCAAGTTCGCCGTGGTGCACTGGGGCAGCCGCCTGTCCGACCAGGACAAGAAGGACATCCTGACCTGGGTGGCCCAGACCCGTAAGGCCCACTACGCCACGGACGCCGCTCCCGAGCATGCCAACGAGCCCATCCAGCCCATCCCCCACCGTCTGCCCGTGGACGAGGCCAAGGTGGCCCTGGGCAAGACCCTGTTCAACGATGCCCGCCTCTCCGCCGACAGCACCGTGGCCTGCGCCACCTGCCATGCCATGGACAAGGCCGGCACGGACAACGCCCGCTTCTCCGAAGGCATCCGCAAGCAGCTGGGCGATGTGAACGCCCCCACCACCTTCAATGCCGTGTTCAACTTCGTGCAGTTCTGGGACGGCCGCGCTGCCGACCTGCAGGAACAGGCCGGTGGCCCGCCGCTGAACCCCATCGAGATGGGCAGCAAGGACTGGGACGAGATCGTGGCCCGTCTGGCCGCCGATGCCGAACTGACCGCCAAGTTCCGCGCCGTCTATCCTGACGGCTGGTCCGGCAAGAACATCACGAACGCCATCGCCGAATACGAAAAGACCCTCATCTCGCCCGACAGCCGCTTCGACCGCTGGCTGCGCGGCGACAAGAGCGCCCTGACCGCCGCCGAAGTGGAAGGCTACGAGCGCTTCAAGGCCTACCGCTGCGCCTCCTGCCACGTGGGCAAGAGCATGGGCGGCCAGTCCTACGAATATCTGGACCTCAAGAAGGACTACTTCGCCGACCGCGGCGGCAAGCCCCTGGGTTCCGACAAGGGCCGCTTCAACGCCAGCGGCAAGGAAGAGGACATGCACCGCTTCAAGGTGCCCAACCTGCGCAACGTGGAGCTGACCCATCCCTATCTGCACGACGGCACCGTGACCACTCTGGACGAAGCCGTGCGCATCATGGGCATCTACTGCTCCGGCCTGGACGTGCCCCAGAAGGACCGCGCCCTCATCGTGGGCTTCCTGCGCACCCTGACCGGCCAGCATGAAGGCCGTCCCGTGCAGGGCGAGGCCGTGGCCCGCTAACCTGACCTGACCGGATACGACCCGCAGCATCCCCGGCCCGGCACCTTGTGGTGCCGGGCCTTTTTTGCGTCCGGCGGGGCGGGACGGCGCCCGCCCCGTGTGCGGGCGCACGAGGCAGCAAGAATTTGTCCTTGTTTTCCGCACGGCTGGGAAAAGGATACAGCAGCAGGCCCGCAGGCCCCCTTTTCATGCTTTGGCGGCCATGCTATGTTCCTCCCAAACTCCGGCAGGAGCCCCGGCCATGAGCGTGCCGGGATCTGCCAGCCGGGACGGTATGGGGCCCGAGTGCGCGTCAATTTTCACAATAAAATTTTTCTCGCACTCTTTGTGTTGTAAATCAATGTGATAGCCGTTTTCCGCCACGTCTTTTTCGTGTCGTTTCCGTGAAAAATTCGGAAAGGTGGTTGACTTTTTGTTAGATTATTCACAAGATGCAACTCACAAAGAGACGTTACGGATGCGCCACTTGCGCAACGGTATAGCAACAAATCAAATGGAGGATTTCTCAATGTCCAAACTGGTACCCCCTCATGGCGGCAAGGGCCTGGTGTGTTGTCTTCTGGAAGGCGCGGCGTTGGAAGAAGAACTGAAAAAGGCTGCCGGCCTGAAGCAGATTGAGATCTCCTCTCGCGCCAAGGGCGACCTGATCATGATGGGCATCGGTGGCTTCTCTCCCCTGAACGGCTTCATGAACAAGGCCGACTGGAAGAGCGTGTGCGAAAAGATGCTGCTGTCCGACGGTACCTTCTGGCCCGTGCCGGTGACCCTGGACGTGTCCGCTGACGACGCCAAGGCCCTGAAGGTCGGCGAAGAAGTCGCCCTGGTCCGCAAGGGTCAGGTGATGGCCACCATGAAGGTGGAAGACATCTACGAAATGACCGAAGCCGACAAGAAGTGGGAATGCGAACTGGTGTTCAAGGGCTGCGGTCCTGACTCCGAAAAGTTCTGGGAAGTGGCCCCCAATGACCATCCCGGCGTGAAGATGGTCCTGGGCCAGAAAGAATACAACATCGGCGGCCCCGTGAAAGTCCTGTCCCAGGGCGAATTCCCCGAAAAGTTCCCCGGCGTGTACATGACCCCCGCTCAGCTGCGTGCCAAGATGGACGAACGCGGCTGGAAGAACGTGGCCGCCCTGCAGCTGCGTAACCCCATGCACCGCTCTCACGAATACCTGGCCAAGCTGGGCGTGGAAGTGTGCGACGGCGTTGTGATCCACTCCCTGGTGGGCGCCCTGAAACCCGGTGACATCCCGGCTGAAGTCCGCGTGAAATGCATCGACACCCTGGTGCAGAAGTACTTCGTGCCCGAGCATGTGATCCAGGCCGGCTATCCTCTGGACATGCGTTACGCTGGTCCTCGTGAAGCCCTGCTGCACGCCACCTTCCGCCAGAACTACGGTATCAACCGTCAGCTGGTGGGCCGCGACCACGCCGGTGTGGGCGACTTCTACGGCATGTTCGAAGCCCAGGAAATCTTCGACAAGATCCCCACTCCCGCCGAAGAAGGCAAGCGCCTGCTCTGCGAACCCATGAAGATCGACTGGACCTTCTACTGCAAGAAGTGCGACGGCATGGCCTCCATGCGTACCTGCCCCCACAGCAAGGAAGACCGCGTCATCCTGTCCGGTACCAAGCTGCGTAAGATGCTGTCCGAAGGCGCTGAAGTGCCGGATCATTTCGGTCGTGAAGAAGTGCTCGCCATCCTGCGCGAATACTACTCCGGCCTGACCGAAAAGGTCGAAATCAAGATGCAGCGCGCTGCTTCCGGTTCCACCATGTAAGCATCGCCGGGTTTTCCCAGCGAAATCCTGATAGCGGGCGCCCCTCCGGGGGCGCCCCTTTTTTTGCCCTGCCTGCCGCCTTTTCGTATTTCCGGCATCGTGCACGGAATCACAATGTTCCCTCATGCAACGGCCGTTCTTTATCAGGCAAGACTTGCGAGGAAGGCCGCCCGCACCATGATGCAGTTCTTTCTTTAGGAAAGCGTCATGACTGCAACTTGGCTCTCTTTCTCAGCAATGGAAAAAAATTTTTCTTTTTTCCTCTTTTCCTTGCAGAAGGATATCCTTGTCAGCTCTGTTTGTTTCCAAAACAAGACAGCCATTTTTTCCCTTTGCCCAGATCATGGCCATATTACACAACGCAACTCCCGGCAGGCATGACAAGATGCCTTTACCTGTCCGGGATTATGGAGTATACAGGGTGTGCGTCTGCATCTGCCGGACGTAGTTCCTTTACCAAGGAGAGCCATGAAACAGGCCTACGGCATCTCCGGCGGCGCACTGGCGGCCGCCCTTCTGGGTATGCTCTTCTGCATCTGGACGGCATTGGGCAACGAAGTGGCCTTTTGCGTCACTGCGGGCTGCTCTCTGTACCAGGACCTTGTCATCGGCGGTCTCTCCATGTGGTGGATCGGCACGGCCGCTTTTGGCGTGCTGGCCTGCCTTGCGCTGCTGGGCGCTGTCCCGGCGGGGCACTTCCTGGCGGGACTGACCCTGCTGGGCGATATTTTTCTGCTGCTGCTCATGGCGCTGACCTCCCCCTGTGTCAGCTGCCTGGTAGTGGCCTGTTTTTTTGCCCTGACCTACTGGCTCTTCCGCCGTGCGCTGCACCGGGACGACAGACGCCCGCAGGAACGTTCGCTCCTGCTTTGCGCCTGGCTGGTGCTGTTCGTGGTCAATGCGGGCCAGGTAGTGCGCATGCAGGGCGAGGTCTGGAGCATCAGCGAGAACTCCGACCAGGCCACGGTGCGCATGTTCTTCTCGCCGTCCTGCTCGGCCTGCCGCGAAGGCATCGGCATCCTTTCGGGCAGCGTGGACGTCGCTTTCTGTCCGGTGGCGGAGAACGATGCCGATGTGGCCCGCGTGGAGCGCATGCTGCTCCTGCTGGAAGAAGGCAAGACCCTCAAGGAAGCCGTGGCCGCCTGCCAGAACGTGGAGGAGCCGGGCCCCTGGGCGTTCCTGCATCCGGGGCAGTGGGGCCTGCGCCTGCGCCTGCAGCGCAACCGGGCCCATATTTTCAATGCCGGGTCCCGTACGGTACCGTTTTTCGAGTATCACGGCCTGCCGGCCATGCTCAAAAAACAGGCCCAGCCTCCGGCCCCTGCCCGTGCACAGGAGCCGGTCATCGAATTTTCACCGGCCGGTGGCCAGACGTTCCCAGACGCCGTCCTGCCCCTGGAACCCCAGGTGGCCGGACAGTGCGGCGGCCCTGCGCCCTGCCCGTAGCCGCCGTCGCCGGACGATGAAAAACTTGACGAGAAAAGCCGGGCACTTTATAGGAATGCCCGTTTACCCTTTTGCCAAAGTACTGCCATGAACGTACAAAAAATTTTCCGTGAGCAGCGCGCTGTCATCGTCGAGGGGTGGATCAATGCGGTCTATTCGACCTATCCCCTTCAAACGACTGGCTTTTTGCGCACCAAGAACGATCCTTTCACCAATCCGGTGGGGGATATGACCAAGGAAGCCGCCGGCCTCATCTACGACGTGATCGCCGGCGAACATGTGACGCCGCAAAAGATCAAGCACGCCCTGGACCGCTTCGTGCGGCTGCGTGCCGTGCAGCAGTATACGCCCAGTCAGGGCCTGGGGGTCTTCTTCCTCATGAAGCCCCTGCTGCGCGAACACATCCTTCCCCTGTGCCGGGAGAAGGAAGATCTGGCGGAGTATCTGGACGCGGAATCTCGGCTGGACAGCGTCACGCTGCTGGCCTTCGATTTGTATTCGGCCGCGCGCGAGACCCTGGCGGAAACGCGCATCGCCGAAATACGCAATCAGCATGCCCAGCTGGTGCGCTGGGCGCAATCGGTGGATGGCAGCCCGGTTTCGGGCAAAAGCTAACACTCTTCGAAGCGAGGTAGGGAATGTTCGCATCATTGCTGGTGGTGGCGCTCATCGGGGCCATTGCCTGGGCAGGTTCGGCCATTGGTCTGTCGTACCTGTTCGGCGTGGTTTTGCCCTATGTGGCGGTAGTCACCTTCTTCCTGGGCGTCATCTGGCGCATGGTTTACTGGGCCAAATCGCCCGTGCCTTTCAGCATCCCCACGACCGGGGGGCAGGAAAAGTCGCTGGACTTCATCAAACATGAAAAGTGGGACTGCCCCAACACCAAGTTCGGTGTGGTCGTCCGCATGTTCCTGGAAGTCTGCTTCTTCCGTTCGCTGTTCCGCAACACCGCGGCCGACGTGCGTGAATTCGACCCTGTGACCAAGGGCCCCCGCACCATCTACTACTCCTCCAAGTGGTTGTGGTTCTTCGCCCTGCTGTTCCATTACTGCTTCCTGCTGGTCTTCATCCGCCACTTCCGTTTCTTCATGGATCCGGTGCCTGGCTGGCTGACCTTCATGGAAAGCATCGACGGCATCATGCAGATCGGCGCCCCCCGCTTCTTCTGGACCGGTGGCCTGCTGCTGGTGGCCGTTCTCTTCCTGCTGGCCCGTCGTCTGTTCAACCAGCGTCTGCGTTACATCTCCCTGATGAACGACTACTTCCCCCTGTTCCTCATCCTGGGCGTCGTTCTGAGCGGTATCTGCATGCGCTACTTCGATAAGACCGACATCGCCCAGGTCAAGGTCTTCATCATGGGTCTGGTGCACTTCTCGCCCGTGGCCCCCGACGGCATCAGCCCGCTCTTCTTCATGCATCTGGCCTTTGTCAGCGTGCTGCTGCTGTACTTCCCCTTCTCCAAGCTCATGCACATGCCTGGCGTGTTCTTCAGCCCCACGCGCAACCTTCCCACCAACACCCGCGAAGTGCGCCACGTGAACCCCTGGAACCCGCCCAAGCAGTACTTCACCTATGCCGAATATGAGGACGTTTACCGCGATGCCATGGCCGAAGCCGGCCTGCCGCTGGAAAAGCAGCCCTCTTCCAAGGCCGCCGAGTAAGGAGCTGACATCATGGCTAAATTACCTACGCCACAAGAACTCATCG
>OLWL01001874.1_pt1 | contig 10759 bp, 9 predicted proteins | sample 1674151 | NCBI WGS metagenome assembly OLWL01 (sample SAMEA103958148, study PRJEB25191) | human gut metagenome
TATCACCCTTAACTTTAGTTATAACTACATAATGCAATAAGGAATCGTCAATCACCACATGAGCAATAGCAAGTATAGGTGATTTAGAGGTTAATGATTCCTTATCAGCTTCATTCTGTTAAATAAATTTCCGTTGCCGCTGTGAGTTGACGTATAAACTTTTCCTTTGAAATATCCCCGTTTAAGTAATCGTTCACAATATCTCCGATAACCGAGGAGTTGTAATAAGTATTTTCAAATTCCAGATAATCATATAAAGTACAACTGCTTATACTGTTAATCATATCTAAATATTCATTAAAAAACTTAGTTTTTATTTCATCTGAATATTCTTCCTCAGATTTCTCATACTCTCCATCATCATTAATATCATATACACATTTTGACGTATGGTCAATTACATATTCAAAAGCAGCTTTATTTACAGGCAGTGCCCTTACCACTATTGATGGTGATGAGCTGCTTTCACTCCATAATTTTTGAATATCATAACTTAAAACATATTGAATAAAAGCCAATGCTTTTTCTTTGTTATTTGAATTATTATTCAATGCAATACCACATTGAACAAATGCTGATACTGCATTCGCCTTTTTATTGTAGTTTGGAATAATAACCGGCGTGCTGTTATTATTATAAATATAAAAATAAGAATTTAGCGTACTCATCATAGAACCGTCGAAAGATAATTGTGAAGTACGAAACAAATAATTACCTATTATATCCCATGTAGTTCCTTCTTTTCTTGAATTATCATTCCTAATCATTTTTCCAATATAATCTAAGCTCTCGGTAAATTCATCGCTTGAAAATTCTGTAGTTTTATTATAAAAATCCACATATTCATTAACATAGGAAAAGAAGAACTTATATGTTTCATCTTTATTTCCAAAAAGCGCATAACTATGGTCTTTGTCAGATAACCGTATCTCTAACTCTTTAAATGAAAAGTTAGTATTTTCCAGATTATATTTATCTAATATTTCCTGAGTTGTTATAAGTATATTGGGGCAATAAGCTATAGGTATAATATATCGCTTTCCATTGTAAATTCCGCAATCCATTATTGTTGAATTATAGTCATCAAAATCTATATCGGATTTGTATAATTCCGCAAGCTCATCTATATCCGCAAATGAACCGTTATCAATCAGCTTTTCAAAAGGTAATTTTTGATTCAATGAAATTATGTCGGGTCCTTTCCCCGCCATTATCTCCGTTGATATTTTTGTAAGCATAGTATCTTCCGAATCAAATTCCACGATTTCAATTTGATAGGACTCATCGTAATGCTTTGTACAATATTTATTGTACCTTTCAATAATATCGCAAATATCATCCTCATAGTATGCACAATATGTAAGCTTTGAGGAATTGCTTGAAGCTGTGCTTTCACCACATCCGCTGAAAGCAAACACAGTAATAATAAATTGTAATGTTAAAATTATCGCAATTTTATTTTTCATAATGATTCACCTTGTGATTTTTTATATGTCTTAACATAATTCTAAATTATTAATCTGTAGTTTATCTGAATTTTTATTAATTCAGGTAGATTGGAGGACTTCTGTTTTAAAAAAACATAACTGCCCTTTCTGCTTTTAACGCAAAAGAGGCAAAAAATAATGCCGACAGGCAATAGCATTAAAAGCTATAACTTGTCGGCATTTATATTCTTATTTTTAATTACGAACAATTATCCTCAATAATATTTCCGTCCTTTATCTCAATAACGCGTTGACATTTATTTGCTATATCTAAATTGTGTGTTACTATAATTATGGTAATTCCATTCCTGTTTAAATCAAAGAGCATTTTCACTATTTCTTCCGATGTTTTACTGTCCAATGAGCCTGTAGGTTCGTCGGCAAATATGTATTCTGGGTTTGTAACCAAAGCACGCGATATAGCTACCCTCTGTTTTTGACCACCGGAAAGCTGTGATACTTTTTTAGCTTTCAGGGACGCAATTCCTGTTTTCTTTAAAGCTCTCATTACTGAACCTTTTTTATCCTTTATTTTCTTATTAAAATATAAGGGTGTCATTACATTTTCAAAAACAGTAAAATCATCAATCAATGCAAAATCCTGCAATACTATTCCAATCTTAGAACTTCTAAGCTTTGATTTTTTACTTTCGCTAAGTTTATTGATATCAATATTATCAAGATAATATTCTCCGTCAAAATTATCAATGCATGACATAATATGTAATAATGTGGATTTACCCGCACCGCTTTCTCCTATAATTGCAACCGTTTCTCTATCGTCAATTTTTAGGTTTATGTTGTTTAACGCATGAACCATATTTTTTTTCCCTTTTAAATATATCTTGTTCAAATTTTTAATTTCAATCATAGTTGCCTCCGATTATCTTTTATATTTAAAAACTTCTATAGGTGGGTTTTTCTTTAATATTCTATAAGGAATTAACGATAATGATAACAGTATCATAATTATAGCTATTATAGCAATATAATTAAGCCAACACATACTTTTTTGCATAACAAAAATAAATATTACAAAGAATACAACCAATGTCAGAACAATATAGATAACAGTATATAATAAACTTATCAAAAAACATTTTTTGGTTGAAGCACCGCATAGATATAAAATGGAATAAAAATAAAGATTCTTATAAGTAGAAATAGCAATGCAACCAATCATTCCAAACAACGAAACTAAAGATAAAGTTAAAAGAATCGGACCTAATGCTCTAACTCTTGCATAAGCATCTTCTTTTCCGTTTTCTAACACATCAAAAAAAGTTCTGACATAATAATAATTACTAAACAGTTTATAAGCTTCATTTAAATCGTTTGAATTTTTTAAAACTATAGCTTCAGTCATTCCGGTACTAATAATTTCTTTTGGCAAATAATTATATAATGTTAATAACGGAATTTCAAATGATTCATCTGCTTTGCCTAACATATCTTTTGTATTCAATTCTGTACCACCGTTATTAAAAGTACAGTAGTAGGAGGTTTTTAATATACCAACAATCTTTCCCGTAAAACCATTTTCTGAATCAATATCAATTATGTCACCAATATTAAAATGTTTATTTAAGGAATAAGGTATTACTACAGGAATGTTTTTTAAATCATCTGTACACTCGTTTAGCCATGTTCCTTCTAATAATTCGGGAGTATAATCATTTACAAATTCATTGCTATATCCATAAAGAGTATATTCTCCTAAGTAAGCTACCCCACCCAATTCACAATAATCTATTGAATTTTCAGGTAATTTATTTAATAATCTTTCCGGAACAGAATTACCGCCATTATCAACTATTATTCCGTTTATATTTGAAAGTCCACTGCTAATGTACTCATCAACTGTAACAAAGTAACTATTTGCAGTAACTAAAATATCGCTTAATAATAAAGTGGAAGCAACTAATTGTATTATTATAATTATGCTCATTAATATATTCTTACAGAAAAGATGGTATGAAAATTTAATTAACTTCATTATTTTGTCACCCCAATCTTTTTTCGGAAATAGATATATTTTTTACATATTTTGAAATTACAGGAGCACTAGTAATAATAATAACTATAAAGTACACTATAATCATACTAATGTAATCATATATTCCTAAGCTGTATGTAAAATCCTCATATTGTACATATTCAATTATGCTTGGCAAGACACATCTTGAAAAAATACATCCACATACAAATGATATTAAAGCAATAATGAAAATTACATTAGCTAAGAGAAAAATGCAAGTTGTTTTTGTCGCACCGTTCAATCTATAAATATAAATAATTTTGTTATTCTTTTCTAATATATATAAATAGACAAATGCTACATTTATCATTGATAACAAAAATATTCCTATATATATAATAGTAGTAGAATCATTCCATAAGCTGTCAATATTTTTTATTCTTTCCGGATAGATTATTTCTGCATTTTCAAAGCATTCCGTCAATTGAGAAATAATTTTATTATTTTCATCGTCATCAGGATATTTATCTAAAACAATTGATACAGATTCATTATTATGCTTCACATCATTTATAGACGATATAGGCAATATATTATAACCGCCAACTGAATATGTACCAATTACAGTATATTTATCATTACATATTGATATTTTATCCTCTTCTATCACACCTTCATCACCTGATATTATTACATGTTTGTTTGTCACAAATTCGTCTTGGTTGAAATATCTACCATGCTTAATGTGATTGGGATAGTAAAGATAGTCAAACATTATCCTTGTATCATCAATATTAGCTTTTATGGAGACGGCATTTAATTCTAAATCACACTTATTATTAAAATGCTCTATCTCTTTTAGCATCGTATTATCATCGATGAATGCACCATTAAACGATACAGTATAGGTCTTAGAATTATCATATTTTTTATTTGCATTTGTATAGCTTGCAAAATACGAAAACACAAAAAGAGATGCAAATATAGATATTATCTGTATTAAACAAAGAAATACAACCAATAACTTATTATTTTTTAAAAAATGCCAAAAGATTTTAATTGATAAATTTAACATTAGCTTTATCCTCAACTTGAATATCTACTTATGATTGAGTTCCCACAACATTGTATATTAATGTATTGCTGTTATTGCTCAACGTGAAAATGTGTTTAGTGCTACCAACAGTAGTACCGTAGCCTGCCTCTTTGTTTACATAATTTGAAGAAGAACCGCTTGCGGCCAAGTCACCGTATTAGCAACCTCCTTGTTATATATTTTATCAGAATATATAAAATTATGTTTATTTTTGCAAAACCGGTAACAAATTCGACAAAAAATGCACTTTTAATCTATTATAGCCCTTCATCTTACAACTATATAAAAACTTTTAAATATTACAATCATATAAAAATATTATCTTTTTTTAAATTTATTAACAATATTGCCGATGATTGATAGTATTTTATTAGTTGATATTAATGTATGTAGACTACAAAAATAGGAATTTGTATAGCACAACATAGAAAAGAAATAAAAATGAAGAAAAATGCTTTAGCCAAAAAAACATGTTTTTCAAATTATCACATATCAAATATTGAAAATGGTTACTCTGTACCAAGTATCGAAACATTTGCGAAAATTTGCAATGCATTAAATATCACACCTGACTATCTCTTATTAAGTAGTTTAAAAAAGTAATAACATTCCTAAAAATATTGTTGATAAACAAATTTTTGCAATGATAAATCATTGAGCCTGATATCAAAAATAATATATAGAGTTTTAACTGAACAGGAATAAAACAGATGACAAATTCTTTTTTTTGAGTTATAATCCTAATTAAGGAGGTATAGCTCTATGAATGTACTGATATGTGATGATGATTTGAAAATCGTTCAGCAAATCAAAAATTTTCTCCTTAAATTATCAAAACAGTCAACCTATAATTTTGATATTACCTGCTTTTCAAATGGGGATTCTATATTGGATAAACAAATTAAAACTGATTTTGCGTTTATTGATATAGAAATGCCCGGTGTTAACGGACTCACAGTTACAAAACATCTCCAAAAAATAAATCCTAATATTATTATTTTTATAGTTACTTCTTTTCAAGGATACCTAGATGATGCAATGGATCTCAATGTTTTTAGGTTTTTGTCTAAACCCATTGACGAAAATAGATTTTTTAGGAGCATGAAGATTGCTTTAAATCTGTATAAACAAAGCACAGAAAAAATTATCTTAGACTATTTTGATGAATATCACAATATATTTACAATTGACATCTTGTATTTAACTATAGAAAATCGCAAAACTAAACTAGTTACAAAAACGCAAGAGTTCATTTCAAATAAAAAGTTTGATTATTGGAAAAAGCAGTTATCCAAATACGAGTATTTTGCCCAATCACACTATAGTTACATAGTTAATTTAAAGAATGTAACAGACTTTAATAAAAATGAAATCACATTATCATTTAATTCTAAAAAAGCAACAGTACCTATATCCCGTAGTTTCTATGTATCATTCAAAAAAGCCTTTTATGAATATATGGGAGGGACAACATGATTTCTAATATCTGTTACGCTGTAGTCTTTCTGATTGAGTCACTCATATCTTTTTATTATTTTGATTTTAAATTTAAACGAAAAATTGCTAAAAAATTCATATTTTTATTTGCACTAGGAAATTTTATTATTTTATACATACTTCATTTTTGTGAAATCCCCATTATAAATCTTTTGGGATTCTTTTTCTGTAATTTTCTAATTTCTATATTATGTTATAATACAAAATTAAAATCCGCTTTATTTAATAACCTAATTCTTTTATTTCTTATGATCGTCACTGAATTAATAGTATTTTATTTTTCTTCAATCATTTTCAGGATAGATTTATTGGAAAGCTATAATGATGATTTTGTATTAATTATTCAAGCTACAATTTGTAAATTGCTTTATTTCTTATCAATACATTTAATTATAAAAATATCACAAAAAGAAAGCATGGAAACGAATTCTAAATTTGCTCTTATTCTTTGCATTCTACCAATCGCTTCTATTATTTTAATGTACACTACTGTATATCTTTGTATTATCTATTCAGTAAATGATAATTTTAAATTATCTTTAGTTATAGGAAACTTACTTCTATTGTTTTCAAATATTATTGTTTTCTATATAAACGAACTAACAATAAAAGTTAATCATAAATACACACAAATACTTTTAGATAAGCAGCAAGAAAAGGATACGATAGATTACTATAAGCTGTTAAGCGAACAGAATGAAAATTCAAAAGTGTTGATTCACGACATAACTAAGCACTTAAATACAATTAAGCAGTTGTCGGAAGATAAAGATTCAAATATAGCTCAATATATTTCTGAAATTGTTAATGATTTTAGTATTATGAATCCAATTGACTACTGTAATAACCCTACAGTCAATTTAATTACTCATAGGTATTATGAGATATGCAAGAAAAATAACATCAACTTTACAATCAGTATAAAAAACGCAAATATTGATTTTATTAAAGAACATGATATAACTGCCTTACTTGACAACCTTTTAGAAAATGCGGTTGAGTCAGCGTTAATGACAAATGAAAAATTTATTGATTTTTCTATTAGTACAAGAAATTCCAATTTTGTAATCATTAAAATTTCAAATTCTTGCAATAAAAAACCTAAATACATTGATGGAACTCTCGTATCTTCTAAAAGCACATCCGGTATGCACGGAATCGGAACCAGAAGTATTAAACGAGTAGTTGAAAAATACAATGGAAATTTAGAAATGAAATTTGATAGCAATACAAATACATTCACTTCTACTATTGGAATAAACTCTAATATACAAAATAGCAATCAAACATAATCTCTTATATTTACATATATTATTATTCGTTATTTACTTATTGAAACAGTGTTACCGCCCTTGTTCACGGTAACACTGTTCAGTTACGATTTATCTAGGCTTTTTCGAGTTTTATAATAATCATGTAAGTGCTTAAGTATCGCTCTTTAGAAATAAATTATATTTTCTTAGACTTATATAATCTATCTGCATTGATACTATTGTCTGTTTCAACAATTATTTATGTAATTTTGATGTTAAAAATCAAATTATAGTATCAGGAAAAGGAATATCTAATGAAATGTTTTAAAAATCGCTATAACAATTTATCATATATAATTTTCACAATACTATCTTTGTTTTCAATAAGTCTGATTTTTAACAATAATGTATGGTTTGATGAAGCTTATACACTGTCGCTAATTCAGCACAATTATTCCGAAGTAATTGAAATATTAAAATCGGATATGCATCCTCCTCTATACTTTATATCTCTGAAATTCTTCTGTGAGATTTTCGGTTATTCGATTTTAATAACTAAAATTTTTTCGGTACTCGGTTACATTGCAACGCTTTTGCTTGGCTGTACCGTGGTTAAGAAGCATTTCGGTTCGGATACATCAATGGTATATATGCTTACTATAGGGGCAATTCCTATGTCGCTTTATTTCAGCGTTCAGCAGAGATCGTATCAATGGTCCATATTTTTTGTTACACTTTGCTTTACGGAAGCTTTGCTGTTTCTTGAAAATCACGGGACGCGGCATTGCGTTATATTTGTTATCACCGCTTTGTTTGCCGCGTACAACCACATTTACGCTTTGCTTGCGGTCGGCGTGATTTTCATTTTCGTGAATATCTATGCTTTTGTAAAAGACGGAAAGCTGATAAAAGCAATCATAATATCTGATATAGCTATGACGGTGGGATATTCTCCGTGGATTATCCCGCTGTTATATCAAACCGAGGCGGCTGCCGGTAGCTTCTGGCTAAAAGGAGTAGAACCGCTTTCGGTGGTTGTGTTTGCATCGGGAATTGTTATTTCGACGCTGATACTCGCCAAAAAGGAAAACCGCAGGTTATCTGTAATATTTGCGATAACCTGCGTATTAAGCGTTCAGGCAATAGGTCTGCTTGTGACAATTTTCATTCGCCCCTTTTACATAGCGAGGTACAGCGTTGTTATATCGGGAATTTTCGCGCTGCTTGTCGCTTTTGGCACACAACATATAAAAGAAAAAGTTAAAAATATTATTTGCGTATTGCTTTGCGCACTTAACGTAGCCTGTCTTATCGGCACGGGAATATTTGAATACAACCCGTCAATGAATAATTTTTTCAACCGCTTTGATGAAATAGCTTCTTCAACAGATACATTTTTATATTGCGACAGCTCATTCGGAATTTTGTCATATTATTATCCCGAAAACACGCATATCTGCACCTACAGTGAGCCTTGGTTTGTGGCATTTGATAATATAGAATGCATAAATAAAAACGAACTTTCCAATAAAATTCCGCCCAACGATACCGTTTGGTTTGTAAAGAATGAATTAACTAAAACACCCGAATATATACAAAGTAATTTTGATTTAGAGTTGGTTGATTCATTCAAATGTGATTTTAATACCTTTAATGTGTATTTGGCTAAAAAATAATATGTATTATATGTTCTTACCATCATACTTTTATAATGTTTTATTTTTTATTCTATATAGCAAACTGCTCTTACCACCTTTTTCACGGTAGCGTTGGGCAGTGGTGAGCAAACCGGCTTTACGCAAATCTTTAATAGCTCTGCGGACTGTGGCAGGCGACAGCTTTATGTCGCCTGCTATTGTTTTTACAGAGGGCCAGCATTCACCGTTTTTGTTTGCTCGGTCATATAGGTAGGTATAAACAGCTACAGCTCTGTGTGGTAAGTCCATTTGATAGAGAAAAGTTAATCTACTCATTGTCCAGCACCTCCTGTGGTGGTCTTTCGGTTCTTATGACTACTTTTCTTTGCTTGTCTGCGTTCTGTTCAACGCTTGAATTTTCGGGTTCTTCTGTTGGCTCATCTTGCTGTTCAGAATTAAAAGAATCTTGGCTGTCGTTCTGCTCTGCATTAGGAGAGGTTTTTAAGTTTTCATTTTTCTTCTTTTTCTCACCGTTTGCTTCATCAAAATCCGAGTCAGTTACAGGACTGTATGCTTGAATTATGTTGTTGAACAACTCCGAACGATTGGCATAGTGGACTTCACGGTTTCCGTTCTCCTTGACCTCATACTTTTCTTCAAATTTAATACCCCATTTGAAGAACAATTTAAGTTTTACTTTCATCGGATAAAAGCCAGTTTTCATAACAACAAATGTGCCTTTCGAAAGTGACTTCAGCTCATCGGGAGTCATCAATGGTCGTTCAATCATTTGCAAGGATTGTGACGGATCATTCTTGCTCCTGCTGACGGAACCTGACATCACAGTTCTTGAACCGAGTGCTTTTGACAGCACCTCAGCGCTTGTGCTGTTGGGAGCAAAGCCGCCGAAGATGGTCAGCTGTGTGTTGTCGATAATTACATCAGCACCCTCTTTGCCGTAGTTGCGTTCAAGCTGTGCAAAGGATTGAATGATTGGTACTATCTGCAACCGCCTTGAACGAGAAGCGGAGAACATCATTTCAGCCGAATCAATCTTCGGCAATGGCGATAGGTAAGGGTTTGATATTATCGCCACCTTTTCCCCCGCCTCACACCGAACATGAGCGATTTCCACTCATCCGGCGTTCCATCGGTGTATACAAATTCAATAATCATATTTTCTTTAAAACAACAAAATCCTTGTGTTTAGATAGGGTTAAATTTAAGCGTTTTCTCAGCCTGTTCAGTTTATCCTTCTATCTGCTGTTCAATGAAAATTTCTGTAAATAATAGCTTATAGTTTCTGCATGGACAGCATGTAATAAAATATGGACATCTTGTTTTATCAGTACAAGGTTTGAATATTTGTCGTCTCCGCCGTCTGCTCTTCGAGTTTTGTGATGATAATGTATATCGCCAATTACAAGAGGTTGCCCTGTAATAGCACATTTACCTTGCTGGGCACAATATAACGCTAATCTATTATCGTTATACTCAATGCTTTTGCCCTGCACAGGGTTTTCCATAAGGTAGTGCAGGATATTTACATTCACTTTTTCAAGCGACTTATGAACAGCCGCTCGCCCTTCCGGTGCGTAGATACACCAATTCCTCGCTCTGTGCTTTGGCGGCTTTGTTTGCACATACGCAATCGGAAGCACAAACAATCCTCGAATATATCTTAACTGACTGCTTTGTCCATATGAGCTTGTAAAATAAAGTGTGTAAGTTAAAAAATAGCTTGCACACTTTTTGCATTTGTGCGGTATTTGCCGTTCCGCTGATTTTTGACGACATAAAAATTGCCACAC
>OLWL01001877.1_pt1 | contig 10755 bp, 12 predicted proteins | sample 1674151 | NCBI WGS metagenome assembly OLWL01 (sample SAMEA103958148, study PRJEB25191) | human gut metagenome
CTTTACCTTTACATCCATATATTCACTAAGGGCATTTACAACAGAGACACCTACACCATGCAGACCACCAGAAACCTTGTAGCCATCACCGCCAAATTTACCGCCGGCATGAAGCACAGTTAATACTACCTCTACAGCTGGCTTGCCAGTTTCATGAATATCTACAGGAATACCACGGCCATTATCAGTAACGGTAATGCTGTTGTCCTGATGAATGGTAACATTAACATCAGTACAATAGCCTGCCAAAGCCTCATCAATAGAGTTGTCTACTACCTCATATACCAAATGGTGGAGGCCACGCTCTGAAGTGCTGCCAATGTACATACCAGGACGCTTGCGGACAGCCTCCAGTCCCTCCAGAACCTGAATCTGATCGGCACCGTATTCACCATCTACAGCAGATACCTCGTTGCCCACATCTTCCAGATTAATTCTTACGCCGGTAGTATCTGGCTCCTCCTTCAGCTCCTGAATTTCATCAGGTGCCATATTGCCAAAATCCAAGGCTACCTGCTCCTTGTTTTTCTCTGGCTTTACATCTAAATTTTCTGTATTTTCCATGGACATATTCTAGCTTTCCTCCACACTATAAAATTCATATATTCCCTTACCCATACGATCTGTACGTTTTTTTAAAGTTAAAGGGGCAATGGCCGAAATATAGGCCTTATCTGTAGTAATTACCAAGGCTCTGGGACTGCTTTCTGCTGCCAGATTTACCAATCTTTTTTCCTGAGCCAGCTTTTCCAGAAGTACTTTATTTTCTCCCTGAGCAAAATAGCTATAGTCAACAATCCCCACAAGAGCATTGCTGTCTATGGACATATTGCCGCCAATAAATACAGGTATCACTTTTCCTTCTCCTTTGGCTGCTTATCCTTCTTCCCTGTCATACCTGGCACATAGCGCAAATCATAGCGCAGGGCATACAAGGTCTTTTGAATAACCTGCTCATTTAGCTGTTCCGGTGGAATGGAGCGATAAAGCATAACCAAGGTAATAGCATCCACACTGGTGGTATCACCATAGCTTACTCTGGCTGCCAACCGCTGAATAAGATTGCTGCGGATAGCCTTAAATTCCTGCTCCGTACAGTTTTCTTCCTGAATAATATCACCATATTTACACCAGGGCATATCATAAAGCAGCTTCTGCAACCGCAATTCTCTGGCCTGACGCAGCTTCCTCTGACAGCTTTGACAATATTTTTCTCCCGGTGGACACTGAGATTGGCAATTTTCCTGCTGGCACAGCTGCCAGCCGATTTGCTGGCGATATTTTCTCAAACGAAGGAAGTTCTGCCCCAGCTTTTCAAAGCTGGCAGCTAGATCCTTGTTTGCTACATGACTGCAATCTCTGTGCAGCTCCGCCAGCTCCTGCTGAGATAGCCTGATTTTTTGCAGCTCCCTGCCCACATCCGGCTTTTTAGACTCTACATGAGCAACAGCCTGAACCTGTGGTGGCTGTAAATTGGTAAAAACCAGCTCCTGCACAAGCTTCTCACCAGCATATTTATTTATTTTGGCCTTAAGCTGGTACTCCATATATTTCAACTGCTCCGCCCAGGCAGGATGAGTAGTACGAATAAACAGCCTCTTAAATTCCAGCTTTACTGGCTTGGCATGGGCAGCAATATCCCTGCCTACAATCTCCTGCCAATTATAAATAACCATGCGCCGCTTAAATTCATTGCCCAACTTCATGCTTTTCAGCATTTCAGGAAAGATATTTCCTACCCGTTCCAACAGGCCATTACTGCGGGAATTGGATTCAGCCATTCTATCACACCTTATTTACTACCTTGACCTGGCCTGCCTCCACCTGGAAATAGGTTTTGAGAGGGGCCTGCTGAAAATATGCTTCGTCTGTAGCCGTTATCAAAGTCTGGATTCCTTCCCGCTCAATAAAGTTCAAAAGCTGCTGCCGCCTGCCAGCATCCAGCTCACTCATCACATCATCCAGCAGAAGAACCGGATACTCTCCCGTTTCGGAACGAATAAACTCCAGCTCTGAAAGCTTCATGGATAATACAGCAGTACGCTGTTGTCCCTGAGAGCCAAAGCTTTTCAGATTTATGCCATTAACGGAAACAATAATATCATCTCTATGAGGACCTACAGACGTACTTTTCATCCGCAGATCCCTCTCCCTGTTTTTCTTCAGAGCCTGCTCCATCGACATCTCACCAATACTTGATTCATAAGTCAATGACAGCCGTTCTTTCCCGCCTGTCAGACGGAAATGAATCTCTGAAATGATCTCATTCACCTGTCGTACAAATTCTTTTCTTCTGTCCAAAACCTTTGTTCCATAAGCAGCCAGCTGCATATCCCAGATATCCAGTGTCTCCAGCAAATGCTGCTGGTTCGAGCCATAGATATCCTTCAAAAGTGAATTACGCTGGTTAATAATACGGTTATAGTTCGAAAGATTGTTCAGATAGATCTTATCAAGCTGGGAAAGCTCAAGATCAATAAATCTTCTTCTTCCTGCCGGACCCTCTTTGATAATATTAAGATCCTCTGGAGAAAAGAAAACAAAATGGACAATACCGAATAACTCACTTGCACGGCGAATCGGTACCTTATCGATTGCAATTCCCTTCGGACTGTTTTTCTTCAGGTGCATATCGATCTGGAAAATGATTCCCTTTTTCTCAACTACTGTCTCCAGATGGGATTCATCATACCCAAACTGTATCATATCCCGATCCTTCGTTCCTCTGTGAGATTTCGTCGTTCCAGACAAATACAATGCTTCCAGTATGTTTGTCTTTCCTTGAGCATTGTCACCGTACAAAATATTTGTTTTCGGATCAAAGGTCAAATCTAATAAATCATAATTTCTGTAATTTTTCAGCTTTAAAGACTTGATTATCATAATTTCCCCGCCATCACGTTATAACACGAGCGAGAAAACCTCTCACATGTTATTCTACACGTTTTTTAATTATTTTTCAATTTTTATTTCATTTCCGTCAAAAGAAGCTATATCGCCCGGATAAAGCTTTCTTCCGCGTCTCGTATCAATTTCTCCGTTTACAAGAACAAGCCCGTTCTGAATTACGTCCTTAGCCTCAACACCACTTTCAACTAACCCGGCTGCCTTGAGCGCCTGACCGAGTTTAATAAATTCATCCTGAGGGCGCAGTTTGATTATTTCCATTTCTTATCACTCCTTAATTAATTTTTATCAGTGTTTTTGATCTTTATTTTTCATTTAAACTTTTTAAACATTTTTAAACTTTTAATTTTCTAGATTTTGAAAAGTCAAAAAATTGCAGAGCAGGGCGTCTGCTCCGCATAATCTATTATTTTCTGAGTTTAGACAGCTGCATTAAAATTGACTGGAAGAATCAGATAAATGTAAGACTGATTCTCATCTTTGATAAAGCAAGGTGCTTTTGCATTCATAAAATATAAGTCTACTTCTTCATCTTCAATCACACGAAGTGCATCGATCAAAAACTTTGGATTAAATCCGATCATCAGATCTTTTCCGTCTTTTGTACAGAAAATCAGTTCATCCATAGATCCAATCTGTGATTTGATCTTCAACTCCATTGATTCATTCTTGATGTCAATGATAATCGGCTTTTTGTCTCCCTCTTTGATAAGCAGAGTTGCACGATCAATACAATCTAACAGTTCTTTTTTATTCACATGTACTCTTGTCTCATAATCACTGGACAGCATCTGATCAATTCGGAAATATTCACCTTCAATCAGTCTGGAAACAACCAATGTTCTGTCAAATTCAAAGACAATATGATTTTTTGTAAACGAAATCTCAACTTCAGCATCCGCTTCACCGCCAATAATTTTGCTGATTTCCTGAAGAGTTTTTCCAGGAACAATTACTTTTCTCGGCTGATAAGCATCTTTCAGTTCGATTTTCCGGATTGAAATTCTGTGACCATCAAGAGAAACCACTCTGAGAACATCATTGTCAATCTCAAAAAGTTCTCCTGTCATCATCTTGTTCGTATCATTGTCAGCAATTGAAAAAATAGTCTGGCGAACAACTTCTTTCAAAGTAAACTCGGAAATAGTAATAAAATCTTCACGCTCAATCGCCGGAAGATAAGAAAAATCATCTCCTGACTGGGCTGCGATATTAAATTTCGCTTTTTCACAAGTAATAATCGCCTGATTGTCAGATTCTGTTTCAATAACAACATCATTGTCTGGAAGTTTACGGACAATTTCTGAAAAAATCTTTGCATTTAATGCAATAATACCTCTGGAATCAATAATTCCATCAATTGTAGTTTCAATTCCAAGTTCCATATCATTGGCAGTCAGTTTGATTACATCCGTTGTTGCATCAATCAGAATACATTCAAGAATAGGCATTGTTGTTTTAGAGGGTACTGCCTTGGAAACAATACTGACTCCTTTTACGAGATTCGATTTTTTGCATATGATTCTCATGTTGATGATTACTCCTTTCAGGTTTCAAGATTACGGTTGGTATGTGGATAACGTTTTTTTCTCGCGTAATTTATGTATATTTATATAAATCGATTCCGCCTTCTCCGCCTTAGGGGGTGTGGATAAGTGGATAAGTACCTACAGCCCTTTAAAATCAAGGGTTTGCGGGTTTGGATAACTATGTAGATTACAGAAAAATAACGTGTTGAAACTGTGGGGAAAAAAATTCGGCAAAAAATCCACATTTTTGTTATCCCAACGTTATTCACATAGAAATCTACAGGTTTTCTACAAAGTTATCCACAATTAACGCGAAAAACTGACAAGTTATTCACATTTTATAGAGTTATCTTCCTTATACAGGATTGATTTTCTTCTTAATTATATTCACAGTGTTGTTTAAAGCTTCATCTGTCTTCAGATCATTCTCAATTTTGCGTACACCATGGCTAATGGAAGCATGATCTTTACCACCGAGCAGGGCACCAATGGATTTTAGTGGTGTATCGGTCATATTTCTGCACAGATACATGACAATCTGGCGTGGAAGAACGATCTCAGCATTTCGTTTTTTACCTTTTAGTTCAGCTACCGGTACATTAAAGTGTTCAGAAACCACATCCATGATCAGTTCCGGTGAAACTGCACGGGTATCATCCGGTGAGATCATATCCTTCAAGGCCTCAGCAGCCAAAGGAATGTCAATCGGTTTATTCTCCAGATTAGAAAGAGCGATCAGTTTATTCAAAGATCCTTCAAGCTCACGGATATTGGATTTAATATTATTGGCAATGTACTGCATAACTTCATCCGGAATATGATATTTCTCAAGTCCGTCGAGTTCTTCTTTCTTACGAAGAATCGCCATTCTTGTCTCATAGTCAGGAGAGGAGATGTCAGCAATCAGACCCCACTCAAAACGTGTGCGAAGTCTGGCTTCCAGTGTCTCAATGTCCTTCGGAGGCTTATCACTGGAGATGATAATCTGTTTTCCTGACACATGAAGGTGGTTAAATGTATGGAAAAATTCTTCCTGTGTACTTTCTTTTCCTATAATAAACTGAATATCGTCGATCAGAAGAACGTCATTATTACGATATTTCTCGCGGAATGTGGTCATTGCCAGTTCATTTCCGTTCTTACCTACTTTAAGAGCATCGATCAGTTCATTCGTAAAAGTTTCACTTGTGACATATAGTACTTTTTTGGAGGGATCATGTTCCAAAATGTAATGTGCCACGGAGTGCATCAAATGGGTCTTTCCAAGTCCAACACCTCCATATAAGAAGAGAGGGTTGTAAATCTCTCCCGGAGATTCGGCAACTGCGAGGGAAGCAGCGTGAGCGAAATTGTTGTTGCTTCCAACGACAAATGTGTCGAAAGTGTACTTTGGATTTAAGTTTGCCTTTTCATAAATCGCATTTACACGGGTCTTCTGGACGGAAGACTCTTTCTTTTCCTTAATCACTTTCGGGCTGTCGGTTACAAATTCCACTTCATATTCTGTACCGGTTACTTCGGCGATGCAGACCTTAAAAGGAAGCAGATATTTATCTTGAATATGTTCAAGACTCGCCTTCAGTTTGACGAGAATATATACGGTATTGTCCTTGACTTCATAAACAGTAAGTGGTGCAATCCATGTAGTATAAGAAATATTGGATGAGCAATATTCCAGCTTCATCTTGTTTAGTACCTGATCCCAGTTTTGTTCTACAATGTTCATCGATAGTAACTCCTAATTTTTTAAAATTATAATGGAAAGGTTGAAAATCCAGCGTAAATAATTCAGGACTTATCCACATTCAACTCCTGATTATGGCTTTTAGGGCAGACTTCCCCCTACCCAAATACAATGTTTTCAGCAACTGTTTGTTAAAAAAGTGAAAAACAGCCACTTTTTATTAACTTCGTACTAAAATAATGTGGATAACTCTAAAAATGGTAGAGTCTCTCCATTACATTCTACATCAAAAAAGCTGTAGAATCAATGAGAAAACAGTGTGTATAACTTTATCAACATCTTAAAACGTTGATAAATATGGGTTTTTATGAATAAAAAAATTTTTATCAACACGATATTTAGTGGTTTTCCACAGGTTATACAGAAGTTATCCACATATGTTGATAACTTTGTGGATAACTTCTGTATAACTATTGTATAATTATGTGAAAAAATAGTTATATCCCTTGATATATAAGGGGTTCGAGGAACTGTGAAATTATTCACAGAAAATGTGAAAAACTCTTTAAAATGAAAAAAGGCCAGAAATTGAGGGAAAGATTGTTGATAAAGCTTGACTTTATGCGGTTTTCCCTCTATAATTAAGAGCAGTGTCTTTTAATATTGAGGCGCAGTAACGAAGTTAATTTTGTGAATACTTTTATTATAAGGTATATCAGGCATAAGGGAGGTGTAAGAATATGAAGATGACATTTCAGCCGAAGAAGAGATCAAGATCTAAAGTTCACGGATTCAGAGCAAGAATGAGCACACCAGGCGGAAGAAAAGTTCTGGCAGCAAGAAGAGCAAAAGGAAGAAAACAGTTATCAGCATAGGCCGCATATATGTGGCCTTTTCTTCTATTTAATATTAAATGATAACAGGATTTTTGTTATCTGGAATGAAGAGGATATTGATGAAATTTTCTGAGTCTTTAAAAAAGAATAAAGATTTTCAGTCAGTCTACAGGAATGGAAAATCTTTCGCTAATAAATGTCTTGTAATGTATATAATCCCGAACGAACTGAATAAGAACCGACTGGGAATATCAGTTAGTAAGAAGGTTGGAAACAGTGTGGTAAGACATCATCTTACCCGATTGATCAGAGAAAGTTACAGATTATCAGAAGAACATTTCCGATGTGGGTATGATATAGTAGTAATCGCGAGAACAAGTGCAAAGGATAAGAATTATCATGATGTGGAAAGTGCACTGATCCATCTCGGAAAGCTTCATCACATATATGTCTGATAAGACAATGATAAGGAAGTGGCGCAGATGAAGTATGTCTTGTTATGGATGATTCGTTTTTACAGGAAATATCTGTCCGGAATGAAGGGCGGATGCACTTGTAAGTATTATCCAACCTGCTCACAGTATGGGTTGGAAGCAATCGAGAAGTACGGAGCACTCAAGGGAGGGGCTCTGGCGGTATGGAGAATCCTGCGCTGTAATCCATTTTCAAAAGGTGGATATGATCCGGTACCTTAAGGAGGATAAGTAATGGAAGTATACGGACTTTTGGCTTCAGGTTATGGAGACTGGCCGATTATCAAACAGATTGCCTGGCTTTTAGGTCAGGTAATGAATGGTATCTTCAATGTACTTAGTAAGATTGGTATTGAGAATATTGGTGTTTGTATCATTATTTTCACAATCATTATTTATACATTGATGATTCCGCTTACAATCAAGCAGCAGAAGTTTTCTAAGATGTCAGCTGTTATGCAGCCGGAGATCAAGAAAATTCAGAAAAAATACGAAGGAAAGAAAGATCAGGCTTCAATGATGAAGCAGCAGGAAGAGATCAATCTTGTTTATGAGAAGTATGGAACTTCCATGACAGGTGGATGCCTCCCGATGTTGATCCAGATGCCGATTCTGTTCGCGCTGTATCCGGTTATCCGTGATATTCCAACGTATGTAAAAGGTGTTAAAGATGTTTATATGCCTGTGACAGAAGCAATCATGAATACAAATGGCTTCCAGAAGATCATGGAGACGATCGGTGAAGCAAGCCCGGTTCTTATGAACCCGAAGGCTTATGATTATTCTCAGGCAGATACAATTGTAAATGTACTTTATAAATTCCAGGATTCTACATGGAATGCGCTGATGGAAAAGATGCCGAGTATCACGGATCTTGCACAGCAGACAATGGATAAGGTTACTCATCTGAACAGTTTCCTTGGAATTAATATCGGAGAACAGCCGCTGACACAGTTGACAGCTGCATTCCACAACGGATCCGTTGTAGGGATCATCCTTGCAGTACTTATTCCGGTACTTGCAGGTCTGACACAGTTTATCAGTGTTAAGCTTCAGCCACAGCCGGCAGGAGATGACAAAGATAACCCGATGGCAAGCTCTATGAAGACAATGACATACACAATGCCGCTGATCTCAGTATTTATGGGATTCACACTTCCGGCAGGTCTTGGTCTCTACTGGGCAGCAAGTGCAGCAGTAAGATGTATTCAGCAGCTTGCAATCAACAAATATCTCAGCACAAAGTCTCTTGATGAGATGATCAAAGAGAACCAGGAGAAAGCACAGAAGAAACGTGAGAAACACGGAGCTCCTGCAAAAGAGATCAATAAGATGGCAACAACAAGTACTCGTAATGTGGGTACTGTTACAAAAGGAAAATCTGGAATTTCTGAAGCAGAGAGAGAAGAAAAGATCCAGAAAGCACAGCAGAAGGCTCAGAATTCCAAGCCGGGAAGCCTTGCTTCTAAGGCAAATCTGGTAAGCCGTTATAACAGCGGACAGCAGACAAACCAGCCGAAGGCAGAAGATGAGAGCAGCTCCAAAGGAAAAAAGGGCAAGAAAAAATAAAGGAAGATTCGTAACTCCTAACCGTTCTCTTAAAAAGCAGGAGACGGGTCAGGATTTGAAGATGGAGGAATCGGGATGAACGGTAGTATCAGAGTATCGGCGAAAACAGTTGATGATGCGATCACAGAAGCATTAATCCAGCTTGGTGTAACAAGCGACAGACTGGAGTACGAAGTAATCGAGAAGGGAAGCGCAGGATTCCTGGGAATCGGAATGAAGCAGGCAGTTATTGAAGCAAGAAGAAAACCGGAACCGAAAGAGGAGAAGGTAGAAGAGCCTGTAGTAGAAGAACCTGTGAAAGCAGAGCCAAAGAAGGTTGAAACAGTTCAGCCTCAGAAAGCAGCTGCAGAAAAGAAAGCGGATGAACCTCAGAAGGCTGCTTTTGAAAAAGCTGTAGAAAAAGAAGTAAAAGAGGAAGTTAAGAAAGAGACAAAACTTGTAGAAGTTCAGCCTCAGACAATCGAAGCAGTAGAAGATTTCCTCAAGAATACAATGAAAGCCATGGACATGGAAGTTGAGCTTAAGACTGAGATCGATCAGGATGGTGCACTTTGCGTAGATATGAGTGGAGAGCATATGGGAATTCTGATTGGTAAGAGAGGACAGACTCTGGATTCTCTGCAGTATCTTGCGAACCGTGTAGCGAACAAGCATCAGGAAGGTTATGTAAGAGTAAAGCTTGACACAGAGAACTATCGTGCAAGAAGAGAAGAGACTCTGAGACACCTTGCAAAGAACATTGCACATAAGGTAAAGAGAAACAGAAGACCGGTAGCACTTGAGCCGATGAATCCTTATGAGAGAAGAATCATCCACTCAGCACTGCAGTCAGATCCTTATGTGATGACACACAGTGAGGGAGAAGAGCCGTTCAGAAAAGTTGTTATTACTTTGAAGAAATAATACTGTTTATGAATCGGAAGCGAAAGGACGTTTACGCTTCACGGATACTTTCGTGAGGTGTGGAACGTCCTTTTTTCTATGGTAAAATATGATGATACCAGGATTGTGGGAGCTCATTGCACGAAACAATCCGTAGGTATCATAGTTGGGGGCTTTTGCCCCCAACATCATAATATATAGCTGAGAAAAAAGAAGGAGGAATTCGATGGAACAGAACAGCAATGAAAAAGACAGAGAAAATTTATCCATGGAAGAATATCTGAAGAGGAGACAGGCAGTAAAAACCCGGGAAACAGCTTCGCATGCCGCCCGGGGAGTAGATTCTGTCAGTGCATTACTGACTGCAGTATTTTATTTATGATCAGAATTGTCTTTTGAATCATCTTTCAACAGTCGTGTGACCAGCAGCAGTCCATAGAGAATAACAGGAACGAAAATGGTTGCAGCAATAGATGCTTTGAGAAGATCAGAAGCAACAGGTGAATCAATCAGTGCAAAAATCAGTGTGCACAAATACATTGCGATAAGAATAAAAACCCCTAACAGTGCAGAAATACGTTTCAGTTTTTTCATGTGACCAGTCCTTTCATACGCCAATATATATAGTAATAGTAACAGTATATATCAAATAATTGTTTACGGCAAATAAAATTTGTTATATAATAAAAGGGCGATTGAATTCGAAGTTTAAAGATAAAGGAGCAATATACAATGAGTGAGAAATGTTTATTAGACCAGTGGCGTGATATGGCCTATGACCGTAATCTTCCGAAAGATCAGCTGGAGAAGTTCTGGGGAACATACTTTACAATCGAAAGAGAGATTTACGAGCAGCTGCTCGAGAACCCAGATGA
>OLWL01001900.1_pt1 | contig 10645 bp, 12 predicted proteins | sample 1674151 | NCBI WGS metagenome assembly OLWL01 (sample SAMEA103958148, study PRJEB25191) | human gut metagenome
GAGGCTGGCGCTGATGGAGATTGTTAATCAGATCGTGATGAAGAAGATTTCCGAGGTCAAGCCCTATGTCCGCAATCCCCGGAAAAACGATAAGACGGTCAACCTGCTTGTCGAGATCATTCCGAAGGTTGGCTTCAACGTGCCGCTGGTCATCGACCGCAACAGTATCATCGTCAAAGGTCATGCCCGTTATGCTGCCGCCATTCGGCTCGGCATGGAGGAAATACCCTGCGTCGTAACAGACGCCGACGAAGAAACGATCAAGCTCGACCGTCTGGCCGACAACCGCATTTCCGAATTCTCCGAGTGGATCAACGACGAGCTGCTCCACGAGATCGATATGCTCAACCTTGACTTTGACTTCGATCTCGAATCCCTTGGCTTCCCCGCTCCCAGCGACGATTTTGACGCCGATGCTCTTTTCGATGATGGGGTGGTCGGTGAATCCGAAGAGGACCGCCGTGCCAGATACCAAGCCTATCTGGATAGCGCCGCAAAGGAAGAAGCACAGAATGTTGCAATCACCACGCAGGAGCAAGTAGACCGCGCCAAAGCGTCCGCTCTGAGCGTAGCCGAGAAGCCGCCCAAGTATGCCAAGGTCGTTTGTGAGCATTGCGGCCACGTCATGTTCATCAAGGAGGGCGATGCAGTTTTCTCCACCGAACAATCGTAGCCCCGGTAATTATTCGTAAGGGCTGGGTGGGTATGCAGCCAATCCCCTGTCAAATCCGTACAGATGTGAGGCGATAAACGATGCAAGAACAAGAGAAGATTCCTGTCTGGGTGCAGATCGTCAATGGAAAGACGGTGTGCATCTGCCATCGAGGGCGCAAAGGCTGCAAGAAGCCCTGCGAGAAGGACGTTGTCACGCGCGATAAGTTTGCTGGGTGGCAGGGTATCATGCGTCGTGATCGATTCGGCCGCTGAAAAGGTACTGTCGGGAGGGGGCGGCATCTGTTGCGGGCTCGACGACCCCAAATTTCGCCTAGTTAGTTTCCTGTTTTTCTGGTAATTTCGTTACGATTACCGCTGGAATGTGCGCAGGTATCGACGCAGATACCGCGCATTTTTCATACCACAGCGCGGGTGAGGCATACCGCGCTGACCTCCTAAGTTCATATGACCACATCGGGGTAAGGGTCACGCCCGTGCAGCACGGGTGCTGCGGTGAAATTCCGCTGAGCCCCCTCGAAAAAACGAAAGGAGCTTGCTATATGGCTGAAACGAGAATCAAGATCGATGCCGAAGCTGAAATCAGCACGACAGAGCTGGCCGCGATCCTCGGCGTGACGGCGCGGCGTGTGCAGCAGATGGCGCAGGACGGAACAATCGTTCCGGTGCGACGCGGCTACTTCCAGCTCGGCGACGCGGTTCAGCGATATATCAATTTCCTTTCCAAACCGCAGATCAGTGAGGCCGAGCAGAAGCTGGAAACAGCGAAGCGGCAGTCCGAAGCGCAGCTCAAGCTCTCCAAAGCTCAGCTTGCGAAGATGGAGGTCGAGGAGCTGAAAGGCAAGCTGCACCGCTCGGAAGATGTGGAGGGCTTCACGGAAGATCTAATTTACACCATCCGCGCTGCGCTGCTGTCGCTTCCGGGGCGGCTGTCGGTTGACGTCACCGCCGCGCAAAGCCCGGCTGAGGCTGCCGAGACCATCCGCAAGGAAGTCCATAAGGTCATGCGCGAACTGGCTGCGTATCACTACGACCCTGAGAAATACGCCGAGAAAGTAAACGAGCGGCGCGACTGGAGCAATGCGGGGCGCAGCTATGACGAAGAATGAGGCAGCGGCCGATGCGCTGAAAAAAGCCGAAGCCGAACGCCAAGCCAAACGGCGCGGCGCGGCACGTCTGAACAAGGCCATGCGCAAGGTGCTGGCTGGCATGACGCCGCCTGATGACCTTACCGTCACCCAATGGGCAGAAGCCAAACGCCGCCTCTCTGCTGAGAGCGCAGCCGAACCCGGCCCGTGGCGTACGGAGCGCACGCCCTATCTGCGCGAGCCGATGGACGCTTTTACGGACCCAAAGGTTCGGCACATCGTCATGGTGGCCGCATCGCAGGTCGGCAAGTCCGAGTTTCTGAATAACTGCATCGGCTACATCATTGACGAGGACCCCGGCTCTATTCTGTTCATTCATCCCACAACCATTGACGCGCAGGAGTATTCCAAGCTCCGTATCGCGCCGATGCTGCGCGACAGTCCGGCTCTGCGGCAGAAGATCGCCGCGCCGAAAAGCCGCGACTCTCACAATACGATTCTCCAAAAGGCCTATCCGGGCGGCATCCTTACGATGTGCGGCTCGACCGAGGCACACGCGCTGGCATCAAAGCCTATCCGCTATGTGTTCGGCGACGAACGCGACCGATGGGCAACGAGCGCCGGCAATGAGGGCGATCCGTGGGATCTGGCAATGGCCAGGCAGACCACGTTCTATAATGCGAAGGCCGTCGAAGTATCAACTACGACGATCAAAAATGCCAGTGCCATCGAAGCTGCCTACTACACAGGCACGATGGAGCGGTGGAACTCAAAATGCCCGCATTGCGGCGAGTACCACGAAATCCGCTGGTCTGATATTCGCTTTGAGTACGACGAAATCATCGTCTCTCACAAGAAGACCTACAAGGTCAAGAAGGTGTACTACACCTGCCCCGGCTGCGGCTGCATTTCCACGGAAGCGGAGATGAAACGCGCCCCGGCAAAATGGATTGCCGAGAATCCGGAAGCCTACGGCCAAGGAACCCGTTCTTTCTGGCTGAACGCTTTCGTCAGCCAGTGGGCTTCGTGGGAATCTATCGTCCTGAAATATCTCAATGCGCTTGGCAGCACGAAAAAGATGCAGGTCGTTTTCAACACCTGCTTCGGTGAGCCGTGGGAAGACCGCGGCGACATTGAGGATGAGGATTCGCTGCTCGCTCGCCGCGAGGACTACGGCAAGGACAAAAACGGCGAGCCGGTCGAGCTGCCGCCGGGCGTCCTCGTTTTGACGGCTGGCGTTGATACGCAGGATGACCGCATGGAGTATGAGATCGTCGGGCACGGGTTCTTCGGCGAAACATGGGGCATTGAAAAAGGAATCGTCATGGGGCGCCCGGATGATGACGCCACATGGAACAAACTCGATGAAGTTGTGTTCGACCGTGTGATGCGTTTTGAGAACGGCGTCGGCCTGCGGGTGTCTATGTCCTTCGTGGATGAGGGCGGTCACTTCACGCAGAGCGTTCGCGCACAATGCAACGCCAGAATCAGCAAGAAAGTATTCTGCATCAAAGGTATGCCCGGACAGGATAAGCCTTATATCTCACCGCCGAAAAAACAGAAGATCTTCGTCAATCAGATTGCGGTCGGCACCTGCTGGCAATATCAGCTCGGCGTCGATTCCGGAAAGGAAATCATCATGGACAATCTGCGCGTACAGACGCCCGGACAGAAATATTGCCATTTCCCGAAGCGCGACGATTACGGCAGCGCCTATTTTGCGGGTCTGCTGTCGGAAACGAAGGTTTATGATCCGAACAAGAAGCAGCCGTGGTCGTGGAAGAAGATTCCCGGACACGAGCGTAACGAGCCTCTGGACTGCCGCAACTACGCGCTTGCCGCATTTAAGGCGTTGCCGAAGAATCTCGATGAGATCGACCGCCAGATCAAGGCCGCTTCCGGTGTTCGCGTACCTGCTCCGCCCTCGGCGAACATTACGCCGCCGAAGCGCCACCCGGCGCAGCGCAGCAGGCAGAAATACTACGACGATTGGTAAGGAGCGTGTTTTATGGCAAGCAGAATCATCATCGAGAAGCGGCTCGCATTCCGCGAAGCGGCGCTTGAAAAGCTCTATGACGCATACACGGCGCTGGTCGACGGCGGCGTGAAATCCTACATGATCGATGACCGGCAGCTCACCCGTTTTGATCTCCCGGCGCTGTCGGAAGAAATTAAGCAGATGGAGAATGAGATCGATCAACTGACCTCGGAGCTGAACGGCAGCAAGCGCCGCAAGGCATTCGGCGTCATCCCCCGCGATTGGTGAGCATTTTCGTGAGGTCACGAAAATGATAAATACAGCAATTCGCCCGAAAGGGCTTTTGCACGGACACTCTGGCGGAGTTTTCTCCTTTCGCCGCCAGAGTGTCCGTTTTCTATTTCACAGGAGGCGAAAGCATTGAGCAAGAGAAATCATAGCCGGAGCGCTGCTCCGTATGCCAAAGGCTACAGCGAAGCCGGCGCAAGCATCACTCGGCGTGCGCTCAAGGGGTTCACACCCGACAGCGGATCGCCCAACGAGGATATTAACCGCAACAATGCCACACTGCGTCAGCGATCGAGAATGCTCTATATGGCATCGCCTGTGGCAACGAGCGCGATTAACACCAATCGCACGAAAGTCGTTGGTACAGGTTTGAGCCTGAAATCGACCATTGACCGCGAGCTGCTCAATCTGACGCCGGAAGCCGCAAAGGAGTGGCAGCACAAAGCCGAAAAGGAGTTCCGGCTCTGGGGCGGCAAAAAGCAGAACTGCGACGCGCTGGGGCTCAATAATTTTGAAGCCTTGCAGCAGCTCGCGCTCAAGTCGTGGCTCATGTCGGGCGACGTCTTTGTGCTCATCAAGCGGTATCCGGCGACGGCGCTGAATCCCTATACGATGCGGCTGCACGTCATCGAGGCGGACAGAATCTCCACGCCGTCCGATTTCAGCGGCGGCTATGCGGCAGGCGGTTTCATTGACGCCGTTGTGCCGGACGATAAGCCGGGCGCGGGACACCGTGTTTTTGATGGTGTGGAGGTAGATAGCAATGGGCACATTGTCGCCTACTACATCAGCAGCACTTATCCGCGCCAGATCACGACCGAGAAACAAAAGTGGACACGCGTCACCGCATACGGCGCGCAGACGGGACTTCCGAATGTCTTGCACATCATGGATTCTGAGCGCCCCGACCAGTATCGCGGCGTTCCGTATCTGGCGCAGGTCATTGAGCCACTGCTGCAGCTTCGCCGCTACACGGAATCGGAATTGATGGCGGCGTTGGTACAGAGCCTTTTTACCGCATGGGTCGAGACGGAAACCGACCCCTCCGATACTCCGTTCAACGAGGTCGGCTCGGGCGATATTGCAGGAGTTCCGGCTGGGAATCCTGACGGCTCTGACGCGAGCAACATTTCCGACGACCCCAATGAGTATGAAATGGGACCCGGCACGGTGATACATCTTGCGCCCGGTGAGAAAATCTGCTTCGGCAATCCGAACATTCCGACAGCCGGATTTGAGACGTTCACAAAAACGGTCTGTCGGTTGGTCGGCTCGGCGCTGGAGCTTCCCTACGATGTGCTTATCAAGGAGTTCAACAGCTCCTATTCTGCCAGCCGTGGTGCGCTGCTCGAAGCATGGGAAGCATTCAAAATGCGTCGTGCCTGGTTCGTGAATGATTTCTGCCAGCCGATCTATGAGCTGTTTCTGGCGGAAGCCGTCGCGCTCGGGCGAATCAAAGCCCCCGGCTTTTATACAGACCCGCTTGTTCGGGAAGCATGGTGCGGCGCTCGCTGGATCGGTCCTGTGCAAGGCTCTCTCGACCCGAAAAAGGAAGCCGAAGCTGCCCTGATGCTGACAGGTCACGCCATCAAAACACACGATCAGGTCACACGCGAAATGTCCGGCGGCGACTGGGAAGAAAATGTCGATCAGCTTACACGCGAGAATGAGCTGCTCGCAGCGAGCGGGAATGCACAGACATCGGCAGAACAAACGCCGCCTGCAGGCGACGAAGAGTGAAGGAGGATTTGGACATGAAAGCGAGAAATGCGCCGGCTGTTTCGATCAAGAAAAAGGTCTATGCCATGGCGACTACAGACGAAGCCGGAAGCTCTGCTGAGATCACCATGTATGGCGACATCTACGAACAGCAGCCGACGGATTGGTGGGGAAAACCCATCGAAGGGCAATACATTCTGCTCAGCGAGTTTTTGGAGGATCTCAAACAGATTTCTTCCTGCAAGCACATCACGATCCGCATGAACAGCTACGGCGGCGACGCCGGGGCATCAAATATGATCCACAACCGGCTGCGGGAGCTTTCCCGAAGTGGTGCGAAGCTCACCTGCATTGTGGACGGCGTGGCTATGAGTGGCGGCAGCATCATCATGTGTGCCTGCGACACAGTCAAGGTCAATCCGTCCAGCATCATCATGATCCACAAGTGCTGGCAGTTCCTCTTCGGCGGCTATAACGCCGATGAACTGCGGGAGCAGGCAACGCAGCAGGACGCATGGGATAAGATGCAGTCTGAGGTCTACAAGCGCAAGACCGGGCTTTCCGATACGGTCGTTATGCACATGATGGCAGACACGACCTACATGACAGGTCGGGAAGCCATCGAGAAGGGCTTTGCGGACGAACTGATCGAAGATGCCGAACCTGTCGGTATCGCTGCCAGTGCAGACGGGCGCAGCCTGTTCGTACGCGGCAGGCAATTCCACCTCGCGCCGGGGATGTTTGCCCCGGACACCATTCCTACAGTCGATCCCGAGGCAGCGCCCCCGGTTACGACGAATAAAAACAAGCCGGAGTCTTCCGGCGAAGAAGGAGGAAACTCTATGAAAACTCTGGAAGAGCTCCGGGCGGAGTACCCGGAGCAGATCGCTCAGGCGGAGGCTGCTGCCAGAGCTGCTGTCGATCACACCGAAGCGGTGAACGCAGCGGTTCAGGCAGAGCGGGAACGGATGCAGAGCATCGACGAGATTGCAAGTCTGCTTGACGATTCGGCGGTGCAGGAAGCGAAGTACGGCGATAAGCCCCGCACCGCCGCTGAGCTGCTGATGGACGCTGCGAAAGCCGCTGCCAAGCAGGGCAAGAAGTTCCTTGCCGATCTCAAGGGCGACGCCGACGAATCTGGAGCGGAAGGCGTGGGCGCTACTCCGCCGCCCGAAGAGGAAGAAACCGATGAGAAAAACAAGACGCCGGAGGCGCGGATGGCGGCTGCAAGAGCCAATATCGCTGCTCTGCTCGGCAATAAGGAGGGCTAAGTTATGACCAATCTGAGTAAAAAGCTCGGTGAGATGAACTTTGACGGGCTGTTTACCGACGTTGCGCCTGCGGTGCAGGTGCGCGGCGGCATCATTCGCAAGCAGGCTGCTGATGCGGTCACGCTCAAGCGCGGCACGATCCTCGCCAAGTCCGGCGGCACAGCCGGTGACGGCAAGCTGGTGATCCTCGGCTCTACCGCCGCGAGCAATGAAACGCTGACGCCCGACTGCATTCTCTGTGATGATGTCGAGGTCGGCACTGCTGCCGATGAAAAAGTCGCGGTTTATACCGCCGGCTGCTTTGACCCCGACAAGGTGAGCGTTGCCAAGAGCTACAGCATCACTGAAACCGACAAAGACAATCTGCGTATGCGCGGCATCGTCTTCAAAGACGCTGCTGCCGCCGACTAAGGAGGAATCCAACCATGAGTGCAGCACTGAACTTCTTTGATACCTATATCCTGATGGCGATCGTCGAGGAAATCGTGCCCAAGCAGACGTTCTTCAAAGACCGCTACTTTCCGACCGGCGAAGGTGACATCTTCGCCAGCGATAAGGTCCTGACCGAGTACCGCAAGGGTGACCGCAAGATGGCGGCATTTGTGTCGGACCGCGCCGGTGATATTCCGATGGAGCGCCGGGGCTACGAAATTCACGAATACCAGCCCGCGTTCATCGCTCCTTCCCGTCTGCTGACGCAGGACGATCTGCGCAAGCGCGGCTTCGGCGAAGCCATCTACGCCAACAGCACTCCGGCGCAGCGTGCCGCCCGCCTGCAGCGTGACGACCTCGCCGATATGGACAACCGTATCATCCGCCGTGAGGAGTGGATGGCTGTCCAGACCATGATCAACAACGCCTGCACGATGCAGACCTACCTCGACGATAAGACCGAAGGTGAAAAGCTGTATGTGCAGTTCTATGACACTGCCAGCGACCACGCCTATACCGTGAACACCAAGTGGAACGCAGACGGCGAAAAGGGTACGGCATTCTTCTATGACGTGAAAAATATGTGCCGCAAGCTCTCCAAGCGTGGTCTGCGGGCAGTTGACCTTGTCGTTGGCTCTGACGTTGCCGACGTTATTCTCGGTCTGGCAGACGTTAAGGCGCTGCTGGACCGCAACAGCGGCATCATCATCGGCACGATCGACCAGCAGATCAGCATCTACGACGGTGTGACCTACATGGGCACGCTGAACTTCGGAGGCTTCCGCCTCAACGTGATCTGCGTGGACGAGACTTACGTCGATGGCATTGGCACGGAACAGCGGTACTTCCCGGCAACCTCCGCGATGGTCACAGCCCCCGGCTGCGGTCACATGATGTACGGTCAGATCACCCAGATCGACTACGGCTCGACTGAGTTCTCCACCTACGTCGCAAAGCGTGTCCCGAAATTTATCCTCGATCAGCCCAACGATCGTCGCAAGCTGCGCTTGGCTGCCCGCCCGCTGGCTGCGCCCCACAACTACTGCCCGTACATTTACGCGGCGGATGTCGTGTCCTGATCGGCGCGTGAAAGGAGCAGCACATGAAGGTTTTGATTATCAGCGGCTCTTACGGCTGGCGAAAAACCAAAGACGGCATGCCGAAGCTCATCGAGCGCGGATGCACCTGCGAGGTAGATGATGCCGAAGCAAAGCGTCTCGTCGCGCTCGGCGTTGCAGCGATCGTTCATGAATCGGGCGATGTGCCTCTTGCAAGCGTCAACACGCCCGAAAGCAGCGATGCACCCTGCGTCGATATGCCCAGCGAAGAAAACGGCGCAGAGACGCCCGCAGAGGCTCACCTTGACGCGGAGCAGTTGCGGGAAATGCCGGTGGCGGAGCTCAGGGAGCTTGCTGCCGACCTTGGCATCGAAACGGAAAAGCTCCGTAAGAAAGATGACCTGATCGCGGCGATCGTCGCCGTTCCCGTTGAGCCGGGTGAAGAAATCGGCGAGGGCGATCTTCCTGATCTGAGCGCCGCTGCACCGGTGGTATGAGCAGGTTCAAGGATATGGTGGAGCGCGACAACGCGCGCACCTTTATGAACATCGACGAGTTTGCAGAGAAGCGGATCGTAGTCTATGACGGTGTTGAATACAGCGGCGAAGATCACGCCGGTATTCCTGTTGTGTTGTCCGGGCTGAAAGAAAAAGACCGCCGCCAGCTTATGAGCGATCATATTCAGGGGCTGTTTCTCGTTTCGTCCGTGCTGCATTGCAGGATTCAAGACCTCGGCGGCAATCAGCCGGAGAAAGGGGCGCGCCTTGAGATCAGCGATCCCGATGACGCAACCTTCTTCCGGCGCTTCTATGTCGCATCGTCAGTCTGCGAACTCGGTCTGCTTCGCGTAGAGCTGGAGGCGTATAACGAATGAGCAGTTTCTATGTGGAGGTTATCGGCGCTGAAACCTTCAAGCAGGCGGAGAAGATGCTCGCAGATGTGCCGGGAGGTATGGATCGTGCGCTCAAGTCCGCAACCAAGCGAGCTGTGTCATTCCTGCGGACGCAGAGCACAAAAGAGATACGGCAGCGGTATGACCTCACAAGAAAGAATATCCGCGCAGAGCAGAACATCAGAGTTTCCTACCGCTATTTTAACGGCATCGAAGCGCGCATCACGTTCCGCGGAAATAAGATTCCACTGTTCCGTTATGGCGGTTCTTCACCAAAGACACCGACCGTCAATCCAGACAAGACCATCATGGCAATCGTCAACGGCAACCTGCGTCCGGTTCACCCCGGCGTTGCCGCTGCAGGTCATCAGCTCGTTTCAACTTCGCCGACCACGTTCTCCCGCGCGTTCGTCGCGCAGATGAAATCTGGACACATCGGCATCTTCGAGCGCACGGGTGGAAAAACACCAACCGGCGACGCAGAAATCAGAGAACTCATGGGTTCTTCTGTTCCGCAGATGCTCGGAAATGAAGAAGTTCAGGAGAGTCTTGCTGAAAAGACAATGGCGAAAATGGATGAACGCTTGGAGCATGAGGTGAACCGAATCCTTGCAGGATGGGGAGGATAATTTTTGACACGACTGAATCTTTTAGACGCGCTCACGAGCTTCACGAATGAGGTCATGCGCAAAATTCTTCTTCCTGTGCGGCGGCAGAAGGGCGACGAAGCAGAACCGGCAGAGCGCCCGCCGCTGGTTTACCGCCAACGCCTGCCCGACGTCAAATCCGCGACCGCAAAAGCACCGTATATCCTGCATCAGATTGTTACCGGCGAGGATACGCAGAAGCCCGGCGAGCCGACGGACAGCAGTGCCGAGGTCCGTTCTCTTTTCTGCGTGTACGGAGAGGACGATCAGGAGGGCGCGCTGCGGCTGCTTACGACGGTCGAGCATTTCCGACAGGAGCTTTTGATGCACGGCGTGATCGGCAAGCAATTCGCGCTGGATCTTTCACAGAAGCTGTCCACACTCTACTACACCGACAACACCGCGCCGTATTTCTGTGCGGAAGTGGTGTCTGTCTGGAAAATCCCAAGTGTCAACAGGGAGGCATTTTCATGGTAAAAGCAGCAAAAAGCAAAGCCGGTGCGAAAAGCGCCGGCTTTTGCATGTACCTCGGTCCGAGCATCATCGGAACGATCCAGCAGGCGCGTATTCTGTACGGTGACAAGCAGGACGCGCTCGCGC
>OLWL01001901.1_pt1 | contig 10645 bp, 10 predicted proteins | sample 1674151 | NCBI WGS metagenome assembly OLWL01 (sample SAMEA103958148, study PRJEB25191) | human gut metagenome
CTATGTGTGCGGGCAATGCGGATGCAAGATGCATTCGTTGGGCAAGTGTCCCCATTGTGGTGCCGACAACGTATGAGCTTTTTTCGTTAAAAGGGCAGGAATGGTGCAAAAAGCCGTTCCTGCCCTTGCTCTTTTCATTTAAAAAGAGTAAATTTGTGGGTGAAAGGGGCTTGCAGACCTTGGGGAGGTCGCTCTCGCGGTACTGTGATTCCTGCTTGCGAAGGATTTATCATAACCATATCCTAATATGAACAACCAATTACTCACGGCATCAGGACGCTTTGCGTCGGTGGTGCTACTGGCGGCTTCGGCGTTCTTCTCGTCGCTGGAAGCCTATGCCTTGCAGGATGGGCAGACGCTGCGTATAGGTCGCGGTGCATTCTCCATCATGCCTAAGAATTCTTCCCTCGATGCCGGTGCGCAGGCCGAGGAACAATCCCAGCAACAGGCAGAAGCCAATAAGCATCCATAGGGTAGCGTGGCGGCGGAAAAATCGCTTCATTCGGCCACCCCCTGTTCTCGCTCCAGGATAAGATGGTGCAGTTCCTCCGGAGAGGAATTCTTCGCCATAATATCGGCAATACAGCGACCGGCTCGCATAACAAAAATACGGTCCGCGACATCAAATACCTGGTAGATATCGTGGCTGACAATAAGGAGGGTATGGTCCTCCTGCCGCAGGCGGCGCAGCAGCTGCATGGTCTGGTGGGATTCCCGGATACCCATAGCGGCGGTGGGTTCATCCAGTAGAAGCAGACGGCCGGGCTGCAGCATGGCACGGGCAATGGCAATACCCTGGCGTTGGCCGCCGGAAAGCACTCGGACCGGCTGGGTGAGGTCTGGGATCGTAATCTCCAGGCGCTTCAGCAGTTCGGCGGCTTCCCGCTCCATACGGCAGCGGTCCAGGAAAGGGCCGTGCATCCGTTCGTGGCCAAGAAAGATATTCTCATAACTATTTTTCCAATCGTCCAGGGAAAGGTCTTGATAGACGGTGCGAATGCCCATCTGCAAGGCCTGTGCAATGGTGAGGTGAGTGTGCTCCCTGCCCTCCACCGTGATGGTGCCTGCATCCGGTGCGAGATTGCCGGAAAGGAGCTTGATAAGGGTGGATTTGCCGGAGCCATTATCCCCGACGATAGCGGTGACGAGGCCCTGCTGCACGGAAAGGGAAACATCACATAGGGCAGAGATGGGGCCGAATGATTTGCTTATTCCGTTTACAGATATAATATCGTTCACCACTGCCGCACCTCCTGCCTCAAAAAATCGAAATTAGATATATCGTAGCATTATAATCGTTATGCGTCAAGAAGATAAACGAATCTTTCGCACATCATGACCGTCGTTCCGTTATGCCGAATACCAAGTCAAAAACGCGTAAAGGAAAGGCCACGGCATTTGCCGCAGCCCAGTCTTGTTATTATTCCACTGTGAGAGCATATTTTTGACGGTAGGAACTATATTCGCGGTCGAAAATCTCCCCGCTGCCGCGGATGCTTTGCAAAACCTCGTGACGATGGAGGTTGTGGTCAGCACCCTCTATCATACAGCAGGCAATATTGGAGCAATGGTCGCTGACGCGTTCGAGATTGGTGAGGAGATCCGACCAGATAAAGCCGGCTTCAATGCCGCAGCTGCCCTGCTGCATCCGATGGATATGGCGAGTACGCATTTCCTCCTTGAGATCATCGATAACCTGTTCCAGCGGCTCCACCTGGCGGGCAGCCTGCACATCGCCTGATACAAAGGAATCATAAGCCAGAGCGGTAACTTCACGAACAGCGCCTGCCATGGTGGAATATTCCTGCAGAGCGGCTGCAGAAAAAGCGATACCTTTTTGCTGCATTTCCTCTGCCGATTCCAAAATGTTTACGCTGTGGTCGGCAATGCGTTCAAAATCGCCAATGATCCGCAGATATTCAGCTGCAAGGGCACTGTCGCTCTCCCCTATCTTGCGGGCGCTGAGTTTGACCAGGTAACTGCCGATGATATCCTCGTAATGGTCAGTCTTGGCTTCATCCTCACGGATATGTTCGGCGGATTTTTGATTATAGGCGGTGATGGCGTTCAAGCTTTCCCGCAGCGATTCCATCGAATAGCTGGCCATATCGGCAATGAGCGTACGGCAGCGCTCCAGTGCAAGAGCCGGAGTGGCCAGCAGGCGCTCGTCCAGTTCGGCCTCCCGCTGTGGCTGTTTGCCTTCCGGTACCAGCCGAAGAACCAGTTTTTCCAATAGACCACCCATTGGCAAGAGGACCGCAGTGCAAAGAATATTAAATATGGAATGGGCTACTGCGATGCCCCACTCGCTAGCAGCCTGCCCCAGCAAAGCCGGAGCTGCCACGGCACGAACGACATAAAACAAGACGATACCAACCGTTGCACCGATGACATTGAAGTTGAGGTGGACCAGTGCTGCCCGGCGGGCATTTTTATTGGTGCCAATGGAAGAAAGCAGCGCTGTAACACAGGTGCCGATATTCTGTCCCATAATGATAGGGATAGCGGCACCATAGGTGACCTGCCCCGTGCTGGCCAGCGCCTGAAGGATACCCACCGATGCCGAGCTGGACTGGATAATGCCAGTGAGCACCGCGCCGACCAAAACACCCAAAATAGGATTGGAAAACATGAGGAAAATTTCACGGAACTGCGGAACATTTCTTAGGCTGGAAACCGCAGAGGACATGGCCTCCATGCCAAACATGAGCGTGGCAAAGCCCAGGAGAATCATTCCGGTATCTTTCTTTTTATCTGCCTTGCAGAACATATACAAAATGATACCGACGAGCGCCAATATTGGCGTAAAGGTGGAGGGCTTAAACATTTGCACCAAAAGGCTGCTTCCTTCGATACCGGAGAGGCTGAGGATCCAGGCCGTAACGGTGGTACCGATATTGGCGCCCATGATAACACCGATGGACTGGCGCAGCGTCATCAAACCGGAATTGACGAAACCGACAACCATAACCGTAGTGGCCGAGGAGCTTTGAATAACGGCGGTAACACCAAGGCCGGCCAGCAGACCCATCAAGCGGTTTTGGGTCATCTTTTCCAGCAACGAGCGCAGGCCACTGCCTGCCCGGCGCTCCAGGGCCTGGCCCATCAGATTCATGCCGAAGAGGAACAGACAAAGACCGCCAATGAGGTTCAATGCATTAAAAATAGTCATTATATTATTCCTTTCCCTTACTCTCCTTTTTAACTAAGATAAGAATAATAAAGAAAGGTCAAAACCATTATCAAGACTTTGTAAAATCCATGTAAAGTGCCGGTAAAAGTGAAGAGCCGCACTATGGCGGCTCTTTTTTATGGGCAAGTATTGAATCACATAAGCTGTTGCTCATTGATCATGAGCTTAAACTGGAGGCCAAGCGTTTCGGCGGTCTTGCGGCACAGCAGCATACGCTGCATGAAGATCTCGAAGTAATCCATGACTGAACTGAAATGAGTATCGACCGTCAATTTGAGCTTGATGAGGGTGTGGGCTTCATTAATCTTCAGCTCTGCCTTTGTGACCGAGTAATTGACGCGATCGTGAATATCAAAGGTAGAGGGATCGGTATTATGCACACGGTTTCGGCGCACATCGCTCTTATCGGCCAGGATAAGGGCCGCCGCTACCGGACTGACCGGCACGCCGGTGCCTTCATCATGGTTACCGATGGCGGAAACGATAATGGCGATCTCCTCCGGGTCAAACTTGAGATGATCCAAAATACGGAACGCCATAATAGCGCCGCTTTGGCTATGGTCGACCCGGTTGATAAGATTGCCGATATCATGCAGATAACCGGCAATCTTGGCCAGTTCCACAGTGCGTTCCGGATAGCCAAGTGTTTGCAGAATATAGCCTGCTTTTTCGGCAACCAGTGTCACATGGGCAAAGCTATGCTCGGTAAAGCCCAGTGTGGCCAGGGCGGCATCCGCCTGGCGGATGTAGGTATTGACGGCTTCATTCTGGCGGATCTCTTCGTAGGTCAAACAATCACTCTTCTTTCATTTCTTTTTGGGGAATATTACAGTAAAGGTGCTTCCCTTGCCGGGCGTGCTATCCACAACGATTACAGCATGATGGATGAGCGCGGCATGCTTGACGATGGAGAGTCCCAGTCCGGTACCGCCCACTTCCTTGGAGCGGCTTTTATCTACCCGGTAAAAACGCTCAAAGATGCGATCACGGCTTTCCTCCGGGATGCCGATACCTGTATCGGAAACAATAACACGGTCATCATCGGGGTAGCTCATCACCTGAACCTTGACACTACCGCCTGGATGATTGTACTTGATGGCGTTATCGCAGAGATTAAAGATCATACTGTAAAGCACCGGCGGGATACCATCCACGAAGGCAGATTCTCCCCGTAAAGTAAGATCCACATGGGCTTCTGCCGCCGCAGCTTGAATACTGTCGACGGCATTTTCCGCAATACGGTAAAGATCTACCTGTTGGCGCTGCATTCCGGCCGCGCCGCCATCCAGCTTGGTAAGGTTGATGATATCCTCCACCAAAGCGGTCAAACGCAGGGACTCCTGCCGGATCTTATGGGCAAAGGGCTTGATATCCTGTTGCTGCACCATACCGTTTTCCATCAGTTCAGCATAGCCGGAAATTGCATGCAGCGGTGTCTTGAGCTCGTGGGAAACATTCGCGGTGAACTCCTGACGGATCTGCGAGCTTTTTTCCAACTTATCCTGATCTTGACGAATCTGTGCCTGCTGGAGCGCCATACGCCGCAGCAGAGGCTCAATCTCGGCGTATTCCTCCCGACCCACATACTGGCTGGGTTCATCAAGATTCAAGGAGTTGATAGGCTCCACAATAGTACGGGAAAGACGGGACGCCAGTAGGAAAGACAGCACCAGTGCCAGCAGTAGGATAACGCAGATGGGCTGAGCAAACCCGACCAACAGCACCCATACCGAATGCTGTGCCGCAGATAGACGAATGATGGTGCCATCTGGGAGCAGACGGGCGCAGTACAAATTACGACTGGCCAGCGTATCGGAATATCGAGAACTTTCGCCGGTACCATTTTGCAGTGCCTGCTGAACCTCCGCACGCATCAGGTGATTTTCCATACTGCTGGCATCACTTTGGTTATCGTAGAGGACGGTGCCATCAGCGTCGATCCATGTAATGCGGTAGTCTTCTGCAGTAAGTCCGTCAAAGAATTCTTTTCCATCAAGGGTGACGCCTTGTGCTACGACCTCGGCTCCCATACGAAGCTGCTTTTGCTGGACACCGGTAAAATAGCTATACAACACCCCCATGATGAGCACCAGCGAGAGAACAAGCACTATCAGGGCTGCTAGCCAGATGGAACGAAAGATTTTTTTACTCATGGGCGGCCTCCAGCTTATAGCCAACACCACGCACCGTTTGCAGGATATCCCCTGCTGCGCCCAGCTTGGTACGCAGGGTACCAATGTGGACATCGACCGTGCGGGTCTCGCCGTAATAATCGGTGCCCCAAACGGCGGAAAGCAGACGGTCACGGCTGAACACCTGACCAGGGTTTTCCAAAAGCAGCCGCAGCAGATCGTACTCCTTGAGCGTGAGAGTAACCGGTGTGCCGTTTACTTCCACCACATGGCGGCCTTCATCCATGAGAATGCTGCCCTGCCGCAAAACGGCTGGAGCGGACTTGGGGCCGGCTCGGCGCAGCACTGCCCGAATGCGGGAGACCATTTCCATCATACCAAACGGTTTGGTGAGATAATCATCCGCGCCTAGATCCAATCCGATAACACGGTCATATTCCGTACCCTTGGCGGTGGCCATTATGACAGGAATATCAGCGGTGACGGGTGCCGCCCGCAGCTTTTTCAGGATGGAGATGCCATCCTCGCCGGGCAGCATAATATCCAGTATAACTAGCTCCGGGGTTTCCCGATGCATGGCCTGCCAAAATTCCTCACCATCAGCGCAGCCAACGGTGGAAAAACCCGCTGCACGCAGGGCATATACCATCAGATCACGAATGCTGCTATCATCTTCTACACAATAGATCATGGTGTTTCCCCCTATCCGTTCCATTTTATTGTATCATACTTCCGCAATGTATGGAACAACAACTTTACAAAGTAAATTCTGTGTAAAATCTCATTGTAAAATGCCGAAATGAACAGAAATAGTACATTTGCCACGCTTTTGATGCCGGACCGGTATATTTCTGTTAATTCAGCAAAAACTATCCGCACAGCAAATAAATGGAGAGGGAGTTTGAATAGATATGAAAGCTACTGGAATTGTACGGCGCATTGATGATTTGGGGAGAGTAGTAATTCCCAAAGAGATCCGCAGAACCATGCGCATTCGTGAGGGCGACCCGCTGGAGATCTTTGTGAGCAACGAGGGCGAGGTCATTTTTAAGAAGTATTCCCCTATCAGCGAGCTGGGCAGCATTGCGGCGCAGTACTGCGAGGTACTGTTCCGGACGGCCGGATACCCGGTGCTCATCACCGACCGAGACCATGTGGTAGCGGTCAGCGGCATCAGCCGGCGGGAGGTGCTGGAGCGCAGGGTATCACCGGGCCTGGAGGATCACATTGAGAACCGCAAAAGCTATATGGCGGGCGATGGACAGCCCCTGCAGCCCATTGAAGGCATGGCCTATTACGCACTGGCGCAGTCCCCTATCATCTCCTCCGGGGATGTATGCGGCAGTGTGATGTTCCTGCAAAACAAGGAGAATGACCGTCCCGGTGAGGCCGAACAGAAGCTTATAGCGGCGGCGGCAAGCTATCTGGGCAAGCAGATGGAGCTATGAGCAGAATAGAAGAAAGGCCTACCTCGAAGGGAGTTCGGGGTGGGCCATATTTTAGTGCTTAGGGATTACTCTTCATCTTTTTTAGTGAACTTTTTAGCGCCGAAGCAGAGAGCGTCTACGGCTGCCAGGCCAACAAAGACCTAGCCAATGTTACCAGGAGCCGCACCGGTACCGGGGTTCTCCTTGGTGCCGTTATTGTTTCTATCGGGGCAGGTGATGATGGTGATAGAACCGGTGGACTTGGTGTAGCCGCACTGATGATTACTGCAGTACTTGCTGTCACCTCCAAAGGTATGATCCGCACGGGATTCGGCTTTCTCATAAGCTCAACAACAGGTGGCTCCTCAGTTGGGAGCTACTGCGCAGCAGAATCCATGACCTTAATTGACATGGTGACCGCAAATGAGGCAGACTGAATTGTATTAACACCAGTGCTAGTGTATTGCATAGGTTCCCACTTTTATTTTGATAATTGGAGTAGAATCCCCTAGGGGATTGTTGGAACTATACTTCCTAATTTTCATCCTAATTCTACCATCACATTCAATACAATGCAACCATTTATGTGAAATAGAGCATGATAAAATAACTTAGTGTCATTTATTTTTAATATATTTAATTAGAGAAAAGCGCAAGAGCCACCAGTTAACTGATGGCTCTGTTTTGTTTAGGTGTACTTTGCCATGTATTCCGCCAAAGGAGGAATGTTTTCTGCTTTCCAATAGCGGCGGCAATCGGTCGTGCGTTCCAGCAGGCAGGTATTATACAGCTCCCGCCTTAGGATGGCTGGATCATGGAAAGTTGTCCATCCATCCAGCAGGTCGTTAATCTCCGATTCCGTATAATCCCGGCCGGACTCTATTTTATCAGAAAGATAATAGACCGCCAAAAGCAGTTTTTTTCGTTTAGCCGGCATGGCAATGATCTGCTCTTTTTCATTAAAAAATGAACGCAGCTCCGGAAACTCGTTTGGGTTCATTTCGCATCTCCCCTTTCGGAAAAATTATAGCATAGCAAGCGGAATATGTCTATCTTACTTGGGAGTGCATCCAACATACAATTGACCATAACCATTGACCTATTGCATTGATGGGCGCACCAGTACCGGGGTTTGACTGCGTCTGATTTTCCTCATTAGGATGAATGACAATGACACCCGGTTCCTGTGGCTTAGCCGCAACATTGCCATCTTCATCTATGGTTATGCTTTCGGACAGACAGGGGGCCAGCGCAGCGGATTCTTCCGGGGAAATACCGGGAAAGCTGCCGCCGCTGATTTCAACAACTTTCTCTATCCTCTCCAAAGCGGAAAACAGTGGGTGCCCATTTTCCGCGATGAAGGTTCCGCCGGTAATGGCGATTTGCGCCGTAACGCTGCCCTGTGCCATGGGAACAATATGAAAAATTGCACCGCTCTTGCTGCTGATCTGATTGCCGGGGCCAAGCGTGAGAATAACATGGGCAGCATTAGCGGCCGGCGTAAATGCAATAGCGTTGGTGGGGATGCTCGGATTCGTAGAGTTGTTTTCTGTAGCAAGAGCTGTATTCTCCATCGTGAGGCTCCCCGCTTGCATCAAAATACCGGCCGCGCCGCCCAGCTTAGCATTCTTAATAGAAACCTCCGCGTCACCATTGCACTCAATGACATACCCTTGTGCACTAAATAGGTCACCGCCATCCACGAGAATATCAACGCCCGCATTTCCCTCAACTGCATTGGATATTTGCAAGCACCAGCCATGGTAGCTAAGAGCCTGCATTTCTGTATTATTGACCTCAACACGGGTATAGCCATCATTATTGATTTGGATACCTCGGGATGCCTCGATTTTCAAATTTTCCAGAATCAAGACTGTTGGGCGTTCCTCATCATCGCTGCCGCAAACTTCTATAATTGGGTAAGCAGAGATATTGAGCATACCATTTTTGATCGTCATTTTGGCACCGTCCTTGATTTTGAAACAAGCTGTAAGCTCATGTCCATCCAAGTCCAAAACTGTATCAAAATCAACCACAATTGCTTCTCCAAAATCCATATTGAGGTACTCCTCCTTAAGGATAATACTTTCGCACTGATTGGCAATTGCCTCGTCGAACTCATCTTCCCAATACACTTCTACTGCTGCAGCTGTGACAAAGAGCATCAAAACAGCCAGAAACGCTTTCATTAAGAGCCCACACATTTTTCCTAATCTCATGTCATGCCCTCCGATGTCATCATTAAATTTTGGTGATCAAATTTTTGCTTCCCGTTTCCATCCTCATTCATTATATCGGATATCGGCTTTTTTCGACAGTACACCGCCTACGATTTCCTCCAAAATGGTTACTGAAAATTTCTCTGATTATTCGGTGATATTGCTTGTTTTCATGGACAGTGACTCGTTTTTAGAGTATACTGATAATAATTAAAAACTTTTCATGCAAAAAGAGGTTCCCTATGAAGAAGATCCTAATGCTGGGCACTGGCGGCACCATCGCCTCCGAGATCACCGAAAGTGGACTTTCTCCACAACTGACTACCGAGCAAATCCTGCACTACTGCCCTGATATTTCCGGCTTTTGCAGTGTGGACTGCTTGCAGTTGTGCAATCTGGATAGCACCAACATCGCCCCGGAGCACTGGCAGCGAATGGCGGATTCCATCCGAAAGGAATATAACCACTATGATGGTTTTGTATTAACACACGGTACCGATACCATGGCTTATACTGCCGCCGCGCTAAGTTACCTTATCCAGTACAGCAAAAAGCCCATTGTACTGACCGGCAGCCAAAAACCCATCAATTTGGAGATCACCGATAGCAAAACCAACCTGGTGGATGCCTTCCATTACGCCGCCAACGAGGATGCCCACGGGGTTTCTATCGTATTCAATGGCCGGGTGATCCTAGGGACCCGCGCACGCAAAACACACTCCAAGAGCTTTCAGGCGTTTTCCAGCATCAATTACCCTGAGCTGGCTGTCATTCAAGACGGTCGACTGCTGAATTACATCACCCAGGAATGTCGAGAAAAACCGGTATTCAGCGATAAATTAGACCCCTCTGTGGGACTGATCAAACTGGTACCGGGGCTAGAAGCAGACTTTTTGGAATTTATGCTAAGCAAAAAAGATGGTGTTATTATCGAAAGCTTCGGTGTAGGCGGTATCCCGACTGCCGGTGCAAAGAGCTATTACGATGTGATCAGCAACGCTGTTCGGGCCGGGAAAACCGTAGTCATGACAACTCAAGTCCCCAATGAGGGAAGCGACCTATTGTTGTATCATGTAGGCAACCGGCTGAAAACCGGCCTAGAGGTGCTTGAAGCCTACGATATGACCACAGAAGCCGCGGTTACCAAGCTGATGTGGATCTTAGGGCAAACGAGAGAACCACAAAAAATTGAACAGCTATTTTACCGTCCGGTCAGCCATGATATCCTTATCAAAGCCGGTGAGAAATGAGGAAAGCCTTTCCCCTATCTGTAAAGCAATAAAAAAGACGCACGGTGTGTGCGTACCTAATAAGAAAACAATGAGCAATCGTCAGTAAATCAATGTTTTCATAGGTACAAACGCGGTGTGGAAAGTTCAAAATCAAATACTGACAGAAAAAAAGGGTGCTGATACGCAAGTATCGGCACTCTTTTCCTGTACTGTCCGAGAAGATGTGGTGTTTTGCGTTCGTTTCGGGCGTTCTGCGGCTCTGTGTGACCCGAATTAAGGTGGGGGCATATCTTTTCTCATGCTCCTATGTTCGGTAGCTTACAGAAGGATAAAATTCAAAAAATCAACACTTTTCAAATTGCCTCAAAAAGGCATTGTAACCTAAGCAGGGAAATCCTGTACAGGGAAATCCCGCACAATTAAATACTTATATATTAAATAC
>OLWL01001902.1_pt1 | contig 10629 bp, 8 predicted proteins | sample 1674151 | NCBI WGS metagenome assembly OLWL01 (sample SAMEA103958148, study PRJEB25191) | human gut metagenome
TTACCGACGATCTGGGCGGCTACACCTTCAACGCCGGGACGGTGTATCCCCTGTCCTACACCGCCGGGTCTGTGCGGTACTATCAGAACGGCGTTCTGCAGGCGGCACCCGCCGTCACCGCCGGGCCGCCGCTGACGTTCACCGGCATCACCGTGCCGGCGGGCGGCAATGCCGTTATCGCCTATGAGGCCGTGCCCACGGCCTTCGCGCCGCCGACGGCGGAGGGCACCGTCACCAACAGCGCGTCCGTCACCGGCGCGGGGCTGACAAACCCCGTTACCGCCACGGAGACGGTGGCACCGGAGGCGGCGCCGGCACTGACCATCAACAAGTCCCTCTCCCCCACCACGGTGACGGAGAACAGCCGCCTGACGTACACCTTCACCATCCAGAACACCGGCAACACGGCGGCGGACGCCGCGGCGGCCATCGTTATCACCGACACCTTCGACCCGCGGCTGACGGACCTGACGGTGACGCTGAACGGCACGGCGCTGACCGCCCCCACCCAGTACACCTATGACGCGGCTACCGGCGTATTCGCCACGGCGGCCGGCGTGGTCACGGTGCCCGCGGCCACCTTCACGCAGGACGCCGCCACCGGCGCGTACAGCACCACCCCCGGCACGGCGGTGCTGACCGTCACCGGCACGGTGTAAGCAAGAAAATATCCCCCGGCCTTCGGCCGGGGGATGTTTTTTATTCAAGTGCGTCGTGGCTCTCGAACACGTCGTGGATGCTGCCGTAACGGTCGGCGGGCTTGTCCGCCTCCGCCGGAGATGCGCCCTTGGCCATTTGCAGCTCCTGCCACTTCTCGCGGGTGATGAGCAGCTGGCGGGGCTTACTTCCCTCGAAGGGGCCCACATAGCCGCGCTCCTCCATCTGGTCCACCAGGCGGGCGGCGCGGGAGTAGCCCAGCTTCAGACGGCGCTGGAGCATGGACACGGAGGCCTGACCCGTCTCCAGCACCACCTCTACGGCGGCGGAGAGCAGCTCGTCGGCATCGTCGCCGTCGTCGGACACGTCGCCGGAGGGGGCCTTGCCGCCCTTGTCGGCCTTGGCGTCCACCGCCTGCTGGATCTTCTCGATCACGTCCTGGTCGTAATGGGCCTCGCCGGCCTCGTCCTTGACGAACTTCACCACACGGTCGATCTCCTCCGGGGTGATGAAGCAGCCCTGAACACGGGTGGGCTTGGCGTCGCCCAGAGGGAAGTAGAGCATATCGCCCTTGCCCACCAGCTTCTCCGCGCCGGTGGTGTCCAGAATGATGCGGGACTCCATGGAGCTGGCCACGGCGAAGGCGATGCGGCTGGGGATATTGGCCTTCATCAGACCGGTGATCACGTCCGCCGAGGGACGCTGGGTGGCGATGACCAGGTGCATACCGGCGGCACGGCCCATCTGGGCCACACGGCAGATGGACTCCTCCACCTCCTTGGCCGCCACCAGCATCAGGTCGGCCAGCTCGTCGATGACCACCACCACGGTGGGCAGCTTTTTCACGTCCTCGTCCGTCTCGGACAGGGCGTTATAGCCCGCCAGGTCCTTGACGCCCTTTTCAGAGAACATCTTGTAGCGCTTCATCATCTCGAACACCGCCCATTGCAGGGCGCCGGCGGCCTTTTTGGGGTCGGTGACCACGGGGATGAGCAGGTGCGGGATACCGTTGTAGGGCGCCAGCTCCACCATCTTGGGGTCCACCATGATAAAACGGACCTCGTCCGGCGTGGACTTGTAGAGCAGGCTGACGATGAGGGAGTTGGTGCAGACGGATTTACCGGAGCCGGTGGTGCCGGCGATGAGTACATGGGGCAGACGGGCGATGTTGCCCACGATGTTGCTGCCGCCGATATCCCTGCCCACAGCAAAGGCCACCGGGGAGGGATGGTCGATGAACTCGCGGGATTCAATGACGTCGCGGATCCGCACGGCGGTGACGGTGCGGTTGGGGACCTCGATGCCCACGGCGGATATCTTGTTGGGCACCGGGGCGATGCGGACGCCGCTGGCTCCCAGCGCCAGGGCGATATCGTCCTGGAGGTTCGTGATCTTACTAAGCTTGACGCCCTGGTCCAGGGTGAACTCGTAGCGGGTGACGGAGGGGCCATGGATGACCTCGCCGGCGCGGGCGTCCACGCCGAAGGAGCGCAGGGTGTCCGCCAGGCGCTTGGAGTTGTTCCGCAGCTCGGCGCCCACCTCGGTGTAGTTGCCGCCGCGGTTCTGCTCCAGCAGGGTGATGGGCGGGTAGCGGTAGGTCTCCTCCCCCTGGGCCAGCTCCTGCTCGATGGCGTCGCTGACCTCCTGGGCGGCGCTCTCCACCTCCTGCTGCAGCTGGGCTTTTTTCTGCTTGTCGCTGAGGGGCTTTTTCGGGGCGGGGGCCTCCGCCGGAGCGGCGGGCGGGGCGGGACCGCCCCGCAGCACCTGATCCGGCGTGCGGATATCATCGCTGCGGCGGGGGAAGAAGGAGCTGGCGGGCGGAAGGACCGTGTCGTCGCGCTCGCTGTCCAGCGGGATGTCGATATTGGGGCGCCTGCGGCCCTTGGCAGGCTTTTTTGCCGGGGCGGGAGCAGCGGTGGGGGTGAAACCCTCCGGGAGGGCTTCGTCGTCCGCGTCCTCGTCGTCACGGCGCAGGCTCTCGCCATAGCTGCGGACGCGCGCCGCGGCCTCCTGGGGCGTCAGGTGCAGGGCGCCCAGCAGGGCGGCCAGCAGCACCACCACGAACACGATGATGGACACCACCTTGCTGACCAGGGCTTCGCAGCCCACGGCCAGGCCGCCGGAGAGCACACCGCCGCACTTGAGGGCCTGTCCGTCGGCCCAGAGGGCCTTGACGCTGTCCAGGCCGAGGGTGTAGGCTGTGCGGCACAGGGCCAGGTGGCACAGCACGCCCACCAGCAGGGGCAGCAGCGCCACGCAGGTGGTACGCAGGACGACGGGCCGTCCCCGATGGCCCAGCTGGATGACGGCAATAGCCGCCAGCACCGGGGCCGTCAGGTAATAGCCGTAGCCCAGCGCGCCCTTGAGCACCCTGGCGATCCACACCAGGAGGAGGGCGTCCACGTTGAAATAGCTCACCAGCACGCACAGCGCCAGCAGGGCGCAGACGATGCCGCCGGCCATACGCGCCGCGGCGTTATACGCCGGCGGAGGCGGCGGGGCAGGCGTTTTTTTGCGGCTGTTTCCTTTCTTTTGTGTCGATGCCATAGTCTATCTACCTCACTTGATGCCCTGCAGAACAAGGGTCAGCACGCCCGCCGCCCAGCAGTAGTAGGCGAAGGCACCGAAACGGCCCTTGTCCGCGATATACTTAAGAAGCCGGATGCACAGATAACCCGTCACGGCGGCCACGGCCACGCCTACCAGGTACATGGGCACCTCCGCGCCGACGATGCCGGCCTGCACCGCGTCCTTGATGGACAGGATGTTGGCGCCCAGCACGGCGGGGATGCTCAGCAGGAAGGAAAAGCGCACGGCGAAGCGACGCTCATAGCCCACGAAGCACCCGGCGGTGATGGTCATGCCGGAACGGGAGACGCCGGGCAGCGTGGCCACCGCCTGCCCCACGCCCACCAGCAGAGCGTCCAGCCAGGTGGCGCTGCGCTCGGTCTTGCGGCCCCGGCGCACCCGGTCGCACAGGAACAGCAGGAAGCCGGTGAAGATCAGCGCCGCGCCCACGAAATACATATTGTCCCCCAGGCCCTGCACTGTCTTGCGGATGGGCAGCACCGCAAACAGCGGCAGCGTACCGACGACGATCAGCAGGATGAGCCGGCGGGCGGGCGGCACCGGTGTGGGGGTGCTGCGGTGCGCCAAGTCGCCGATGCCCCGGAAGAACTCCACCACCATGTCACGGATGTCACCCCAATAGGCGGCGAACACAGCAATGAGCGTGCCCAGGTGGAGCAGCACGTCGAAGAACTCCGGGATGCTCCCCGCGCCCTCCATATTCAGCAGATTGCGGGCAATGGCCAGATGGCCGGAGCTGGAGATGGGCAGGAATTCCGCTATGCCCTGCACCAGTCCCAACAGGATCGCTTTCAGATAGGTCATGACACACCTCACGTCATTATACACTCCCGCAAAACGGGAATACTGTTCCAATATAGGAAGAGTATACCACATGGGGCAAAAAAATGCCACCACTTATTTCTTACCTGTCTGTCACCCGGCTGTCATTTTACCGTCACCCTGCACAAAGGATACCGGTTATTTTTGCCATTCTGCCTGTTGTTGTTCCCCGTGCTTTTGTGGTATGATAAACTATGTATAATCAGAGGCAGGCGAAGGGAGTTTCCTCCGCGGAACATATACTTCAAAGGGGGACGGCTTCCGGAAACGAGGTCTTCCCCTGTCTGTTTCCCAGATCAGGAAAGGCGGTGAGTAAACTGTACCGTGAAAAAATAGACCAGCTGCAGGCGGCGGAGCAGCGGCTTCTGGAGCAGAAGGCCGAGGCCCAGCGCGCCGCCCGGGCGTTGGCCGAGCAGGCCCGCCGGGACGGCGACGGTTTGGTGCGTGAGGCACAGAACGCCGTGAAGGTGCTGGAGAACGAAGCCATGCAGCGGGCCGGTGAAGCCGGACAGGCGGCGGACGCCGCCCTGCGAAGCGACGCCGAGCGCACCTGCACAGCCATACGACAGCAGGCGGAGCAGCGCATGGACACGGCTGTCCGCGCCATCGTGGAAAAGGTGGTGAAGCGGTAAATGCCCATTGCAAAAATGAAGCGCCTGCAGGTGCTGGCGCTGGAGCGGGACCACGACGCGCTGCTGCGGCAGCTGGAGCGTATGGGCTGCGTGGAGATCAGTGAGCCGGACGCGCCGGATGCGCCGGAGAGCCTGCGGCGCTGCGACAGCGAGACGGCGGACTGCCTGGCCCGCCAGCGGCAGGTACAGACGGCGATCGATGCCCTGCGGCGGGCTGCGCCGCCCAAGAAAGCGCCGCTTCTGGCGCCCCGCCCCGCCATCGGCGAGACGGAATACCTGAGCGAGACGGGGCTGGCCGACGGGCTGGCGCTGGCCCGCCAGGTCAACGAGGCGACGGGACAATTACAGCAGCTGACGGCGCTGGCCGCCCAGCTGGAGACCGACCGGATCACCCTGGGGCCCTGGCTGAGTCTGGACCTGCCCCTGGAGCTGACGGAGACACGCTGCTGCGACGTGACCCTGGGCGTACTGCCGCCCTTCGTCCCCTGGGACGAACTGTGTGGGCAGGTACAAAACGAATATCCGGAGAGCGAGCTGCATCTGCTCTCCGCCGACCGGCAGCAGCAGTGCGTGCTGCTCATCACCCACAAGGCAGCGACGGCACCGGTGCTGGAGCTGCTGCGGGGCCGGGGCTTCGCAGCCTCACCCCTGAAGGGCCGCACCGGCACGCCGGAGGAAAACCGGCGGCGGGACACAGACCGGCTGGCAGAGGTCAAGAGGCAGCAGGAGGCCCTGCGAAAGCATCTGGATGAGCTGGCGGAACGGCTGCCGGAGCTGTATCTGTGCGCCGACCGGCTGGCCTCCCGCCTGCAGCGGGAGGAAAACCGCCGCAGGCTGCTGACCGACGGGTGCATCGTGGCATTCGACGGCTGGGTGCCGGAGAAAAAGACGGCAAGGCTGACGGCGTATCTGGACACGGCGGACTGCGACTACACCCTGTCCGATCCCACGGTGGAGCAGATACCGGAGGTGCCGGTGCTGCTGGAGGACAACGCGGTGGCGCGGTCCATGAACTGCATCACCGAGCAGTACTCCCTGCCGGCCTACGACGGCGTGGACCCCAACCCGGTGATGGCACCGTTCTTCATCCTGTTTTTCGGCATGATGATGGCGGACATCGGCTACGGGCTGCTGATGCTCCTCGGCTCATGGCTGTTCCTGAAGAAAAAACGGCCGGACGACCGCAGCTTTATGGAGATGATCTTCTGGTGCGGCGTGACCACCGTGGTCTTCGGCGCCATGACCGGCAGCTTCTTCGGCGACTTCCTGCCGCAGCTCTTCAAGTTCTTTGACCCGGAGAGCACCTTTGCCCTGCCGGCGCTGTTCTCACCCCTGGACGACACCATGGCCATCATGGTGGGCTCGCTGATCCTGGGCGCCTTGCAGGTGTTCACCGGCATGACCGTCAGTGTGGTGGAAAAATGCAAAAAAGGCTGCTTTATGGATGCCCTGTTTGACGAGATCACCTGGTGGATCATTCTGGCGGGCACGGGTCTTGCGGTGCTTGGCATCGGCAGTGTATCCGGCGTGCCGGTGGTGCTGATCGCGGGCGTTCTTATGCTGGTATACGGCGCGGGCCGGGGCAAAAAGGGCTTCGGCAAGGTGACGGGCTTCGTGGCGGCGGTGTACAACGGCGTGACGGGTTTCTTCAGCGATATCCTGTCCTACGTCCGGCTGATGGCGCTGATGCTGTCCGGCGCAGTGCTGGCCCAGGTGTTCAATATGCTGGGCGCCACCACCGGCAACGTGGTCACCTTCATCATCATCGCATTCGTCGGCAATATGCTGAACCTGGCACTGAACCTGCTGGGCTGCTACGTCCACGATATGCGCCTGCAATTTCTGGAATTTTTCGGACGCTTCTACAAGGACGGCGGCAAGGCCTACCGTCCCCTGCGCGTCCGGGCCAAACACGTAGAGATCATTAAGGAGGATACTAAATCATGTTAGCTTTTCTTGAATCTGTGGGCGGACTGGGTTTCGCCATCCTGGGCGCGGCGCTGACCGCCGGCCTGTGCTGCATCGGCTCCGCCAAGGGCACCGGTATGGTGGGTGAGGCCGCCGCCGGATTGACCAGCGAGGATCCCGATAAGTCCACCAAGTGCCTGATCCTGCAGGTGCTGCCCGGCACCCAGGGCCTGTACGGCTTTGTGGCGCTGTTCCTGGTGCTGGGCCAGACCGGCCTGCTCAGCGGCAGCGTGCTGGATCTCTCCCTGACCCAGGGGCTGTCCTTCTTCGCCGCCTGCCTGCCCATCATGCTGGGCGGCTGGCTGAGCGCCATCTTCCAGGGCCGCGTGGCCGCCGCGTCCATCAACATCGTGGCCAAGCACCCGGAGGCCGCTACCAAAGGCATCATCTACTGCGGCATCGTGGAGTTCTACGCCATCCTGTCTCTGGTGGCGACCATTATGATCTCCCTGAACATCATGAAGTAAGGCGGGTGCGCCTATGAACGGTATCGACAAGATCATCGCACGCATGGAGGCCGACACACAGGCCGAGTGCGCCGACATCGCCGCCCAGGCGGCGGCGGAGGCCGAGGCCATTCTGGCCCGGTACCGCGCCGATGCGGACAAGCTGCTCCGCGAGGGCGAGGCCCGCTGCAAGGTGCTGGAGCGCGAGCAGGTGGAGCGCCTGGAGGGCGGCAGCCGTCTGGCCTGCCGCCAGCGGGTACTGGCGGAGAAGCAGCGGATGCTGGACGAGGCCTTCGCCCGCGCCGCCGACGCGCTGCTGAAGCTGCCGCGCCCGGAGTATATCGACCTGCTGGCATCGCTGGCCGCGGAAAACGGACAGGGCGGCGAGGCGCTGGTGTTCTCCGCCGCCGACCGGGACACGGTGGGTCAGGCGGTGGTGGACGCCGCCAACGGCAAAAAGCCCGGCGCGGGCTTCACCCTGGCTGCCGACACCCGGGAGACGGGCGGCGGCGTGGTACTGCAGCGGGGCCGCATGGAGATCAACTGCGGCTTTGCCGAGCTGCTGCGCCGGGCACGGCAGGAGGACTCCTCCGCCGTGGCCGCCGTGCTGTTTGACTGAAAGGGGGCGTCCCTTTGACAAAACGGAGAAAGGACACGGAGTATCTGTTCCTGTCCGCCCGCATACGCGCCATGGAGCGCCGGCTGCTGACGGCACAGCGGCTGGAGCAGCTGCTGACGGCACCCTCCGTCGAGGCGTGCGCCCAGCTGCTGAGCGAGTGGGGCTACGCGCCCGTACACGATGAGCCGTCCCTGCAGGCGGCGCTGAGCGCGCAGCGCGAGGCGGTGTTCGCCGACGTTTCCCGCTTTATGCCGGAGGCGGAGGTGCTGGACGTGTTCCGGCTGAAATACGACTACCACAACATCAAAACGCTGCTGAAAGCGCCGCAGGACGCGGAGCGTCTGCTGATCGACGCCGGGACCGTATCGGCAGAGACGATGCGGAAAAAGCACGCTGAAAACGGCGGCTGGGACTTTCTGCCCGCCGACATGGCCGCCGCGGCCGATGAGGCCCAGCGGGTGCTGGCCGAGACGGGCAGCGCCCGCAGCAGCGACTGCATCCTGGATCGGGCCTACTTCGCGCGGCTGGAAAAGCTGGCGGCGGACAGCCACATACCCTATTTGCAGGACTATGTCCGCGCCATGATCGACGCGGCGAACCTGCGCTCACTCATCCGCACCCAGCGGCTGGGGCTGGACGCCGGCTTCCTGCGGGAGGTGCTGTTCCCCGGCGGCAGCGTGACGCCGGAGGCGATCCGCGCCGGAAGCGGCAGCGGCGCTGCCGCGCTGTGGCGGGGCACGGCCTTCGCCCGGGAGGCGGAGCTGGGAGACGAGGCCGCCAAGGGCGGCAGCCTGACCGCCTTTGAAAAGGCCTGCGACGACGCGGTGCTCCGCGCCGCCGGCGCGGCACGCCGGATACCCTTCGGCGCAGAGGTGGCGCTGGGCTATCTGGCGGCAAAGGAAGCGGAGTGGACGGCGGTGCGTACCGTGCTGTCCGGCCGGATGGCCGGTGTGCCGGCGGAGGCGCTCCGGGAAAGGCTGCGTGAGCAATATGTATAAGATCGCCGTTATTGGGGACCGGGACAGCGTGCTGGGCTTCCGTGCGCTGGGGCTGGACGTGTTCCCCACCGAGGATACCGACGCGGGGCGCAGAACGCTGCACCGCCTGGCGCAGGAGGACTACGCCGTCATTTATATCACCGAGCAGCTGGCGCAGCAGCTGACCGCCGAGATCGCCCGGTATAAAGACGCACCCCTGCCCGCCGTTATCCTCATCCCCGGCAAGACCGGTTCGCTGGGCATCGCCGGGGCCGCCCTGCACGACGCGGTGGAACGCGCCGTGGGCGCGGATATTTCCTGAAAGGAGCAAGAGAATGGGTAAGATCATCAAAGTCTCCGGCCCGCTGGTGGTGGCAGACGGCATGGCGGACGCCAACATGGCGGACGTGGTGCGCGTAGGTCCCCAGCAGCTGATCGGAGAGATCCTGAATATGACCGGCGACCGGGCCTCCATACAGGTGTATGAGGAGACGTCCGGTCTTGGTCCCGGCGCTGATGTGGTCACCACCGGCGCACCGCTGAGCGTGGAGCTGGGCCCCGGCCTGATCGAGAATATCTACGACGGCATTCAGCGTCCGCTGGAGGAGATCGTCCGCCGGGTGGGCAGCAACATCACCCGCGGCATTCAGGTGCCGCCGCTGGACCGCGACAGGCTGTGGGACTTTACCCCCACCGCCGCTGTGGGCGACACCGTGGCTGTGGGCGACATTCTGGGCACCGTGCCGGAGACGGAGTCCGTGCTGCACAAGATCATGGTGCCCAAGGGCGCCGAGGGCACGGTGGCGTGGCTGGCCGAGGCCGGACAGTACAACATCACCCAGCCCATCGCCCGGGTGAAGCTGGCCAACGGTGAGGTACGTGAGCTGACCATGGTGCAGAAGTGGCCCGTCCGCGTGGGCCGCCCCTATAAAAAGAAATTCCCGCCGGTAAAGCCTTTGCAGTCCGGCCAGCGTGTCATCGACACCATGTTTCCCATCGCCAAGGGCGGCACCGCCGCCGTGCCCGGGCCCTTCGGCTCCGGCAAGACCGTGGTGCAGCACCAGCTGGCCAAGTGGGCCGACGTGGACATCGTGGTCTATATCGGCTGCGGCGAGCGCGGCAACGAGATGACCGACGTACTGCGGGAGTTTCCGGAGCTGACCGACCCCCGCACCGGCGAGAGCTTGATGAAGCGTACAGTGCTGATCGCCAACACCTCGGATATGCCTGTGGCCGCCCGTGAGGCATCGGTCTACACCGGCATCACCATCGCGGAGTATTTCCGCGACATGGGCTACGATGTGGCCGTCATCGCCGACTCTACCTCCCGCTGGGCCGAGGCCCTGCGCGAGATGTCCGGCCGGTTGGAGGAGATGCCCGGCGAGGAGGGATATCCCGCCTATCTGGCCTCCCGTCTGGCGCAGTTCTATGAGCGCGCCGGCGTGGTGCAGTGCCTGGCCAGCGACGAGCGCACCGGCTCCCTGACCGCCGTGGGCGCGGTGTCTCCTCCCGGCGGCGACCTGAGTGAGCCGGTGGCACAGGCCACCATGCGTATCGTCAAGGTCTTCTGGTCGCTGGACGCCTCGCTGGCCTATCGCCGCCACTTCCCGGCCATCAACTGGCTGAACTCCTACTCCCTGTATCTGGACGCGGTGACGCCCTGGTTCAACGAGAACATGGGCGAGGACTTCATCCGGAACCGCAACCGCGCCATGCACCTTTTGCAGGAGGAGAACGAGCTGAACGAGATCGTCCAGCTGGTGGGCAAGGATTCCCTGTCCGCCAACGACCAGCTGACGTTGGAGATCGCCCGGATGCTGCGAGAAGACTTCCTGCAGCAGAATGCCTTTATGGACGTGGACTCCTACTCCAGCTTTGACCGGCAGATGCAGCTGCTGGGGCTGATCCTGCACTACGAG